>Ga0075522_10001598_pt1 | contig 17204 bp, 16 predicted proteins | sample NGEPerA_FD_74796 | JGI IMG/M metagenome (GOLD analysis project Ga0075522, IMG submission 74796) | Arctic peat soil microbial communities from the Barrow Environmental Observatory site, Barrow, Alaska, USA - NGEE PermafrostL2-A | ecosystem: Environmental > Terrestrial > Soil > Wetlands > Peat ... | reverse complement strand
CAAGCATATCGGGTGGCGATACTTATGGTGTGCTCCATAGGCGCCTGATCACTCAGAGGTAGACCGTGATCCCCGGAACCCGCAGCGCGCCGCGGAGCGTAAGTCGCCTGAGCGGAGCGCGGTCGTTCACCGCACCATTCTTTGATGTTTTGGTAGTCCACGCCGGAGAACCTCCGCGAGGACGACGGCGTCGTTGTGCTCGGTGTCGTGGGCGGAGTAGACGAGCGTGAGCGTACCCTCCCGCGCGCGGCGTCGTAGGGCCGTGAGGCGTGGACGCTGGCTGCTGAGCTCCTGCATGTAGCGTCGGCGGAACTCCCGGAAACGTTTCGGGTCGTGGGCGAACCACTGTCTGAGCTCCGTGCTTGGCGGCAGCTCCTTCTCCCACCCGTCGAGCTTGGCCCGCTCGCGCGAGATCCCACGCGGCCACAGCCGGTCGACCAGCACGCGGTAGCCGTCCGCTGGTAGGGCAGGGTCATACGCACGCTTCAGACGAATGTCCATATATGCGATACCTCCCAAGAAGGTCCGTGAAGGTCCCTTCGATGGTTACGGGCGAGGTGCTCCGCTGTGCGTCTCGTCCCACATTTGAGATTACAGAACAGGCAAAAGGGTCGAGGAACAACGGTTGCGGCATTCGGACGTCAGAAGGGTCGTGGTCGACGGACGTGGGTCACGAGCGTCTCACACGACATTGGCAGAAAAGGGGACGGGCATCATCGCTTTCAGAGCCATCCGAGACCTCCCTGGGTAAGAACCGTGCGCCAGGCGACGCTAGAGGGTCAGACAGCCGTGGCGTCATGCCCTCCTGCGCCTCTCGTGAGGCTGGACGGATGGCAGCGGACGCGAGATCTCGCGAAAGGTGGGCCTTATGAGCAAGACCGCAGCGGACAACCTGTGTGAGCGGCTGATCGAGTGGGACGTGAGCACGATCTATGGGTTCCCTGGGGATGGCATCAACGGCATCCTGGGCTCGCTGCGCCGCCACCAGGAGCAGCTGCGCTTCGTGCAGACGCGTCATGAGGAGATGGCTGCGTTCATGGCCTGCGGGCACGCGAAGTTCACGGGCGAGGTTGGCGTGTGCATGGCGACGTCTGGTCCCGGTGCGATCCATCTGCTGAATGGCTTGTATGACGCCAAGCTCGATCATCAGCCGGTCGTGGCGATCGTCGGTCAGACGTTCGTGCGCGCGATCGGCGGGGATTTTCAGCAGGAGGTGAAGCTTTTGCAGCTCTACAGCGATGTCGCCTCGGCGTTTTGTGAGCAGGCGAATGAGCCCTCGACAATTCGACATCTGATCGATCGGGCGATGCGGATCGCCCAGACCGAGCGAACCGTGACGTGCGTGATCGTGCCGGCTGACGTGCAGGACATGGAAGCGGTGGAGTCCCAGCCGCACAAGACCCACACCGTGCACTCCGGGGTCGGCTACTGGCCCGGCCGAAGGATTCCCGCGAAGGAGCAGCTGCAGCAAGCGGCCGACATCCTGAACGCTGGGGAGAGGGTCGCGATGCTCGTCGGGCAGGGTGCGCTGCACGCCACCGACGAGGTGGTCGCCGTGGCCGATGCGCTTGGGGCCGGGGTCGCCAAGGCGCTGCTGGGTAAGGCAGCGGTTCCGGATGATGTGCCGTTCTGCACCGGCAGCATCGGCCTTTTGGGCACGAAGCCGAGCTGGGACATGATGCAGGGCGCCGACACGCTGCTGATGGTCGGCTCGAGCTTCCCTTACTCCGAGTTCTTGCCGAAGGAGGGGCAGGTCAAAGCCGTGCAGATCGATCTGCTGGGTCGGATGCTCAGCATCCGCTATCCGATGAACCTCGCCCTGGAAGGAGACAGCAAGGAAAGCCTTGCGGAGCTCCTGCCGTTGCTGGCGCGCAAGGAGGATCGCTCCTGGCAGGAGGAGATCAAGGAGAACGTCGTTGACTGGTGGCGGCTGATGGACGAACAGGGCGAGCCCGTCGATCGCGACGGACGCATCCGCCCGCAGGGCCTCTTCTCGGCGCTCTCGCGCCAGCTGCCCGAGAACGCGATCCTCTCAAGCGACTCGGGCTCAGCTGCCAACTGGTACGCGCGGCAGATCAGGATTCGCCGTGGAATGAAGGCGATGCTCTCGGGCAACCTCGCGACGATGGTTCCGGGAGTGCCGTATGCGATCGCGGCGAAGTTCGCCTACCCCGACCGGGTGTCGATCGCGATGGTCGGCGATGGCGCGATGCAGATGGGTGGCATGGCCGAGATGCTGACCGCGGCGAAGTACTACAAGACCTGGGCGGACCCGCGGATGGTGGTGTTGGTGCTCACGAATGAGGATCTCAACCAGGTCACCTGGGAGCAGCGGGTGATGGAGGGCGACCCCGAGTTCAAGGCGTCGCAGGAGATCCCCTACGTCGACTACGCCGCCTGGGCGCAGCTGATCGGGTTGCACGGCATCAAGGTCAGCAAGTCGAGCGAGATCGAGGATGCCTGGCGTGAGGCGCTTTCAGCGGATCGTCCGGTGATCATCAGCGCGCTGACTGACCCCAACGAGGCGCCGCTGCCGCCGCACATCACCTTCGAACAGGCCGAGGGGTTCGCCAAGTCGATCCTCGCCGATCCCGAAGGCGGACTGCCCGGCGCTGTGGAGGCCGTTCGCGAGAAGGTCCACGAGTTCCTTCCAGGGCGCTGAGATGCGCCTCGGCACCAGCCGCCGGCCGGTCAAGCCTGCCCGTCACGGCATCGATCGCTGGGTATCGAACGTGGAGCACGGCCGTTTTGAGCGCTCCCTATCGGGGTTGACGGCGTTCGCGGCCGCCGTCACCACGGCGGAGGTGTACATCGAGCACTACCGGGCGAGCTTCGGGAACAAGATGATGTGGAGTCCGATCCTCGTCACCCCGCCGGTCATCGCCGCGGGTATCGGAGGTGTGTACAGCAAGCGCTGGGCCAAGACGGCGTTGCCGATCGCGTCCGGTGTCTACATGCTCAACGGCTTGGTCGGCGAGTACTACCACGCGCGTGGCGTGGCACGCCGCCCTGGCGGCTTCTCCCAGGCGAGCTACAACATTCCGATGGGGCCGCCGATCATGGCTCCGGGGCTGATGTCGATCGTCGGCGCGATGGGCGTCCTCGCCTCGCTGCTGCGCCGCGAGGACTAGCCAGGTGCCCGAGCCGCTAGACCTGAGCACACCAGGCCACCTGCCGAACCTGCGGCCCGACAAGCAGCCGCCGCACCCGTCGTGGCTGCCGCGTCAGCGGCGGGGCACCACGCCGCAGATGATCGGACGCTACCCCGACTACGACGTCCTGGAGAACGCCGAGCACTGGGACGAGGCAACCCGCCGGGTGGTGTCTGGGCGTTTGGGGGAGCCCGGTCCGCTTCAGTTCTTCACTCCACTGGAGGAGCCGACGCTGCGCGCCTTCTGCGACGTCACGACCGCTCAGGACTCAGACCCGCGGGTGCCGGTGGCCGAGATGATCGACCGCAAGCTCGCGACGAACGAGCTGGACGGCTTCCGCTACTCCCACATGCCCCGCGACCCCGACACCTGGCGCGTCGTGTTGCGCGGCCTGGACGAGACGGCCCGCGACCGCTACGAGCCCGACAGCTTCGCCGAATGCGACGTGCTGGCCCAGGAGGCGATCGTCGCCGCGCTTGCCGATGGGTCGCTGCAAGGAGGGGCGTGGGAGGAGATCGACGTCTCCCGCGCGTTCTCGGTGTGCATGCGCGGGATCCTGGCGGCGTTCTACTCGCACCCGTGGGCGTGGAATGAGATCGGCTACGGCGGACCAGCCTACCCGGAGGGCTACATGCGCCTCGGCCCGGTCGGCGTCCGCGAGCCGCACGAGCGTCCCGGCGCCACCGCCGAGGATCCCGTCCGTGTCGCCGGGGAGCTCGGGTCGTGACGGGCCGGCTGCGGGGGCTGCTCAAGGGCGCGGTCGGCCCCCGTGAAAACGACTCGCGCTACCTGCTGGACGTCCACCGCCGCGACCTGCCCGGCCAGGACACGATGGCGCGCTATCAGGAGTCTGATGAGGTCGACCTGTGCGTCGTCGGTGCCGGTGCGGGAGGGTCGGTGCTCGCTCAGCGCCTGGCGCGCCAGGGCTGGCGGGTCGTGATCATCGAGGCTGGCCCGTTCTGGCATCCCGACGAGGACTGGGTCTCCGACGAGGCGGGCTCCCATCAGCTCTACTGGACCCAGGAGCGCGTGATCGGCGGCGATGACCCGATCGAGCTGGGCAAGAACAACTCCGGGCGCGGCGTCGGCGGCTCGATGGTCCACTACGCCGGCTACACACCCCGCTTTCACCCCTCGGACTTCGAGACGTTCACCAGGGATGGTGTGGGTGCGGACTGGCCGATCTCCTACCCAGAGCTGAAGGCCCACTACGAGGAGCTCGAGCGGGAGCTGCCGGTCGCCGGCCAGGACTGGCCGTGGGGCGACCCCCACCGCTACCCGTTCTCCCCGCATCCGATCGGCGGCGCCGCGGAAGTCCTATGGAAGGGCGCGATCGAGCAGGGCATCGAGATGCGCGTCGGACCGGTCGGGATCGTCAACGGCACGTTCGGCAACCGTCCGCACTGCATCTACCGCGGCTTCTGCCTGCAGGGCTGCAAGGTCAACGCCAAGGCCAGCCCCTACGTCACCCATCTCCCCGACGCGCTTGCCCACGGTGTCGAGATCCGCGCGAACAGCATGGCCGTGCGCGTCGAGATCGACGACGCCGACGGCCGCCCCACAGGTATCACCTATGTGCGTGAGGGCGAGAACACCGAGCGCCTCCAGCGCGCCGCCGCCGTAGCGGTCTGTGGCTATTCGATCGAGACGCCGCGGCTGCTTTTGCACTCGACGTCCAAGCGCTTCCCGAACGGGCTCGGCAACAACGAGGACCAAGTAGGGCGTTACGTGATGGTCCAGGGAGCGTCGCAGACCGCGGGACGTTTTCCTGAGGAGCAGCGCATGTATAAGGCGCCGCCGCCGGAGGTCTCCTCCGAGCAGTTCTACGAGACTGAGGAGTCGCGCGGCTTCGCGCGGGGCTTCTCGATCCAGACGGTCTCGCCGCAGCCGATCGGGTGGGCTGAGCACGTGCTCGCCGACGGCCACTGGGGCCGCGCGATGCGGGAGTACATGCGCGACTACAACCACTGGGTCACGATCGGGGTGCTCAACGAGCTGCTGCCCCATCCCGAGAACCGTGTGACGCTCGCCTCGGACACCGACCCTTACGGGATGCCGGTAGCGCGCTTTGACTACACCCGCTCAGAGAACGACAAGGCCAACATGGCCTACTCGACTCAGGTCCTGAAGGGCATCCTGCACGCCGCCGGAGCGCAGGACATTCTCACGATCCACCGCTACGCGCACCTCGTCGGCGGCGCGCGCATGGGACAGAGCCCCGAGGACAGCGTCGTGGACTCAGACCACCGCGTGTGGGAGGTCCCCAACCTGTACGTGTGCGACGGCAGTGTCTGCCCTACCCAAGGCTCCGCCAACCCGGCGCTGACGATCATGGCGCTCGCCTCACGCCTGGCCGAACGCCTCGGCAGTGGGAGCACAGTGTGAGGACCCTCGATCCGACCTTCCCCATCCCCGTACAAGGAGCCAGCCGATGAGCGCGAAGAACAAGCCGGAGGTTGTCGTTGTCACGGGCTCCTCGGGCGGGGTAGGACGTGCGATCGCGCACGCGTTCGCCAAGCGAGGCGCGCACGTCGGGCTGCTCGCTCGAGGCCAGGAGGGCCTGGACGGCGCCAAGCGCGAGGTCGAGTCCCTCGGTGGGCAGGCGCTGGCGGTCCCGACGGACGTGTCCGAGCACGAGCAGGTCGAGGCGGCCGCGGTAGCGGTCGAAGAGCGCTTCGGCGAGATCGATGTGTGGGTCAACGACGCGATGGCGACCGTGTTCGCGCGCTTCATCGACACCGAGCCGGATGAGTTCAAGCGCGCCACAGAGGTGACCTATCTCGGCACGGTGTACGGCACGATGGTCGCGCTGAAACGGATGACAGCACGCGATCAAGGAAAGATCGTGCAGGTCGGCTCGGCGCTGTCCTACCGTGCGATCCCGTTGCAGGCCGCCTACTGCGGTGCGAAGTTCGGGATCCGCGGGTTCACCGACTCGATCCGCACCGAGCTGCGCCACGACAAGAGCAACGTGCAGATCACGATGGTGCAGCTGCCCGGGATCAACACGACGCAGTTCAGCTGGTGTCGCTCGAAGCTCCCCGATCACCCGATGCCCGTGCCCCCGATCTACCAGCCGGAGATACCCGCCGAGGCGGTCTACTGGGCCGCGCAGCATCGTCGCCGGGAGCTGTGGGTCGGCTACAGCGCGGTGGAGGCGATCCTGGGGAGCAGGTTCGCGCCGGGCGTGCTCGGCGACTGGTATCTGGCGAAGACCGGGATCTCCGGCCAACAGGTGAAGGACATGCCCCTCGACGGTGAGCGCGTGGGCAACCTGTTCGAGCCGGTGCAACGCGAGGCGGCGACGCACGGCATCTTCGACTCCAAAGCCAAAACCCGCAGTCCCCAACTCTGGGCGGCCACCCACCGCGGTCTGCTCGGCGGCGGACTGGCTGGGGTTGCCGCCGCGGCGGCCGCTGTGAAAGGCCTCGTGCGTTGAGCGTGGCAGCGGGGGACGCGGTGCCGGGGATCGAGCGGCCTCACGTGCTGCGGGAGTATGCGTTGCTCGCCGACGGTGAGCGCGGCGTGCTCGTCGGCCCGCGCGGGGACTTCGTGTGGATGTGCTTTCCCCGCTGGGATTCTCCCGCGGTGTTCTCCTCGATCATCGGGGGCTCCGGCGGCTACGCGATCACCCCGCGGGAGCGTTGTGTTTGGGGCGGCTACTACGAGCCGGGGAGCCTGATCTGGCGCAGCCGCTGGGTGACAGGCGACGCGGAGATCGAGTGCCGCGAAGCGCTCGCACTGCCCAGCGATCCGGGCCGGGCCGTGATCCTGCGGCGTGTCATCGCGCGCAAGGGCACCGCCCGCCTCGACATCGTCCTGAACCCTCGCAGTGACTTCGGTCAGAACCCCATCCGTAAGCTCTCACAGCGAGACGATGGAGCGTGGACGGGCGAGCTCGCGGACACGCGCGCCTGTTGGATCGGAGGTCAGGACGCGGCCCCGCAGGCCGATGGGCACGGCGGCAAGGCACTGACCATGTCCCTGACAGTCCAGGAGGGCGACCATCACGATTTCGTCCTAGTCCTCGCCGACGGAGAGTGCGATGGCGAAGCCCCGGAGCCTGAGTGGGCGTGGCAGGGCGTCGAGAGCGAGTGGCGCAAGCGGGTACCCGAGCTGCAGCGCACGGTCGCCCAGCGCGATGCGCGTCACGCCTACGCGGTCCTCTCAGGGCTGACCAGCGCGGGTGGTGGCATGGTCGCCGCGGCCGCCACTTCGCTGCCCGAGCGCGCGCGGCAGGGACGCAACTACGACTACCGGTACGTGTGGATCCGCGACCAGTGCTACACCGGCCAAGCGGTCGCCAAGGCCGGCCCGTACCCGCTGATGGACGACGCCGTGCGCTTCGTCACAGAACGCCTCCTGGCGGACGGTCCCAACCTCAAGCCGGCCTACACCACCACCGGCGGCCCGGTACCCGACGAGCATCAGCTCGAGCTGCCTGGTTATCCGGGCGGCACGGACATCGCCGGCAACTGGGTCAACCAGCAGTTCCAGCTCGACGCCTTCGGCGAGGCGCTGCTGCTGCTCGCCTCCGCCGCGGCTTATGATCATCTCGAGGCAGATGGCTGGCGTGCCGCCGAGATCGCGGTCGACGCGATCGCCAAACGCTGGCGCGAGCCCGACACGGACGCCGGGATCTGGGAGATCGACCCCGACGCGTGGACACACAGCCGGCTGATCTGCGCCGCCGGGCTCCGCCAGATCGCCCAGCATGGCCCCGCCGGTGAGCATGGCGCCCAATGGGTCTCCCTCGCCGATGAGATCGTCTCCGACACCGCCAAGCACGCGCTCCACCACTCCGGGCGCTGGCAGCGCTCACCGAGCGACCCGCGCCCAGACGCGGCCCTACTGCTGGCCGCGATCCGCGGTGCGATCCCCCCGTCTGACCCCCGCTCGATCGCCACCCTGCGCGCGATCGAGACAGAGCTCACCGAAGACGGCTACTGCTACCGCTACCGCCCCGACGAGCGCGCGCTCGGCGACGCCGAGGGCGCGTTTCTGCTGTGCGGGTTCTTCATGGCGCTCGCCTACAGCCAGCAAGGCGATCACGTCACTGCCGCAAGGTGGTTCGAGCGAAACCGTGCCGCCTGTGGTCCGCCAGGCCTGTGCTCGGAGGAGTTCGACGTCCGCCAGCGACAGCTGCGCGGAAACCTCCCACAAGCGTTCGTACACGCGCTGCTGCTCGAGTGCGCCGTCGAGCAATACTCCCCCAGCGAGCCCAAGTAGCCGGGGCTATCTCGCGGTGCACACCCACGTTCTGACTCCCAGCGAGCCGCCCTCGCTGCGCCTGCTGACCGTTGCACGCGCACTCTGGGGGGCCGCTTTGCTGATCGCGCCGGGAGCGGTCCTGGGCGACCTGCCCCATCAGCGACTCGATCGGCCGGCCCGTGGGTTCGCGCGCGTCCTTGGCGCGCGCCACATCATCCAGGCGGCCATCACCTCACGGCGCCACACGCGCAGCTGGATCCTGGCCGGCGCGGCGCTCGACGCAACCCACGCCGCCACGATGGCCGTCCTCGCCGGGCTCAGACCCGACCGGCGCAAGCTCGCCCTGAGCAACACTGCGGCGGCAAGCGTCTTCGCCGCCGCCGGAGTCGCTGAGAGCCGGCGCATCTGAAACGTGCATGCGCGCGTGTCACGCGTCCCGGCGACCCGGTTGACCACGCGGTGAATGGTTCTTTCTAGCCCCGTTCTTACTCCTACCGCGTCGATCGAGACCCGCGCACATACAAAGAGCACCGCCGAGCATCAAACGCGCAGCAAGCCACATCCACCTCAACACAGGCGGTGCCGTGATGGCTACCGCGATCGTTTCGGTTGCGCTTCGCTCGTCTGGCTACGAATGGCTGTGGCATGTATGCGGCGATGAGCTTCACGGTCGCGAGCGTCAACAAGATCGGCGAGATCGGTGACTTCGCGCGCGCATGGACATGGGTGGCCCTGGGTGTGTGGGCCGTCGTGGCCGCCGGAGTGCTGAAGCGACTTGCGTCCAGCGCGTAGCTTTCTCAGGGCGTTTATATGCCGTGTGGTTGGGGTATCTGGGTGACGAGGGCATGGCAGTGAGGTCGGTCCTGCGGGGCAGGCAACACCGGCTGACCTCCGAGGTTCGGCTGCGCAAAACGATCCGGAGGTCGCATGCCCCAAACGTCAATCGCTGCCGATTTGCCAGCAGCACGCCTGGAAGCTGTGGCACCCTCATGCCCGTGCCCGGGCCATGAGGGTGTGCCGCGGCGGCCGCTCGATGTCGAGTCCCAAGCATGGTGGGACCGTCTGCACGCGAGCGACCCGGTACGTTCCCGGGCGATCGCCGAGCTGCACCAGCGCCTGCGCCGCGAGGCGGCGTTCCATGTCCGTCATCACGTTCGGGCTCTGCCGCACTTTCCGAGAAGCGACATCGACGATCTCGCCACACAGGCCGCCAACGACGCGCTTATGGTGCTGCTGCGTAAGCTCGAGGACTACCGTGGCGAGAGCCAGTTCTGGACATGGGCGCGGAGGTTCGCCCAGCTCGAGGCGCCCGGGAGCGTTCGCCGGCGCCTCGGACATGACCAGGTTGGTATTTCGCCTGATCCCGAGCAGGCGCTGCTCGTCGCCGACCCTGGGTGCTCTCCACAGGATCTCGTGGAGATCCGCCATCTTCTACAGACCGTGAACAGCATCATGGATCATCTGAGCGCACGCCAGCGAACTATCCTGGTCGCGATCGCCATCAACGGCTCCCCGACCGAGACGCTCGCTCGCGAACTCGACAGCACCCCTGGGGCGATCTACAAGTCGCTGCACGATGCCCGAGCCAAGCTCAAGTTTCACCTGGCAGCGGCTGCGTGATAACGGCGCTCCACTCGTAAGCCGGATGGCTTCACAGGCGCCCGTCGCCTCGCGCAGCGTGCGGCCGACTGGCGCAGCACGACACGGTTTGCTTCTATCTGATCACTCAGCTGGGGGCCTGGATTGGCACGCCAAGATCCTCCTGCGAGCTGGTAAGAAACTGACTGGAAAAGACGCTAGATAAAGTATGGAGAACGTCTCAGTCGCGTTTGAGAGCGGACGGCGGTCCTCATGGTGCCGGGTGCCGTCAGGATCCTCGACGCAGCTTGTGCGAGATGAGCAGCGGGAACATGGCGAGCAGGGGAGCCCGGCGCCCGAGCTCGTTGGCGCCCGCTATTGGGGCCCTGGAGTATTTTGCGACGCGCTGCGCCAAGCCCTCGCCGACGGAGACGTGCGCCGAACCTCCCGCAGCACCTACGCACCATCCGAGCACGACCAACACGCCAAGCAATGACCCTCGACGCGACCACCGTCGAACGGATCGACGTGCAGGCATACACGATCCCTACCGATCAGCCCGAGGGCGACGGAACCCTGCAATGGGACTCGACCACGATCGTCGTCGTCCACGCCCACGCCGGGGAGACGGCAGGGCTCGGCTACACCTACGCGGACGTCTCCACCGCGAAGCTGATCGAGACCAAGCTCGCCGGGGTCGTGGAAGGCATGCCCGCGAGCTCACCTCGCGCGTCGTGGGCGGCGATGGTCAAGGCCACACGCAACCTGGGCCGCCAAGGGATCACCTCAATGGCGATCGCGGCCGTGGATCTCGCCCTATGGGATCTGCACGCGCGGCTACTCGATACGCCGCTGTGCACCGTCCTTGGCATGGCGCACGATCACGTGCCCGTCTACGGCTCGGGCGGGTTCACTACCTACACCAACGACCGGCTGCAGGAACAGCTCGCTGGCTGGGCCGAGCAGGGCATTCCGCGGGTCAAGATGAAGATCGGCGCGCACCCCGACCAAGACTGTGAGCGCGTACGAGCAGCCCGCGAGGCCATCGGGCCAAGCGTCGAGTTGTTCGTCGACGCCAACGGCGCCTATGAACGCAAGCAAGCCCTCCAGTTCGCCGACGCCTTCCACGAGCAGTCCTCGGTCAGCTGGTTCGAGGAGCCCGTGAGCTCTGATGACCTCGAGGGCCTGCGGCTCCTACGCGACCGTACCCCCGCCGGCATGGCGATCGCCGCCGGCGAGTACGGATACGACGCCGTCTACTTCAGGCGGATGCTCGACGCCGGCGCCGTCGACGTGCAACAGGCAGACGTCACACGCTGCGCCGGGATCACGGAGCTCCTACGCATCGCCGGTCTGTGCCGCGCACACTGCATACCCCTCTCCTGCCACTGCGGGCCGGCCATCCACGTCCATCCCGCGTGCGCGATCGACGGATTGATTCACCTGGAGTATTTCCATGACCACGTCCGTATCGAGGAGCTGCTCCTCGATGGGCTCCCCGAGCTACGCGACGGCGCGCTATGGCCAGACCTCAGCCGACCCGGCAACGGACTATCCCTACGACACTCAAACGCCGCCCAATACTCCGTTTGATATGCCGGGTCAACGTGGCCGGAGCAGTCAGGATCCCACCGTGCACGAATTGCAACTGGTCATCTTCGACTGCGATGGGGTCTTGGTCGACAGTGAGCGGATCTCAAACCGCGTGCTGGCCGAGATGCTCACCACGGAGGGCTTGCCCACCACCCTCCAGGAGGCGCTCGCGGAGTACAAGGGACTGCTGCTGAGCGACACGATCGCCCGTGCGGAAGCAAAGCTGGGACGTTCGCTGCCCGAGGGCTGGGTGGCGGAATACGAGCGTGACCGGATCGAGGCGTTTCGCAAGGAACTCGAGCCGATACCGGGGGCGGCTGCAGCGGTACAGGCGATCACCGCCGCCGGAATACCTGTCTGCGTCGCCTCACAGGGCAAGCTCTCAAAGACGCGACTCACGCTCGGGTTGACGGGCCTGCGGCCTCTCTTCCCTGGCGGGACGCTGTTCTCAGCGTGGTCTGTCCCTCGAGGCAAGCCACACCCCGACCTGTTCCTGCACGCAGCCGCTGTAATGGGATCGAAGCCCGCTCACTGCGTCGTCGTGGAGGACATGCCCTCTGGGGTGAGCGCCGCGGTGTCAGCGGGTATGCGCGTCCTCGGCTACACGGCCGACAGCGAGGAGGCGGCACTCCGGCAGGCCGGCGCGGAGGTCTTCAGGTCGCTGGACGAGCTGCCGTCGCTGCTGGGACTCGCCTGACGTCCGGGTCGCCCGCGAGGATTGACCGATGCTGCTTGGAGTGCTGGGGTCTGCTGCCCGTGAGTTTCGTGACGTTCTCCGCGCGGCGACGGCCACGCACGGTCGGCTGCGCGACCACCTCGTAACGATCGTCGTGGTGACGATCGGAGTCGACCTGCTGTGTGCGATCGCGGCGTTCCTGCTCGAGCGCCATTCGCCGGAAACCGAGATCAAGACCTTCGGTAGCGCTTTCTTCTGGACGAGCACGCAGCTACTGACCGTCTCCTCGCAAATCAAGAATCCAATTTCGGCAGGTGGGCGGATCCTCGATGTCTTCATGGAGATCTGGGCGATCACCGTGATCGCGGCGCTCGCCGGCGCGTTCGGCAGCTTCCTTCAAAAGCGCGGCGAGGAGATCGAGAGCAAGCGCTGACGGGCGGGCTCAGCACTCACCTACTACCCAAGTATCGCGCGACCAATCGTCCTTGGGCAAGTCGCGCTTGTGCCCCTCGGTGACGCGCAGGATCAAGGAGTTCTACGGGCGCGGTCCGACTCGTTCGAAGTCCTATTACTCCGACGACCTGGTGGCGCCGAAGCAGGGATTTCTTCTTTCGTAGTTTTCGCTGCCCCGCAGGACTCGGATTACCCAGCGCACGCAAACCACAGAGGTTTCCCGCACGGCTACACCTGAGAGCAACGCGATTCTCCTGCCGTCGTAGTCGCGGAGGCATGCTCGATCGAATCTGACCAATGTTGGCCGCCTATGCAATGCTTATGCAGATGCGGAAGGATTTGTCGCTCGGAGACGCCGCCAAGGCGATCGGTGTCAGCGCCGACACGTTGCGTCGCTGGGATCGTTTGGGCAAGCTGCGAACTCGTCGTGACGAGCGCAATCGTCGTCGTGTCTCAGAGTCCGAGGTACGCCGTTTGACGGCCCGACCCGGGCGTCATCGGACTGGCACGTCCGGCTCGGCTCGCAACCGTTTCGCGGGGACTGTCCGTTCGGTGGAGGTCGATGGGGTGATGGCGCTGGTGGAGATGCAGGCGGGTCCGTTCTTGGTGACTGCTGCGATCACGCGCGACTCGGTCGAGGAGTTGGGCTTGGCCGCGGGTGTGCAGGCGACGGCGATGGTCAAGGCGACGTCGGTGATGATCGAACGGGGCCAGAGATGACCGTCCTCTTCGACGAATCGCGGAGAGCTCAACACTACGGAGGCAGGTAATAGATGACTGGACTCAAGGGCGGGCTCGGGAGATGCGGCCCGCTGACCATCGTGGTCGCGCTCGCTGGGCTCACGCTGGTCCTGAGCGCCTGTGGAGGCGCCTCCAGGGCATCCTCGACCGGCGGCAAGCAGGTGTCTGCCCTGTACGCCGGCTCGCTGGTCGAGCTGATGGAAGACGACATCGGTCCCGCCTTCCAGAAGGCCGACGGATATGGGTTCGAGGGCTACGGTGGCGGATCCAACGAAGTGGCGGCCGAGATCAAGGGCAACGTGCGCCAGGGCGACGTGTTCGTCAGCGCGGCGGCGTCGGCCGACCAGGAACTGGAGGGGTCGGCCAACGGAGACTGGGTGTCGTGGTATGCGACCTTCGCCTCCTCGCCGCTGGTCCTGGCCTACAACCCGACGAGCAAGTTCGGCGCCGAGCTGCGCCGCGGCGTGCCCTGGTATGAGGTCATCGCGCAGCCCGGCATCCTGGTGGGTCGCACCGAACCAAAGCTCGACCCGAAGGGCAAGCTGACTGTCGAAGCGGTCGACGAGGCAGCCACGAAGCTCCACGACCCGGCGCTCACCAAGGCGCTGAGGTCGTTCCCGGTCTTCCCCGAGACCGCGCTGGTCGGTCGCCTGCAGTCCGGGCAGCTCGACGCCGGGTTCTTCTACGCGATCGAGGCATCCGCGGCCCACCTGGCGACGGTCCCTCTGACCCCCGTCTACAAGGTCGCCGACTACACCGTGACGATCCTCAACCGCAACCACGAACCAAGCGGGGCCGCGGCGTTCGTGCGCTACCTGCTCAGCCCCCGGCGAACGCCTGAGTTGAAGCAGGACGGACTGACCCGGTTGACGGCCAGCTTCTCGGGTGAGGCCTCCGCCGTGCCGCAGGGCCTGCGCGGCATCGTGGGCGCGGGCTGAGCGGTGCGCGCCCTGGCGCGCAGCCCGCTGCCGTGGCTGGGCGGGCTGCTGGCGCTCTACCTGCTGGTGCCGATCGTCGCCTTCGTCGTGCGCCTGACGGGCGGCGTCTCGGCGGCGCCCGGGCTCTCCTCGGCGTTGCTGACGTCGCTGTTCACCGCGACGATCACGGCCGTGATCGTTACTGTGTTGGGGACGCCACTGGCCTATCTGCTGGCCCGCGGACGGGGGGTCATCGCGCGGGTGCTGCTGGCGCTCGTGGCGCTGCCGCTCGCGCTGCCACCGTTGATGAGTGGCCTGCTGCTGCTCTACGTCGTCGGTCCGTTGACGCCGGTCGGGGGCCTGTTCGGCGGGAGGTTGACCGACACGCGGGCCGGGATCGTGCTCGCCCAGACGTTCGTCGCCGCCCCGTTTTTGATCGTCGTCGCCCGCTCGGCCTTCGCCGCCGTCGATCCGGCACTGGAGGATGTCGCGGCCTCGCTTGGTCACGGGCGGCTGGCGCGCTTCGCGCGTGTGGCGGTGCCCGCGGCGCTGCCCGGCATCGGCGCCGGGATCATGCTGAGCTGGCTGCGGGCCTTCGGGGAGTTCGGTGCCACGGTGATCCTCGCCTACCACCCCTATTCGTTGCCCGTGTTCACGTTCGTGCAGTTCGACGAGACCGGGCTCCCGGCCACGATGGCGCCGATCGCAGCTGCCCTGGTCGCCGCCCTGTTGGTTCTGCTGCTCGTACAGCTGCCGACTCCGCGTCGCCGGCGAGGTCGCATGTCGACCCCCGCGCCGGTGGCGCTGACGCCCCATCCGCCGGCGACCCTGGACTTCGCCTTGGTCAAGCGCCTAGGGACATTTTCGCTCGACGTCGCCCACCACGCGCGCAGCCCGCGGTTGGCCCTGCTCGGCCCCTCCGGGGCGGGTAAGACGCTCACCCTGCGCCTACTCGCCGGGCTGGCCTCCACCGAAGGCGGACACGTCCGGACCGGCACGCAAGCGCTGGATCCCCTCCCCGCCGAGCGGCGGGGAATCGGCTATGTGCCCCAGCAGCCGGCGCTGCTGCCGCGGCGCACGGTCTGGCGCCAGGCCACCTTCGGCGCGCGGGCACAACCGGGTCTCGCCGCCTGGTGGCTTGAGCGCCTGGGCCTGGGAGGGCTGGAGGACCGCTACCCGGACGAGCTCTCGGGAGGACAGCAGCGGCGGGTCGCGCTCGCACGGGCCCTGGCCGTGGCACCACGCGTGCTGCTGCTCGACGAGCCGTTCACGGGGCTCGACGCCCCGGTGCGCGACCGGCTGCGCCGCGAGCTGCGCCGGCTGCAGCTCCAGACTGGTCTGAGCACCGTGATCGTCACGCACGATCCCGAAGAGGCCGCGCTGCTGGCTGATGAGATCATCGTCCTCGACCACGGTCGCGTGCTGCAGGCCGGCACGCGCGAGTCGGTCTTTCGCGCGCCGGGCTCCCCTCAGGTAGCCGCTCTACTGGGTATCGCCAACACGCATCGTGGCGTGCTCGTCGCCCCGGACCGCATCAGCAGCAATGGGGCTGAGATACAGGTCTGTAAGTGCGAGCTGCACGAGGGGACGGAGGTCGTCTGGTGCGTGCGCCCCGAGCACATCTCCCTGCGGCCCGGGGGCCGATATACGGCCGTCCTGCAGGACGATATCGACCTCGGCTCCGTGCGCGAGCTGGCGATCTCCCTCGCGGGGACGTTGGAGCTCACCCTGCGTACCGCGGACGCGCGGCCACTGACGATCGGGCAGACCTTGCGCCTGGAGCTGGCGCCCGCGGACGTCAGCGTCTGGCCGCTGGCGGGCGATGCGGCGCCGGACGATGCGCTGCCCACGGCCAGCCGCGCCTCCTGAAGAAGATCACGCAGAACGAGCTCGAGTCAGCCGCCGATGTAGGACATCTCGACCTTCGGTTGGCGAGTGCTCGCGGGCGGGCGCGCCTCGGAGTAGCGGTCAGCCCGGTCACTCCAGATCGAGGTGAGCTGTCGGGCGATGTCTTGGTCAGAGGCTCCGCCGCGCAGCAGGGCACGCAGGTCGTGCCCGTTGGAGGCGAACAGGCAGGTGTAGAGCTTGCCCTCGGCGGAGAGCCTCGCGCGGGTGCAGTTTCCACAGAAGGGCTGGGTGACCGACGCGATCAGACCGATCTCTCCGGCGCCGTCGCGGTAGCTGTGACGCTGGGCAACCTCGCCCGGGTAGCTTGGCTGCAACGGCTCCAGTGGCCAGGAAGCATCGATCGTGCTCAAGATCTCCGCGGCCGGGACAACCTCATCAAGCGTCCAGTGGTTGCTCGTTCCGACATCCATGTACTCGATGAAGCGCAGGGTGTGGCCACGGCGGCGGAAGTAGTCGGCCATCGGCAGTAGGCAGTGGTCGTTGACGCCGCGCTTGACGACCATGTTGACCTTCAGGGGAGCCAGCCCGGCGTCCGCGGCGGCGTCGATGCCCTCAAGGACCCGGGCGACGGGGAAACCGACGTCGTTCATCGCACAGAAGACCTCGTCGTCGAGCGCGTCGAGGCTGACCGTTATACGAGTCAAACCAGCGTCCGCTAGAGCGCGAGCCTTGGCGGCGAGCATCGAGCCGTTTGTGGTCAGGGCGATGTCGCTGATGTCGTCGAGGCCGGCGAGCATCTCGACCAGCCGCTGCAGGTCGCGGCGCAGCAGCGGCTCGCCACCGGTGAGACGCACCTTCGTGACGCCCTGATCGGCGAACAGGCGGGCCAAGCGGAGGATCTCCTCGAAGGAGAGCAGCTCGGCGCGGGGCAGGAACGCGAAGTCGCCGCCGAAGAGCTCCTTCGGCATGCAGTAGCCGCAGCGGAAGTTGCAGCGATCGGTGACCGAGAGGCGCAAGTCGCGCAGCGGGCGCGCG
>Ga0075522_10001597_pt1 | contig 17210 bp, 14 predicted proteins | sample NGEPerA_FD_74796 | JGI IMG/M metagenome (GOLD analysis project Ga0075522, IMG submission 74796) | Arctic peat soil microbial communities from the Barrow Environmental Observatory site, Barrow, Alaska, USA - NGEE PermafrostL2-A | ecosystem: Environmental > Terrestrial > Soil > Wetlands > Peat ... | reverse complement strand
CTCGTTGTTCGGCCGAGCATTCGCGCAACGTCTGGTGACCCAGGTGTACTTCCCCGATGACCCACTCCTTGACCTCGATCCCATGTACATGTCCATCCCCGACCCGGCGGCGCGCCGCCGCCTGCTCTGTCACTGGTCGCTCGACCTCACCGAACCGGAATGGGCGCTGGCGTACGTGTGGGACATCGTTCTCCGGGGTCCGGCATCGACGCCGCGCCACGCGCCGGATGGGCGCTGAGATGATGCTTCCGCTGACGCCGTCGCAGACGGCCGGCCCTTTCCTCACCCTGGGGTTGGCATGGAGCGATGGCCCCAATGTCGTGCCCGACGGAACCCCCGGCGCCATCCGCATCAGCGGCCAGGTGCTCGACGGTGCCGGCGCGGCCGTGACTGACGCCATCGTTGAGACGTGGCAGGCGGATCCCGATGGTCGGTTCGCGCACCCCGACGACCCTCGGGGCAGCAGCGGGTCGGCCTTCCGTGGCTTCGGCCGCTGCGCCACCGATGACGAGGGCGTGTTCGCCATCGTCACCGTCAAACCCGGCTCGCTGCCGGCCGAGGATGGACGGGTGGAGGCACCCCACATCGATGTCTCGGTCTTCGCGCGCGGGTTGCTCGACCGGGTGGTCACGCGCATCTACTTTCCGGACGAGGCTGACGCAAACGCGATCGATCCCCTGCTGACGACCCTCGACGACACCGACCGCGCGACGCTGGTCGCCCTCCGGGACGGGGGCAACCTGCGCTTTGACATTCACCTGCAGGGAGACCATGGAACCGTCTTTTTCGAGCTCTGACCCCGCCGGCTGGGGCGCCGTCCGCGCGCTGTGAGCGATCCAGCCGTTGGTGGCCTCGGGCTCTTCGGGGACCTGTTCAGCGGCGACGCGGTGGCACGCCAGGTCAGCGATGCGGCGTGGCTGCAGGCGCTGCTCGACGCCGAGGCCGCGCTGGCCAGGGCGCAGGCGACCAGCGGGCTGGTGCCGGTCGCAGCCGCCGCGGCCATCGCTGCCGCCTGCTCGGCGGAGCGCTTCGACGCGGACAGCCTGGGACGACGCGCGGGCGCGGCCGGGAACCCGGTGGTCCCACTCGTCCACGACCTGCGTGCCATTGTCGGCCGGGACGTTGGACGCTTTGTGCATCTCGGCGCCACGAGCCAGGACATCATCGACACGGCGATGATGCTGGTCGCCCGCCGGGCTCTCGTGCCCATGCTCGGGTCCCTGTCCGCTGCTGCCGATGAATGTGCGGGCCTCGCCGCGGTGCACCGCGACACCCTCATCGCAGCGCGCACGCTCATGCAGGATGCGGCGCCGACGACCTTCGGTCTCAAGGCGGCCGGCTGGCTGGTGGCGATCGACGAGGCCCGCCAGCTCCTGGCTCACGTTCGCGATGAGCGCCTCGCCGTCCAGCTCGGAGGGGCCGCCGGCAACCTCGCCGCGCTCGACGGCGCGGGACCGGGCGTCGCCGCGGCGTTTGCGGAGGAGTTGGACCTCAACCTGCCCACCCTGCCATGGCACACCAACCGCGTGCGCGTCGCCGAGCTGGCCTGCGCGCTCGGTGTCACATGCGGTGTGCTCGGAAAGGTGGCAGGCGACCTCATCCTTCTCGCCCAGACCGAGGTGGCCGAGGTCCGTGAACAGTTCGGCGGTGGCTCGTCGTCGATGCCGCAGAAGAGCAATTCCACCAACGCGATCCTCACCGTCGCCGCCGCCCGGCGAGCGCCCGGGCTGGTTTCGACCCTGCTGACCACGCTCGTCCAGGAGCACGAGCGTGCCGCCGGCAGCTGGCATGCTGAGTGGGCGACAGTCAGCGAGCTCCTGGCGATCGCCGGCGGCGCGGCCGCGCACAGCCGCGCCGCGCTCGATGGCCTCGTCGTCGACGAGGAGCGGATGCAGGCGCATGTCGCCGGCAACGACGGCCTGATGGCTGAGGCTGTGGCGGCGCGACTGGGTCGCTCCATGGGTGGCGACGAGGCACACCAGGTGGTGCGCGCATGCGTCGGAGCCGCCGAGGCGCGACAGGTCCCACTGCGCACCGCCCTTCTCGAGGATGCGCGCGTGAGCGCGGCGATCTCGCCGACAGAGCTGGACGAGGTGTTGGACCCGCACGGCCATCTCGGCACGGCGAGCCAGATGATCGACGCTGCGCTGCGCGTCCATGACGAGGCGCATCTGATCAGAGGCGCCGGGTGATCCCTCTCGAGCTGGCGTCAAGGTGCGACGGGCCGGCGACCGCGCCGGTCGTCGTGCTCGGCAACTCGCTGGGTACGACGACGACCATGTGGGCGCCGCAGCTCGAGTCGCTGGGTGCGCACCTGCGTCTGCTGCGCTGGGACCTTCCCGGCCACGGCGCATCCGAGGAGCCGCCCGGGCCGGTCACCATCGACGGCATCGGCGACGCCGTGGTGGCGCTGCTCGACGAGCTCGGCGTGGCGCGTGCCGGCTTCTGCGGCGTGTCGATCGGCGGCATGGTGGCGCTCTCCGTCGCCGCTCGATGCCCGGAGCGCATCGAGCGGCTGGCGGTGGGCTGCACGTCGGCGTACCTCGGCGCGGCAGCGTGGTACGAGCGCGCCGCGACGGTGCGCGCCGGCGGCATGGCCTCGATCGCCGACCGGATCCTGGAGCGATGGTTCATGCCCGAGTTTCACGAGCGTCGAGCCGACACCGTGACGGCCATGAGAGAGGATTTCGTGGCCACCAATGTCGAGGGGTATGCGCGGTGCTGCGAGGCGATCGCCGCCATGGACCTGCGGCCGTCGTTGTCATACATCCGCTGTCCCACTCTGGTCATCCATGGCGCCGACGACGACGCCATCCTCCCCGAGAACGGTGCGGCCATTGCCGCCTCGATCGCCGGCTCGCATTTCGTTGCGGTTGACCGCGCCGCGCACCTGGCCACGATCGAGCGTGCCGATGTGACCACGGCCCTGCTTCTGGATCACTTCGTCACGTCATAAAGGAGGTTCGATGGATACCGACAGCCATGAAAGGGGGATGAGAGTGCGCCGCGAGGTGCTCGGCGACGACCACGTGGACCGCGCCATCGCTGCGACGGATCCCTTCACCGCCGACTTCCAGGCGCTGATCACCCGCTATGCGTGGGGAGACGTCTGGGCGCGGCCTGGTCTCGACCGGCGCACGCGCAGCTGCGTGACCCTGGCCCTTCTATCAAGCCTCGGTTCTGAGGAGGAGTTCGAGATGCACCTCGCCGCGGCGGTGCGGAACGGTGTCACACGCGAGGAGATCGCCGAGGTGCTCCTCCATGTCGCCGTCTACGCGGGCGTGCCCAGGGCCAACCGCGCGTTTGCCATCGCGCAGGCCGCGTTCCGGTCCGCCGACGCCCAGGGCTGAGAGCACCGGAGGTGCTGGGATAACTATGCAAGCCCTGATGCAGGATCTTTCCGCTGGGCCTCACGTCATCTGTCCCGGGCGCCCAGGCCGCGAGGCGGCTGAAACGTGCGGCGGCGGTTGCTACCATCCCGCGTCAACGCATTCTCAATCCACCATTGGAGTACTTGGCCGTGCCCTGGTCCCCTGAGCTGGCAGACGGTCGCCAACCCAGCAGGAACGCCACAGGTCCCATCCCGTTCTATGACGGAATCCTGGGCGTCAATCCCGACGCCCTGCTCGGCTCGTGGGCCGGGGAACCGGATGTTGACGACCCCCGCAGCGGGCACGTTGTCGGCGTCGCGGCCTTCACCACCTGGGTGAAGCACACGCGGGAGTGGCTCATCGGCGCCGGGGCTGTGGTGCGGCCGGTGCATCTCATCGTTACCGCTTCGCGGACGGTTGAAGAGGTCGCGTTGGACCTGACGCTTGACGGAGTACGACGCGAGTTGCCTGTGGCTGTGGTCGGCGAGCGCCGTGGTGACGGACGTCTGACGGCGGTGAGGGTGTATCACAGCCTCTGGCCGCTCACCGGCGGTCACGAGGTTCGACACCCGCTCCTGGCGCGCGACCCAACTCTGACCATGCCGGACGTCGTTGGCGACTACCAGCGTGCCCTTGCCGCCGGCAACCTGGACGGCATTCTTGCCTCGTACGAGGACGGCGCCGTCGTGCGTGAACCGGCCGGCGGCGAGTACGCCTACACGGGAAAGGACGCTCTCCGGCGCATCTACACGTTGCAGTTCGCTGACGGGTTGGGCATTCCCCTGGAACACTGCACGCTCACCGATGACGGCCGCGCCTGCGCCGTCGAATACAACGCGGTCCGGTGGGGTGCTGTCACGATCCCGGCGCAGGCCGGGATCGCCGTCTACCAGCGCGGCGACAGCGGGAAACTGGCGTTCGCACGCATCTACGACGACGTCGCGCCTCCGCCGGCGAGTGACAGTTCTACACAGCGAGCTGTGGCGCCGTAGGAAGCGCCGTCGGCGAGGCGCTACCGCCAGCGAATGATGCTGATGAGATCGCTGAAGTCATCTGTCCACGGTTGTGCCCCGGGGGTCGGAGCGGCTGACACCCAACCCGATGTCTTCCTCAGGTCGGACAGGTCGGCATCTGGTCCGCCGAGAACCATCCACTGCGATGCAAAGCGCCCCGCCGCGGCGCTTCCAGGTAGGACATTGGAGTCGTTCCTGGTCAGGCATGTCATTCCCTCGGCGTGCGCGACCGTGGCAACGACCCCAGTCAGATCGACGTACTGATTGGAGACGTTGAGCACGATGACGCCACCAGGAGCGAGATTGCGTCGGTAGAGAGCCATGGCGTCTTTGGTCAGGAGATGGATGGGGACGACATCGGACCCAAAGGCATCGATGACGATGACGTTGTAACTGTGATCGGGCGCCGCCGCCATCGAGATCCGGCCGTCCCCGAGGATCACCCGGCCGTTCCCTCTGAGGCAGTCGGAGTAGTACGTGAACATCGATGGATCCTCTGCGAGCCGCGCGACGAGGGGATCGATCTCGTAGAACGTCCAGTGTTGGTTCGGCGTCGCGTAGCACGCCATCGCACCGGCGCCGAGACCGATGACGCCGATGTTCCACCGAGCCGACCGCGCCGCGATGCTGCGGAAGACGTCGCCGAGCGGTCCCTGTGTCGTGTAGTACGTGAGCGGGTCGTCGCGATTCGGCCCGCTGACCATCTGTTCGTTGTGGACGATGCTGCCGCTGTACAGGACGTGCATGCCCGTGGCGTTCACCGACGTCACCCGGCTGGTCCCAAAGAAATCTCGGCCGGCGAACAGCGGCTGCTCGCTGAGGCCGATGGGAAGAACACCGGCGAGGAGAACTCCTGCCATCGCGAGGCCGAATCGAAGTCGCCGCCGCACTGCGCTGTAACAGAGCAACGCCGCCGGCCCGAAGGCGATGGAATGGGCGAGGACATCCGGAACGCTCAGTGCGGTGGCCGCCGCGAGTGCGCCAACCACCAGGGCACCGACGGCAACCGCGAACGCCACGTCCGCCCACACGCGCGACGTTGGACCGTCAGGGTGGCGCGGCAACAGCGCCGCCCCAGCGACGATCGCCAGCGGATACTCGACGAAGCCCGGAAAGATGGTTGGTGCGATCAGGCCGCTCAGGGCACCGCCGAGCACGCCACCGACGGCGATCCACAGATAGAAGGCCGTCAGATGCTGCACCGGCGGCCGATCACGCGCGATCTCGCCATGGCAGACCAGCGCGCCTACGAAGAACGTCACAAGGTGGAGCGGGCCGACGAACCAGAGCGGTCCACTGGCGTGAAGTTCCAGAGTTCCAACCGTGGCGATGATCAGGAACGGCAGCACGAAGGCACAGCGCTCGCGCGTCAGGATGGAGCGCCGACCGAAGGCGAGGTTCAATGACACCAGGTACAGGCTCAGCGGAATCACCCAGAGGACGGGGCTGGGTGCGAGCTCTGTGGTCAGATAGAGGGTGATGCCGAGCATCCATGTGGACGGAATGGCGGCGAGCACGACCCATCGCACGCGATGCCGCCACGTCAGCCGAGAAGCGTGATCCACGCTGATCGGTTCGTGGCGAGCGTGGGCCGACGCGCGCCCTCCTGATCGCCAGACAACAAGCATCGCAGCGGTGAGGAGCGCCACGAAGACGGCGTAGGCAGCGGTCCACCAGATCGCCTGCTGGTGCAGAGTCAGAAGCGGTTCGGCGAGCAGCGGATAGCAGAGCAGACCGATGGCGCTGCCGATGTTGCTGGCCCGGTACAGAAAGTACGGGTCGGCGGAGCGAGGGTGACCGATGCTGGAGAACCAGCGCTGCAGCAGCGGCCCCGTCGTGGACAGGACGAAGAATGGCAGTCCCACGCCCAGAGCCAGCGCCGCAATCAGCCAGGGGATGGGGTTGGCATCGCCGCCAGGTGGATTGCCGATGCGGATTGCGATGGGCAGAAGAAGGAATGGCACGAGTGCAACGGTAAGATGGAGACCAACCTGCATTCGGCGCGACAGGTGGTGAGTGGCGAGATGTGCATACGCGTAGCCGCCGAGCAGAACTGCCTGATAGAACACGATGGCTGTGTTCCACACCGCTGGAGTGCTGCCGAGGCGGGGCAGCACAAGGTTGGCGAAGAGTGGCTCGACGGCGAAGAGCAGCATCGCGCTGCACAGCACCACCGCGCCGAACAGAACGACCTCGCCACGTCCGGACGGCCAACGGGATTCAGGGGCAGGGGAGGGAGGCGCTTCGGACAGAGCCGGGGATTGAACAGCCACTTCCGCCTGTTGTCCTCTCTTCACGCCTGTGCGCTGAGCTCGAGCTGATGAGTGTGGTGATCTGCGGATATCGGCCAGGTGCCCGGACCAGTCGGGTGCGCCCCGTGAACCTGGCGCGCTGCCCCATCGTCAGGTGGATCGTGGTCGGCGCTTCGAGCGTCATCAGGCCGTGGCGGAGTTGCGATGGTCGCGTGGCCCCTCAGGAATCAGCCTGACACGACCAGCCTATGACCCAGAGTCGGAGCAGAGCCGGACGGCCGTAGCAGTCGTCTAGGCGAGGTCGTCAGGCCAACGCCACGATCACACAACAGGCCGTGAGCGCGAACCCGATGGGCGCCATCAGGAGGCGCTCCCATCGACTGTGGGAAGCGGCGTTGACGAGCGTACTGAAGCCGAAGATTGCGGCGAACACCCAGATTCCGGTGCGCACCGGCGTCGATTCGCTTGCTGTCGTGATGAATCCTCCTCGAGCGAGGATGGCGTAGAACGCCGTGAGGAAAAGGAGCGCAGACATCGCACTCGCGGCGCGCAACTTTGCAGGCAGTACAGGGTTTGCTCCACCGAACGCGGCACGGCCCAGCGGTAAGCCCACGGCCAGGTGGACTTGAAAGACCGCCATCCCGGCGACCCCAGCCGCCGCGATGAGCGCCGCCCAGTCCGCTGCAGACTTCACGTTCAGCCTTGGCTCAAGTGTCAACGCCGGGCGGCGTGGACCGGTCGGGATTGAGACGGGTGTGCGTGCGAGAAGTAAGGGGCCGCTGTCGCTTCCGTCGCCTCCACCCGGTCCCTGATACCGAGCAGCATTCGCTGGGTCATCACGAAGCTGACAACCGCGACCGGTTCGACGATCAGTCGCGCCCAGGCGCGAAGGTAGCGATATCGCTCCCGCACAACCAGGCGGGTGACGCCCGGCGGGTCCTCATGCAATACGAACGCCCAGCTGAAGTCGTAGGGCGGCGGGTGGACTCCCATCGGCACGCCTCCTCGCAGGACGAGGGCGAGCGGCGCATCGGCCAATGCCACTGCCAGGGCCACTTCGGGGGAGAGGCGGACCTCGTGGCCGACGCGAACCTCCTGCCAGGCCGCGACGACCCGGTCGGCGCTGTGGATGTCGCAGCCGATCAGGTTCTCCAAGCGGTCGTAGCTGTAAAAGCCGCCCCTGCCCTGTCCGAGTTGTGCGATCCACGGCCAGACCTCGGCCGCGGTACGGTGGATTGTGATGGCGCGGGTCGCCGTCAGGTGGGGATCACGGACGAGATTGTCACCCGGCAGCGCCTCGCGGACCTCGTCCGCGGTGGCGCCCCAGCGCAGGAGCTTGGATCGACCGAGTACAGCGCCGGTGCCGAGTCCGGTGACGCAGGCGCTCACCGCGAATCGCTGAGCGTTCATCAATGTACCCCTCCGGCGGTGAAGATCCGTGCGCTTCGTGGCACGGTTCGCAACTGTCACATACATGTTCGAAGTCGCACGCGGGCTCCGGCCAGTGCCGCGCGGCACCAAGTCGGGGCCATTCGGCCCTAGGCGGGCGACTTCGTTGCCAGCCTTGCGAAACCCGGTTAGTCGGCACCCGAGGCCAGCCTCCCGTATACCACGGGCGTCGCTAAGGCTGCGGGTTACCTGGTGGGGTATATCGCCACCCGGCCTTGCCAGGCCACGTGTCGGTTGGGCCGCTGAGGAGAACGAGGCGGCACCCTCGTATCACCGTCCCGTCGAAAGGAGGCAGGGTCCAGCGCCAGTTCATCCCCGATGGGCGTGACGGGCACGCAGCCTCGCTGAGTTCAGCTGAACGCGTCACCTGGCCAGATTGGCGCAATCACTATCGACCTGAACCGTCCTGGGGTGCTGGAGACGGAAATCCATGCAGCGACGGGGGATCCGGCACGACTTGAGCGACTTTCGGCAACCACACCGATGAAACGACCGGGGAAGCCAGAAGAAGTTGCACAGGCCATCGTCTGACTCTGTTCCGACCGTGCGTCATACACGACCGGATCCGTACTTGACATTATGGGCGCCCGATAGGCAGGTATCATCAACGTGTGCAATCCCCGCCAATCGCTCGACGTTTACTTCGCGCAAAGGACTTTGCGGACTCGCATTACGCCGAACCTCTTAACGTTGCAACGATCGCTCGAGTGGCGCACCAATCGTCCGCACACTTTTCACGCCAGTTCCATCGCGCGTTTGGGGAGACGCCACATCAGTATGTGTTGAGTCGACGACTTGAACGTGCGGCATCACTCCTCCGAAACACCGATTACACCGTCATTCGGATTTGCACGTCGGTCGGATTCACGAGCGTCGGATCCTTTAGCACGTCATTCCGACGGGTGTTTGGCGAAACGCCAACGGAGTACCGCAAGCAACACTTGCCGCTGTTGGCGCAGCGAGTCATCCCTCCATGCGTCTTGCGGTCAGTCGAACGTCCACAGTTGAGCAGGATTCGAGAAGGCGCAGCCTGACCGGCCGGCTACGCTGCGCAACACTGCACTATTTGTAGAAAGGAGTACAGGAATGGCACTTCGCGTTGGGCATGCGACTCTATGGGTTCGTGATCAGGATGAAGCATTGGCTTTTTTCGAGACGCTTGGCTTTGAGGTACACGAGGACGTCAAGAACGGCGAATACCGCTGGCTTTCAGTCGCGTCGAAGGAGCAACCGGATCTGGCCATTGTGTTGGCGAAGCCCGGCTATCCGATGGATGAAGCAACGAGCGAACACGTGGAGACAGCTGTTGCAAAGGGCATGTTGAGCACCATCGTCTTTACGACGGACGATTGCTTTGCCATGTACGAAGAGCTCAAGTCGAAAGGGGTTGAGTTCACCCGTCCGGCGGGCGAGCGGGGATATGGCGTCGACGCTGCCTTTCGCGACCCTTCGGGAAACGAATTTCGCCTGCTACAAACCACGACGCAATCCGCTAACTCGTAGCTTACAAAACCTCCCGCGTTGGCACCGCTTGTCTAAGCTGTATTTCATGATGCGCGCGTGCTTGGAGCCAGGCGTTCGTTCGAGCTCATATACGTCACCGGGAAGCAAGGATGTGTGGCTTGCTATGGCGATTGTGGACGCCAGAGTTGCATTACCTTTCTTGGGAGAAGATGGATACAACGGCGGCCCCGCCTAACAGATGGAGACACGATGAGCATGGCCACGAGGACGGACACGCAGTCGCCTGCGCTGCACGTTGCCGACAGCCACGACCTGATTCGAGTCCACGGCGCCCGGGTAAACAACCTCAAGGACATCTCTGTCGACATTCCCAAGCGGCGCCTGACCGTCTTCACCGGCGTCTCCGGCGCGGGCAAGAGCTCTTTGGTGTTCGGCACGATCGCCGCGGATTCGCAGCGGCTGATCAACGAGACTTACAGCGCCTTCGTGCAGGGCTTCATGCCGACGCTGGCGCGGCCCGAGGTCGACGTACTCGAAGGGCTGACGACCGCGATGATCGTCGACCAGCAGCGGATGGGTGCCGACGCCCGCTCCACGGTCGGCACCGCCACCGACGCCAACGCGATGCTGCGCATCCTCTTCAGCCGACTCGGGCAGCCGCACATCGGCTCGCCCAACGCGTTCTCCTTCAACGTCCCCTCGGTCCGAGCGAGCGGTGTGATCACGGTCGAACGCGGTGCCGGCAAGACCGTGAGACAGACCTTCACCCGCACCGGCGGCATGTGTCCGCGCTGCGAGGGCATGGGCAGCGTGACCGACATCGACCTGACCCAGCTCTACGACGAGAGCAAGTCGCTCGCCGAGGGCGCGATCACCATCCCCGGCTACAAGGTGGACGGCTGGTGGACAGTGGGGATCTTCAGCGAGTCGGGCTTCCTCGACCCGAACAAGCCGATCCGCAAGTACACCAAGAAGGAGCTCCACGACTTCCTCTACAAGGAGCCGGTCAAGGTGAAGATCAACGGCGTCAACCTCACCTACGAGGGGCTGGTCCCCAAGGTGCAGAAGTCGTTCCTCTCCAAGGACCCCGACGCGCTGCAGCCGCATATCCGAGCGTTCGTGGACCGGGCGGTCACCTTCACCGCCTGCCCCGACTGCGGCGGCACCCGGCTCAGCGAGGCGGCCCGGTCGTCGCGGATCGGCGGGATCAACATCGCCGATGCGTGCGCGATGCAGATCAGCGACCTCGCCGAATGGGTCCGCGGCGTCGACGAGCCGTCGGTGGCGCCGCTGCTCGCGACGCTGCAACAGGCTCTCGACTCGTTCGTGGAGATCGGGCTGGGCTACCTCTCGCTCGACCGGCCGTCGGGCACGCTGTCGGGCGGCGAGGCGCAGCGCGTCAAGATGATCCGCCACCTCGGCTCCTCGCTCACCGACGTCACGTACGTCTTCGACGAGCCCACCACGGGCCTGCACCCCCATGACATCCAGCGGATGAACGCCCTGCTGCTGCGGCTGCGGGACAAGGGCAACACGGTGCTCGTCGTGGAGCACAATCCGGAGACGATCGCGATCGCCGACCACGTCGTCGACCTCGGCCCCGGCGCCGGTACGGCGGGCGGCACCGTTTGCTTCGAGGGCACCGTCGAGGGGCTGCGGGCCAGCGGCACCCTCACCGGCCGCCATCTCGACGACCGGGCCGCCCTCAAGGAGACGGTGCGGACGCCCACCGGCAGGCTGGAGATCCGCGGCGCGACGGCGCACAACCTGCGCGACGTCGACGTCGACATCCCGCTCGGGGTGCTTGTCGTCGTCACCGGCGTCGCCGGCTCCGGCAAGAGCTCGCTCGTGCACGGGTCGATCCCCGCCGGCCCGGGTGTGGTGTCGATCGACCAGGGCGGGATCCGCGGCTCGCGACGGAGCAACCCGGCGACGTACACCGGACTGCTCGACCCGATCCGCAACGCGTTCGCGAAGGCTAACGGCGTGAAGCCGGCGCTGTTCAGCGCCAACTCCGAGGGCGCCTGCCCCAACTGCAACGGCGCCGGAGTCATCTACACCGACCTGGCGATGATGGCCGGCGTCGCCACCACCTGCGAGGAGTGCGAGGGGAAGCGGTTCCAGGCATCGGTGCTGGACCACCACCTCGGCGGCCGCGACATCAGCGAGGTGCTCGCGATGTCGGTGACCGAGGCCGAGGAGTTCTTCGGCGCCGGCGAGGCGCGCACGCTGGCCGCGCACGCCATCCTCGACCGGCTCGCCGACGTCGGGCTCGGCTACCTCAGCCTCGGCCAGCCGCTCACTACCCTGTCCGGCGGCGAGCGGCAGCGGCTCAAGCTGGCCACCCACATGGCCGAGAAGGGCGGCGTCTATGTCCTCGACGAGCCGACCGCCGGCCTCCACCTCGCCGACGTCGAGCAGCTGCTCGGCCTGCTCGACCGGCTCGTCGACTCCGGCAAGTCGGTCATCGTCATCGAGCACGACCAGGCGGTCATGGCGCACGCCGATTGGATCATCGACCTCGGCCCCGGCGCCGGCCACGACGGCGGCCGGATCGTCTTCGAGGGCACACCCGCCGACCTCGTCGCCGCCCGCTCCACCCTCACCGGCGAGCACCTCGCGGCCTACGTCGGCACCTGACCGAGGCCCCCGCGGACACCGTGAGACGAGTTCTCTCATCTGTTTCGACTCGTCCCGACCGGTAAAGGGGCGTGTTCAACAGGGTCGAGTAGGCATTCATCCTGCTCTACATACAGTCGTATGTGGCGCGATCTCGCAGGTGACCAGCAGACCCGCCGCGGCGCAGCACCTGCGCGACCTCGCGCGGCTGCGCCGCGTCCGCGACCGGATGTAGCCACTTCGCAAACGCCAGACGGCGTGCTCTGAAGCGCCAAGTGACTGTCACGACGAAATGTCTCTCACGGCGAAGCGCTAGAGTGAGCCGCCTGCAGATATAACCCTTGGGTCACGTAGAGCGGAGGCGGCCGATGCACCCTCGGGTTCATGGGATCAAGAGATCGCCCAGTCATTCAGCGGGAGCTGAGACGGCGGCCGCCCAACGAGCGGGATACCTCGTGCGCGTCAGACCGTGCAGTGATCGACAGGAACGAGGGTGAAGTTGAAGGGCTGGAACGTGGACCGCGTCATGGCGAGCCTTGGGTGGGGAGGCGCTCTGACGAATCATCTGCCAGCACTTGCGGCGGAGGTGCACTGCCGACGCCCAAGAACGGAAAGCTCTGCACCGACGGCGTTGGACCCAGAGGCCGCGGTCGGCGACGACGCGCGCCCTGGCCTCGTCAGCGACGCCGGCGAGGGAACTCCCGCCTCCGGCTGACAGCAGGGCGGCCTCAGCCCTGCCTCAGTCCGAGAGTGTTCCCGTCCGGATCGTGGAACCACGCCGCCCGCGCCGGCCCAAGCTGCGCGATGTGCCCGGTCGTCTGCAACGGCCCCTCCGTGTAGTCGACGAAGCCGACGCCGTGACCCTCCAACTCACGAATCACCGCCTCGATGTCGGACCGCCCGAAGTGGGCGAGGGTGTGGTCTGCGGTGCGCTGCCCGCGACGGAAGATCGAAAGTTCGGTCCCTCCGCCACAACCGAAACGCACCGACGCGGGATTGTCCCAGAGGAAGGTGAGCCCCAGGGTCTCCCCGTAAAAGCGCCGCGCGTGGCGAGGAAGCGGCGCCCAGGGCTGAGGTAGCTGCAAGGGCCAGGCCTGATGACGCGCGTTGTCCGATTGCCGCCCCCTCACACACCTCGGCTCACCCGTGGAGCCGAGCGTTCTTCAGGGCCTTGTCGACGGCACCTCGCGGGCCGACGTTGCCGACGTGCGCACATCCGTGGTCTACCAGCACCTCGTGAGCCGACCGGTGGCCTCCCGCCAGCCGGGGCGCGTACTCGGCGATCTGTGGTCAGCCGCAGAACGACGCCGACATGGGCCCGGCCCACCGATACCCGCCGGTCACGTCAGGTGGCGCACCATCCTTGAGAGCGTCGAGGGGACGACGCGCCATCCAACGGTGGTCAGCACGATGAAAAGGTACGCGACGATGATGAACGCGGCGGGGTCATCACGATGGGTGATCAGCGCACGCAAAATCAGGCCGACGGCGATCCCGATGGTCGCCGTCGCACCCAGCCGCAACACGTTGTGTGACCGAGACGTGTACAAGCGCACCGCAAGCGCCGCGACCAACCAGCCGACGACGAGGGGCCACACCACGACCAAGAACCACGAGGCGCCGCCGCTGACGCCGTGACTCTCACGGCCGAGGAGGACGAAGACGGCGATGCACGTCAAGTCCAGGAGCGGGGCGATGGGCATGAGCCGAGTGCCCGCAGACACACGCAGCCATCGGGGTCGGCCTCCACGGTCGGGTGGGGCGGGCATCTGACGATTGTGACGGCTGGTCAGATGGAGGCCGCCTGCCGATCGAGCGCGGATGACAGCCGCCGTGCGCGATACGCCGTGAACCGCTCAGGTGGTTGGACGGATCAGAAAGATCCAGACGTCCCACGCGACATGGCTGACGATGAGTGGTCCGAGGCGTCCCTGCGCGAGGTGCTCGAGACTCCAGAAGGCACCGGCAACCCCGGCGGCACCGGTCAGGGTGAGGTTGCCAGAGACGAGGTGGATCGCGCCGTACATGGTTGCGCCGCTGGCGTTGCCGGCCACTGGTCCGAGCTGCTGGACGAGGTAGCGATTGATGAGGCCTCGCCAGAACAATTCCTCGCCGGGTGCGATGAGCAATGCGAGGGCGGCGGCGATGAAGGGGTCTGGGGCCAACCCGCGCTTGTGATAGATGTCGTCGATTTCGGCAGCACCGTCAGGCATCACCTTGCGCGCCAATCGATCGCCCACCTGGAAGATGCCGTACAGAAGTCCCGCCGAGACGATCCCGCGCGCCACGTCGACGGGTCGGACCCGCGTCTTGCGCAAGTCCGGGTTGGCGTACAGCGCGTAAGCGCCCAGTGACCCAACGCCGGCAGCCATCTTGGGCCAGAAACCTCTCGTCCCCCTGAATGCTGCGGTCCAGAGCGCACCGGCGCCGGCCATTCCGACGAGGACCTTGCGTCCGGAAATGCGGCCAATCTGCTCATCGCTCATTTCAACACCGAGCTGAAGGCGATGCCAAACAGGAACAGGGCGCTGAAGGCAGTGTGGACCCGCGCGGTCATCAGGTCGATGGTGTTGATGTCGCCGGAGCTGCCTGAGTAGCCGCGCTCAGCGGCCCGGAGCAACCACCACGCTGCCGGCAGGCTGAACATCGCCAGCAGTGCCGACGTCGGGGCGATGTGCAGCATCACGGCGAGTGCAAGCACCACGTACGCACCGAGTACGAGCCCGACATAGGTACCGTACGCAGCGCGCTTGCCCAGTTCTCCAGAGAGTGTCGTGAAACCCAGTCGCACGTCCTCACTGATGTCTCGCCATTCGTTGCCGTGGAGGATCGCGGCCACCAGAAGACCAGCCGGAGCGGAGAGAACCACGACCCGCCAATCGAATCGTCCGCTCGCCGCCAAATACCCGCCCACGGTCATCAAGACGCCCATCTGCAGGAAAACCAGCGGCACGCCCATCGCACGGTACTTGTACTGGAACGGGGGAGCGGTGTAGAAGTAGCCGCCGAGCACGCCCAGCACGCCCAGCGCCAGCATCAGAAGTCCGCGCACGGACACGAGATACAGCCCCAGCAGGATGGTGATGGCGAAGCAGACCGCCGCCAAGGCGAAGGCTTGCCGCTCGGTCACCCGCCCTTTGACGATGGCGTGGCTGGCTCGAGGCGAGGCGATCGAGTCAATGCCGTGCCGGACATCGTAGATCTCATTGATCACGTTGGTCCCGGCGTGGAGGCTGAGACCGGCGAACAACGCGGCGAGGAAGGGCCCGAGGGCGACCGATCCCTGCGTCCAGGCGAAGGCGCCGCCGAGCGCGACCGGCACCAGAGACGCCGTGAAGCTGAACGGGCGGGTGATCTCGTAGACGCCCTGCAGACGATGACGCAGGCCGGGAGCCCCGGACACCCTGGGGCCGCGGACCGCGATGGCCGCACCGCCGTCCGGGGCGGCATCGCCAGCGGGCGAGCCGGAGCCGTAGAGGACCGCCGCGTCGATTGTCGCGAGGACCTGAGCCTCGTCCTGGACGACCGGCTGCAGCAACGGCACTGTCATGCCGGCGCGGTGGTACTCATGGGCGCGCGCAACAACGTCCTGCCTGGTGCCGACGAGCACGAAGGCCGTGAGCAGCTCGTCAGGGATTGCCTGGGCCGCGCCGTGGTAGTCCTCCGCCCGCCAGAGCGTGTTGACATTGTCGCGCAGCTCCTTGGGAAATCCTGCCCGCGACATCGAAGTGTCGGACAGGATGGAAATCATGTAGATGACGAACGGCTCTCTCTTCGCCCTGTTCAGCGCGTCGCCCCGCGAGTCGCTGATGTAGCTCAGCAGGTAGCCGCGAAAGTCAATGGCCGAGGCGTCGCGACCATGGCGCTCGGCGGAGTCGAGCACCCGCTCGCGCATCAGGCTGAAGGCGGCGACGGACTCCATCGGGCGAGCAAGGTAGCCGTCGGCCTTCTCTCCGGCCAGCTCGAGGTAGGGCCTGGTGTACGCAGCGACGTAGACCGGGATCCGCCGTGGGGGCGGGAACATCGGTACCAACGGCGGCACCGTGTCGTTGAGCACCAGCCGTTCTCCCTTCCACAGAGCGCGGATCTGGTCGATGGATTCCCCGACCCGGACCGGCGCGTTCTCGTAGCGGATGTTCATCTGCGCAAGCCGCAACGGCAGGCCGCTTCCCAACGCCAGCGACACACGCCCTTCGGCCAGATTGTCGAGAGTCGCCATCGTCGAGGCGACGACAAATGGATCGCGCGTGTACGGGTTCAGGGCCCCCGCGCCCAGACGGATGCGCCGGGTGGCCTGAGCCATCGGGGCCAGGAAGCTGATCGGGTCGCGCTCGAAGTAGCTGTCGTGCATCCAGACAGACTCCAACCCTGCTCGCTCGGCTCGGATCGCCCAGTTGACCGCCTCCCGAACGTCCCCTCGGGCGGCCAGCCCCAAGCCGATCGGCCGATTCAACTCCGCCATGTCGAGGATTATGGTGGGGGTGGGATGAGCCGCACCCGGACGAGCGAAGCCCGCGACGCGGGCAAGGTCCGCGCGATGTTCGACCGGATCGCACCCGGGTACGATCGCGCGAACACCGTACTCTCGTTTGGCCGCGACCGTGCGTGGCGGCGCCGCGCGGCCGAGGCCGCGGCGTTGGCGGCGGGCGGGTCCGCGCTTGACATTGCCTGCGGAACCGGGCGGCTGACCCTCGAGCTGCGCGATCGCGTTGGTCCCCGCGGACGGGTGGTGGGGCTCGACTTCAGCGACCGCATGTTGGCGGTCGCCCGCCGTGCCAACCCGTCGATCGAGTGGGTTCGTGGTGACGCCACCGCCCTGCCGTTCGATGAGTCGAGCTTCGACGCCGCCACAACCGCTTTCGGTCTGCGCAACCTGGCCGATCCGCAGAAGGCTCTGGCCGAGATGAGGCGGATGGTGCGGCCCCAGGGAAGCCTGGTGGTGCTGGAGTTTCTGCGACCTCCTCGAGGACCCTGGGGCGCAGGTTATTCGTTCTACCTCCGTCATGCCCTACCTCGGCTCGGTGGATGGGTCGCCGGCGACC
>Ga0075522_10001596_pt1 | contig 17211 bp, 16 predicted proteins | sample NGEPerA_FD_74796 | JGI IMG/M metagenome (GOLD analysis project Ga0075522, IMG submission 74796) | Arctic peat soil microbial communities from the Barrow Environmental Observatory site, Barrow, Alaska, USA - NGEE PermafrostL2-A | ecosystem: Environmental > Terrestrial > Soil > Wetlands > Peat ... | reverse complement strand
CGCCCGATATCGGGCGGCGGATCGTAGGCGGCGGCGAGCAGTGCGCCGATCTCGCGTTCGCTACGCAGGCAAAACATGCGGCCGGTCCGCCCGGTCAGCGGGCTCGAACCGAGATGCAGCCCGTCCGGCCCGCAATAGATCCCGTCAAGATCGCCTCGCCGCTCGGCCAGCTTGAACATGCGCACCTCGCAAGCAAGAGAATTCCGTGCGGCCGCCGCGCGTCAAGAGTGCGCGTCGGTAAGGCCGTACAGCCGTTCATGGTTGCGCCGCGCCGCGCTCGCCAGCCCCGCATCGCCGAGCAGCTCTTCCGCCGAGCAGCCCAGGACGTCGCAGATCGCGGCCAGATCGGGAAGCGTCATGCGGCGGATGCCCAACTCGATCCGGGTAAAGGCCAGGCGTGGAAGGCGGGATAGATCCGCGGCCTGTTGCTGAGTCATGCCGAGAGCGCGCCGGCGGGCGCGGATACGGTTGCCGACGCGGGTGCGGATGGGATCGAGACGGCTCATCGCGGTTGCAGCTCGAATAGCTTGAGAAGCACAATACACAAAATAACGATATTGTCAAGATATTAGTGTTAGTATCGCACGATATTATGCAAACGGCAACCGCTTGTCCACGCCGCGTTTCGCCGCCACACTGCCGCCGACGCAGCGACGAGCTTTTCCGCATGAAAAACACCGCACCCGTCCACAGCGGCCGGCATTTCCTGCAAATCCCCGGGCCGACCAATGTGCCGGACCGCGTGCTGCACGCGATGGCGTTTCCGACGATCGACCATCGCGGCCCGCAATTTGCCGAGCTCGGCAAGGAGATCATCGCCGGCATGAAGCGGGTGTTCCAGACCGCGGGGACGGTGGTCATGTACCCGTCTTCCGGCACCGGGGCGTGGGAAGCGGCGCTGGTCAACACGCTGTCGCCGGGCGACCGGGTGCTGATGTTCGAGACCGGCCAGTTCGCGACGCTGTGGCGGCAGATGGCCGGGCGGCTCGGCATCGACATCGAGTTCGTGCCCGGCGATTGGCGGCACGGGGTCGATCCGGCGCAGGTCGAGGAGATGCTGACCGCCGACCGCGAGCATCGGGTCAAGGCGGTGTGCATCGTCCACAACGAAACCTCGACCGGGGTCGCCAGCCGGGTCGGCGAGGTGCGCGCGGCGATCGACCGGGCAGGCCACCCGGCGCTGTTCATGGTCGACACGATCTCCTCGCTCGCCTCGATCGACTACCGGCACGACGAATGGAAGGTCGACGTCACCGTCGCCGGCTCGCAGAAAGGCCTGATGCTGCCGCCGGGACTCGGCTTCAACGCGGTGTCGGAGAAGGCCCTGGCCGCGTCGAAAACCGCCAAGCTGCCGCGCTCCTATTGGGACTGGCAGGGGATGCTGGAAACCGGGCGGACCGGCTTCTTCCCCTACACGCCGGGCACCAATCTGCTCTACGGGCTGCGAGAGGCGCTGAAGATGCTGCTCGACGAGGAGGGGCTCGACAATGTCTTCGCCCGCCATGCGCGGCATGGCGCGGCGACGCGGCGCGCGGTCGCCGGCTGGGGGCTGGAGGTGCTGTGCCTCGACCCGCGCGAGCACTCCAATTCGCTGACTGCGGTGCTGGTGCCCGAGGGACACGACGCCGACCGACTGCGCGAGACGATCCTCGACGCCTTCGACATGTCGCTCGGCACCGGGCTCGGCAAGATGAAGGGCAGGGTCTTCCGCATCGGCCATCTCGGCCATTTCAACGATCTGATGCTGTGCGGCACGCTGTGCGGGGTCGAGATGGGGCTGGCGCGGGCCGGCATCCCGCACAAAAGCGAGGGGGTCGCTGCTGCGCTCGCCTATCTCGGCCAGGCATAAAGGATACCGACATGACCCCTGACCAGATCGATCGCGCCGCCGCCGCGCTGGTCGCCGCCCGCAAAGGTTCGGCGATCGCCTCGCTGCCGCCCGACGCGACCCCGCAATCGGAGGCCGATTCGTACCAGATCCAGGATGCGGTGATCGCCAAGCTCGGCGAGAGGATCGGCGGCTGGAAGGTCGGCATTTCTCCGCTCGGCGGGCATTTCGCCGCGCCGATCTATGCCTCGACGGTGCGTCCGAGCCCGGCGAGCCTGCCGGCGCGCGGCTTCAAGCTGATCGGCATCGAGTGCGAGATCGGCTTCCGCTTCAACCAGGCGCTGCCGGCCCGGCCGCAGCCCTATACAAGACATGAGGTGCTGGCCGCCGCCGCGCTGCACCCGACGATCGAGATCGTCGATTCGCGCTACCAAGACTTCCGCTCGCTCGACCGCCTGCTGGTGCTGGCGGACAATTTCTCGAACGGCGCACTGGTCTACGGCCCGGCGGCCGCGGAGTGGGACGGCATCGACCTCGCCCATCCGCCGATCGAAGTCACCGCCGACGGCAAGCCCTTCGCCGACTGCACCGGCCTGCGCGCCGGCACGCCGATCGAGCTGGTTTTGGCGGCGGTGGCGCACGTCAACGGCCGCGGCGGCATCGCGGCGGGGACCGTCATCACCACTGGCACCCATACCGGTCTCGTCTTTACCGAGCCAGGGGTCAAGATCGTCGCCGACTACGGCAGGCTCGGCCGGGTCGAGGTTTCCTTTCCCAAGTGATCGTGAATCCGTCGCACCTTATTCATTTGTCATCCCCGCGCAGGGGCAATCAAATTGTCGCTTGCCCTGGATTCCCGCCTGCGCGGGAATGACGACGCAAGTTCAAGCGCCGAGCGCTAGCGGATGCTTCTCCACCTCGCCTGGCGCCGCAATCTCGACGGCTTCGATTTGGCGCTGGCGACCAACCGGCTCGCCTCGCGCGGCGTGCCGCTGTGGTGGCTCGGGGCGAGCGGACCGAAGCATGAGCCGGGCGACTATTTGTGCGAGGTCAACGACAACCTGGCCGGACGCCTCGCCGGCTTCGGCATCGCCGCCGAGCCGTGGCAGGGCAAGCTGCCGCACGATGCAGTAGCAATTGCCCATCCGCGGATCGCGCTGTTCGTCAACGCCGCGTCGTCCTATCCGTTTTTCGCCTATTACGCGATGGCGCTGGCTCGGCTCGGCTTCGATTTCGAGCTGGTCGACGGCGCCGCGGTCGCCGGCGGGGTTCTCGAGCGCTTCGATCTGCTCGTGTTGCCAGGCGAATTTCCGGTTTGGGGGCTCGACGCCGCCGAGCGCGTGAGCGGCGCCGACGCCGCCGTGCGCGATTTCCTGGTCGCGCACGGCGCCGCGCTCGGCTCGGGTGGCGGCGCCTTCTATTTGTCGACCGGACGGCCCGGCTGGACCAACACGGCGCTGGCCCGCCCGGTCTACACGCACGAGTATCTGCACACCGGCGTCGGCATCGTCAGCTTGAGCCTCGGCCCCGACAGCATCGGCTTCGGCTGTCCGCCGACCCTCGAGATGCCTTATTTTCACGGGCCGGTGTTCGCCGCGCTCGACCGCGCGGTCTCGGTGGCGGGAACCTTCGACCGGCTGGTGATGCCCGGCCATTTGTTCGTCGCCAACCCGCTCGACGAAGGCGTTTTTCAGCACGATATGGCGGGGCATTGCGCGATTCTGCGCGCCGAGACCCGGCGCGGGCGCGCCGTGCTGTTCTCGGCGAACCCCGAGATGGGCGACATCGTGCGCAAATACATCGCGCTCGACGGCTACGTCGCGCATTATCTGCCGATCCGCGGCGAGACGGTGATGGCCGATACGCTCAAGCATTACCGGCCGCTCGATGCGCCGTCCTGGCGGCTGATCCTTAATGCCATCCACAGCCTGATGCTGCGCTATGAGCCGCCGGGCGCGATGCCGGCGCCGCCGGCGCCGGTTCAGCCGCCCGAGCCCAAGGTGCGGCTCACCGCGGCGCTCGACATCGCGCTGCGCCGGCTGCCGCTCGACGACGATGCACCGTTGCGCACGCTCGTCGGTCTGGTGCGCGACGATTTGCGCGGTCGCATCGCCGAATTGAAGGAGCGCCTGGCCACGGTCGAAGCGGCGTTTTCCGCGCTCGATCCGCCGGCGCCCGGCATCCGCTATCTGTGGGCCGGATGCGAGACGGCGGCGCTCGCTGCGGTTGCGGCGGCCGCGAAGAACGAGCGGCCGCTCAGCGAGCGGCTCGCCGCATTCGAGACGGCTCTCGCCCTTGCCGAAGCCTGGTGCCGGCTCGGCGAGGGCGAGCGGCATTTCGGCCGGCACCAATGACAAGCCGAGAAAACGGCGGGCCGCCCGGACCGGGATACGACCCGGTCGCACGCCTGTTGCATTGGCTCAATGCGAACCTTGCTCTGGTCACGGTGGCTCTCGCCTGGTGCCTCATAAGCGCCCCAAGGCATGGCGAGGCGCGGGCCTGGCTCGTCATGCTGCACGGCTCGTGCGGCATTGCCGTCCTGGCGCTGCTGGTCTTGTGGAGCGGGTGGAGGCTCAAGCACAGATCGCCGCCGCTGCGCCCGGTTCTCAGCCGCATCGAAGTGTGGCTGGCGCGGACGATTCAAGCGGTGTTGGTCGCGCTGCTCGCGGCGATGCCGTTCTCGGGATATGTCAGCCTCGCCGCCGCGGGGCATGCGGTCAGTCTGTTCGGCGTCGTCGCGATCCCGCCACTCGTGCCGCAGAGCGGCCGCCTGTCGCAGGCGGCGATCGCACTGCATCTGGTCGGGCAATTCCTGATCTATGGGCTTGTCGCGATGCACATCGGCGCCGCGGTGCTGCACGGCTTAGTGCGGCGCGACGGCATCCTCGAACGGATGCTGCCGCGGCGGAGCTAGGCCGGGGTGGGGGCCTAGCTCGCCACCAGCGACAGCTTGCCGCGGAAGAAATCGAGCGCTTCGCCCAGCGTCGGCCCGGACTGAAGCCGCTGGCGCCCGCTCATCACCACGAATTCGGCCGCGGTCGCCAAGGTCGGCGCCGACTTGACGATGGTGTAGAGCGGGCTTTCGTGGGTATGGCGGAAGACCGAGAACAGTGCGCGGCCGTCGCGGTGGTCGATCGCATAGTCGCGCCACAAGCCGCGCGCGACATTGCGGCTGTAGAGGCCGAGCAGCTGGTTCAGCTCGGACCGTGTGAAGAATTGCGGCCGGCGGCCCGCCCGGTAATCCCGCAGAGGCAACACTATCGCGCCCTTGATGCTCATCGCCGATCGCCGCTCAGTGTCACGCAGCGGTAATTTTTGACGATTTCCGAAGCACCGTCCAGCCGTCTCGCGCGGCGGCCCCGATCAAGCCGCGGCAAAGCTGTTTGGCTCGCCTCGGCCCCGCAAATGTGTTAGCCAACCGCTCACTGCGGCCGGCTGGGGTTTTTGTGAGCGATATTTTCCGCGAAATCGACGAAGAGCTTCGCCGCGACAATCTGTTGAAGCTTTGGCGCCTCTACGGCCGCTATCTGATCGTGGCCGTTGTCGTCGCGCTGCTGGTCGCGGGCGGGATCGTCGCTTGGCGCAACCACCAGCTGGCGCAGCGCCAGGCGCAATCGGTGCGCTACGCGGCGGCGATGTCGCTGCTGCGCGACGGCAAGGACGCCGAGGCCGGCAAGGTCTTTTCGTCGGTCGCCGGCGAGGGCGGCGGCTATGCCCGCCTCGCCGAATTCGAAGCCGCCGATCTCGCGGCGAAAGCGGGCGACGCCAAGGCCGCCTCCGCCGCCTACGACAAGCTCGCATCGTCGTCCGATATCGACCCGGAGCTACGCGATGCGGCGACGCTGCTGTCGGTGATGACCGGCTTTGCCGACAGCGACCCGCATGCCGCGATCGACCGGCTGAAGCCGTTGACCGACAGCGGCAACCCGTGGCGTCCGACGGCGCTCGAGCTGACCGCCGCGGCGGACCTCAAATTGGGCGACAAGACCGGCGCGCTCGACATCTATAAAAACCTCGCCGACGATCTTGCCGCGCCCGAAGGGGTACGCGGCCGCGCCGCCGAAATGGCCGCGGTGCTCGCGCCCTGACCCGTATTCCGCCCCGATGAATCGACGCCAATTCGTTTCGACAATCCTCGCCGCCGTGCCGATGGCGGGATGCGACATCTTTGGCGGCGAAAAGAAGAACAAGCTGCCCGGCGACCGGATCTCGGTGCTCGGGGCCGACCGCTCGATCCAAGCCGACCCGGCGCTCGCCAGCCAGCCGATCGCGCTGCCGCCGATGACGGTGAACCCGGATTGGCCCGAGCCGGGCGGCAATCCCGCCCATGCGATGGGCAACCTCTCGCTCGCGCCGCAGGTCAAGAAGGCGTGGGAGACCAATATCGGCGACGGGACCTCGCGCTACACCAAGGTCATGTCGCAACCCGTCATCGCCGCGGGCCGTGTTTTTGCGATGGATGGCGGGGTGCAGGTGAGCGCGCTCGACATCAAGGGCGGCAAGCGCTTCTGGCAGGTCGACCTCAAGCCGGAAAACGAACGCGGCAACGCGTTCGGCGGCGGCCCGTGCTTCTGGAACAACCGTCTCTTTGTCTCCACCGGTTATGCCGAGATCGTGGCGCTCGACCCCAATGACGGCAAGATCATCTGGCGCAAGAATGTCTCATCGCCGGTGCACGCGGCGCCGACCGTCGCCGGCAACCGGGTTTTCGTCGTCACCGTCGACAACGAGCTGATCGCCTTGTCGGCGGCTGACGGTCAGCGCCAATGGTCGCATAACGGCATTCCCGAGACGACGGGGCTGCTCGGCAACGCCAGCCCGGCGGTCGAGGGCGAGACCGTCGTCGTCGCCTACAATTCCGGCGAGCTTTTTGCGCTGCGCGTCGAGAACGGCCGGGCGGTGTGGTCGGAAAACCTGGCCTCGGCTCGTGCGGCCGATGCCGTGTCGTCGATGGCCGACATCCATGGCCGGCCGGTCATCGATCGCGGGCGCGTTTTCGCCGTCAGCCATAGCGGGCGGATGATCGCCATCGAGCTGCGCACCGGCAGCCGCGTTTGGGAGCAGGATGTGGCGAGCAGCCACGAGCCCTGGTGCGCCGGCGAATTCGTCTTCCTGCTCGCCAACGACAACGAACTCGTCTGCTTGACCCGCGACGAGGGCAAGGTGCGTTGGGTCGCGCCGCTGCCCGATTACGAGAACATGGAAAAGAAAAAGGATCCGATCACCTGGGCGGGACCGGTGCTGGGCGGCAACCAGCTGATCGCGTTGTCGTCGGGCGGGGTCGCGATGTTCATCTCGCCGCAGACCGGCAGGACCGTTTGGCAGACCGAATTGTCCGACAAGGGCTATCTCGGCCCCGTGATCGCCGACAACGCGCTTTATTTGCTGACCGACGACGCCAATCTGTCGGCCTACCGCTGAAATTCGATGGCGAGGCGATGGGGTTCACGGTCGCGATACTCGGCCGGCCGAATGTCGGCAAGTCGACGCTGTTCAACCGGCTCGTCGGCCGGCGTACCGCGCTGGTCGACGATGCGCCGGGGGTAACCCGGGACCGGCGCGAGGGCGACGGCCGCATCGCCGACCTGGAATTCCGCGTCATCGACACCGCCGGTCTCGAAGAGGCCGCGCCGGCGACGCTCGCCGGGCGTATGCGGGCGCAGACCGAGCGTTCGCTCGACTTGGCCGACGTCGTGCTGCTGGTCATCGACGCGCGCGACGGCGTCACCGAGCCGGACAAGCATTTCGGCGGCTGGCTCAGGAAAAGCGGCAAGCCGGTGGTCCTCGTCGCCAACAAGGCCGAGGGCAGGGCCGAGCAGGCCGCGGTGGGCGAGGCTTATGCGCTGGGGCTCGGCGACCCGGTGCCGCTCTCGGCGGCGCATGGCGAGGGTTTCGCCGAACTCTACCAGCGCCTGCGCGATTTCGCCCCGCTGCCGGAGGAAATCCCGCCCGGAGACGAGGTGGCCGGCGATGCGCCGGAACGCCCGCTGCAGCTTGCCATCGTCGGCCGTCCCAATGTCGGCAAATCGACGCTGGTCAACCGGCTGGTGGGCGAGGACCGGCTCCTGACCGGGCCGGAGCCCGGCATCACCCGCGACTCGATCGCGCTCGAATGGCAATGGCGGGGAAGGCCGATTCGGCTGGTCGACACCGCGGGGCTGCGGCGGCGCGCGCGAGTCGAGGATCCGCTCGAACGCCTGTCCGTCGCCGACACGCTGCGCACGATCCGCTTTGCCGGGACCGTCGTGCTGCTGCTCGACGCGCTGGAGCCGTTCGGCAGGCAGGATCTGACAATCGCCAATTTGGTCGCCGAGGAGGGGCGGGCGCTGGTCCTCGCCGCCAACAAATGGGATGCGGTCGCCGACAAGCCGGCGGCGTTGCGGCAATTGCGCGACCGGCTGACGGCATCGCTGGCGCAGCTTCAGGGAGTGCCGTTGGTGCCGATTTCCGGGCTTGCGGGGACGGGTCTCGACGCGCTGATGAAGGCGGTTGCCGCGGCCGACGCGGTGTGGAACAAGCGGTTGTCGACACCGGCGCTCAACCGCTGGCTGGCGGCGATCCAGCAGCATCACCCGCCACCACTGGTCGGCGCGCGACGCCTGCGGCTGCGCTATATCACCCAGGCGAACACCCGGCCGCCGACTTTCGCGCTCTTCGCCTCCAAGCCCGGCGAGCTGCCCGACAGCTACCGGCGCTACCTGGTCAACGCGCTGCGCCAGGATTTCGACCTGCCGGGGACGCCGATCCGGTTGATGCTGCGCAAGGGCGAGAACCCCTACGCGCGCGCGAAGGCTTAAGCCCGAGACAGAGTGTCGCTCAGGTCGCCGGCGTTGACGATCTCGCCGTTGCGGTCGCATTCGGGCAGCGCGAGCTGAAGAAAGGCGTCGGCGACGCTTTCCGGCGGCGGCAGGGTCGCCGGGTCCTCGCCGGGAAAGACCCGAGCGCGCAGTCGCGTCCGCACCACGCCCGGTCCGATCAGGTTGACGCGGACATTGGTCTTGGCGATCTCGGCCGCGTAAGTCTTTACCAGCACGTCGAGCGCGGCCTTGCTGGCGGCGTAGGGTCCCCAATAGGCGCGCGGGTTGCGCGCGATGCCGCTGGTGACAAAGATCGCGCGGCCGTGCTCGGCGGCGCGCAGCATCGGGTCCATCGCCCGGATCAGCCGCCAATTGGCGGTGAAATTTAGGTCGATGACCTCGCCCCACAATTTGGGGTCGATATGCGCCAGCGGCGAGAACGTGCCGAACTCGGCGGCGTTGCCGACCAGGATGTCGAGCCGCCCGTAGCGCTCATGGAGCGCCGCGGCCAGCTCGTCGATCTTGATGAAATCCCTGAGGTCGAGCGGCACCAGCGTCGCCGAGCCGCCGACGGCGCGGACCTTGTCGTCGACTTCCTCGAGGCCGCCGACGGTGCGCGCGGCCAGGACGACATGCGCGCCCTCCGCGGCGAAGCGCTCGGCGACCGCCGCGCCGATGCCGCGCGAGGCGCCGGTGATCAGCGCGATCTTGCCGTCGAGGCGTCCCGGCATCAGCTTTCGCTGTAGACCCGGCGCCGCCGGATGACCAGCAGCGCGGCGATGCTGAGCAGCGCGGTGAACATCAGATAGAAGCTCGGCGACAGCGGGTCGCCGGTTTTCGCTATCAGCCAGGTGGCGAAGAAGGGCGCGAAGCCGCCGAAGATCGTCACCGAGATGCTGTAGCTGAACGCCACGCCGACCGCGCGGGTCTCGACCGGAAAGCGCTCGGCCATCAGCGACGGCAACACGCCGCTGTAGCCGCCCTTGACCAGGTTGAGCCAACCCACCGCGATCACCGCGGTCGCGACCGACGGATAGGCGACCATCAGCCAGAACGCCGGATACGCGGTCACCAAGAACAGCCCCGCCGTCCACAGCATGATGCGCGACCGGTCGGTCTTGTCGGACATGTGCCCGGCGATCAGGGAACACGCCGCCAGCGCGACTCCGCCGACCAAGGTCGCGATAAACCCGGTCGAAGGTTGCAAATGCAGCGTCTTGACCGCATAGGTCGGGATGTAGAGCAGCAGGTAATAGGACGCGTTGGAGACGATCGAGGCGCCGAGCGCCAGGATGACCTGCACCGGCTGGCGTCGCAGCAGCTCGCGGATCGGCATGCCGTGCGGCTTCGCCGCGGCGAACTCGGCGGTCTCGACCACCTTGGAGCGGATGTACAGCCCCGCCGGTCCGATCAGCAGGCCGAAGACATAGGGAATGCGCCAGCCCCAGCCGACCAGCTCCCCGTGCGTCAGCGAGGTCGTCAGGACGATGCCGAACAGCGCGACGATGACCGAAACAATGCCGGTGCTGGCCCATTGCCAGCTCGCGGCGTAGCCCTTGCGACGCGACCCGTGCTCGACCAGGAACGCAACCGCGCTGCCGAATTCGCCGCCGACCGAAAACCCCTGAAACAGGCGGGCCAGCATGATGATGAGCGGTGCGGCGAGGCCGATCGTCGCATAGCCCGGGGTCACCACCATCAAGGCGGTGCCCACCATCATCAGCCCGATCGAGAGGGTCAGGCCGGCCTTGCGGCCGTGGCGGTCGGTATAGGTGCCGACAATGACCGCGCCCAGCGGCCGCGCAAGATAGGAGAGACCGAAGGTGCCGAAGGTGATCAGCAGCGATACGGTCGGATTGCCGACCGGGAAGAAGACTTCGGCGATCGTCACGGCGAAATAGCCGTAGACCAGGAAATCGAACCATTCGAGAACGTTGCCGATTGTCGCCGCGACGATGACCCGGCTGAGAGACTGTCGCGCCGGGAGGGCGCCGGTTAGCGCGGTGTCGATAGCCATCCCCGATCCTTTTCTTATCCGCAGCTCATTTGAACAGGTGGCAGACTAGACCGAGACGGCTTCGGGTTGAAGCATCCTGCGACCTGCCTACCCGCAAGCGGCGCGGCAGGCGCCTTCTCGCGGCGACGAGCGCTGCCACGCCGGCAGCAGGGCGGCCGACAGGCCGCAACCTGTCATCCTGGACCGATAGCTGGAGTTAGGCCGGCGCCAGCAGCGAGAGCTGCACCGAAACCTTGCCGTCGTCGGCATCGACCAGCGGGATCGGATAATCGCCGGTGAAGCAGGCGTCGCAGAAGCGCGGGGCGCCCGGATCGCGGGAAGCTGTTCCCATCGCCCGGTAAAGCCCGTCGATCGAGATGAAGGCGAGGCTGTCGACGCCGATCAGGCGCGCCATCGCGTCGACGTCGTAGCGCGAGGCGAGGAGTTGGTCGCGGTCGGGCGTGGCGATCCCGTAGAAGCAGGGATGCATCGTCGGCGGGCTTGAGATCCGCATGTGCACCTCGCGCGCGCCGGCGTTGCGCACCATGTCGACGATCTTGGTCGAGGTGGTGCCGCGCACGATTGAGTCATCGACCAGGATCACCCGCTTGCCCTTGAGGTCGTTACGGTTGGCATTGTGCTTGAGACGCACGCCGAGATGGCGAATCTGGTCGGTCGGCTCGATAAAGGTGCGGCCGACATAATGGTTACGGATGATGCCGAGCTCAAACGGGATGCCGGCTTCCTGCGAATAGCCGATCGCCGCCGGCACACCCGAATCCGGCACCGGCACGACGACATCGGCATCGATAAAACTTTCGCGCGCCAGCTCCTGGCCGATACGCTTTCGCGCTTCGTAGACGCTGCGGCCTTCCATCACGCTGTCGGGGCGGGCGAAGTAGATGTACTCGAAGATGCAGAACCGCTCGGGCTTGCGGGTGAACGGCTTGACGCTATGCAGCCCCTCGGCGTCGGCGATGACGATCTCGCCCGGCTCGACGTCGCGCACGAAATCGGCGTCGATGATATCGAGCGCGCAGGTCTCCGAGGCGATGATCCAGGAATCGGCGAGCCTGCCGACGACGAGCGGTCGCACGCCCAGCGGGTCGCGCACCCCGATCACCGCTTCTTGCGACAGCGCGGCCAGCGAGTAGGCGCCCTCGACCTGGCTCAGGGCGTCGACCAGCCGATCGATGATCGTGCCCTGCTTGCTGGTCGCGATCAGGTGGTTGATGACCTCGGTGTCGCTCGTCGTGTGGAACAAGCTGCCGCGGCGCACGAGCTGTTTACGCAGCTGGTAGGAGTTGGTGAGGTTGCCGTTATGGCAAATCGCCAGCCCGCCCAGCTCGATCTCGAAAAACAGCGGCTGGACGTTGCGCAGCGCCACCTCGCCGGTCGTCGCGTAGCGCACATGGCCGATCGCGGAATGGCCGGGCAGCTTTCGGATCACCTCGGGGGCGCCGAAATTGTCGCCGACGAGTCCCATGCCGCGATGCGCGTTGAACTGCTCGCCGTCGTAGGCGACGATCCCCGCCGCCTCCTGTCCGCGATGCTGCAGCGCGTGCAGGCCGAGCGCCGTCAGGGCCGCCGCGTCGGGGTGGCCGAAGACGCCAAAAACCCCGCACTCGTCGTGAAAACGGTCGGTATCGCCGCGGGCGGGCGTCGGCATGCGCGATCCTCGGCGGGTTTTATCCGGCCTTACGGAATATGGGGTCTTATCGCCTTTGTTGCCAGAGTGTGACAAGCCCCCGCGACCCTCTAGCGCTGGTTGTTGATGATGCGGTCGAGCTGCTTTTTGTCGTCCGGCTTGTAGGTCGGCGCCACGGCTCGGTCGGACGCGGCGGCGGGTGGCGGCGCCGGCTTTACGAAAGCCCCGATTGCCGCTTTCGCCTCAGCCTCGGGGCTGGACTTTTGCATGATATCCTCGGCCGCGGCGGCGCTCTTCACGCGAAGCTGTTCGGGAAGAACGTTGCGAATCATGTCGGCGCCCTGCTGCAGATAAGGCACGCTCTTGGCGTCCTTGAGCCAGGGCGGGCGATCGTTCGGCTGCACCGTGTCGACGAGCAGGTAGGCGAGCGAAACGATGAGCGCGCCCCGCAGGATGCCGAAGATGAAGCCGAGCGTCCGGTCGATCGGCGACAGCGCGCTGGAGCGCACCGAGCGGGCGACGATGCCGGTGATGATCGTCAGCACGATCAAGATGACGATGAACGTGCCGCCGATCGAGATCAGATTGGATAGCAGTGGATTGTGCACCATGGGCTCGACCAGGGCGTAGACGTAGCTCCAGCCGTAGAGCGTGATGAACCCGGCGCCGATCCAGGCGACGATCGACAGTACCTCGCGCACAAAGCCGCGCGCGAAGGCAAACACCGCCGATAGGCCGATCACCGCGATGACGCCGATGTCGAGCGGGTTCATGCGCCAAATCCCACGGGCGGCGCTTAGGGCGCGGCCGCGATGCGGCGCGGCCGGCGGCGGTCGGCCGGCGCGAGGCGCTCGACCAACTCGCTGAGATGGGCGACCGGCACGGTAGCGATGCCACCGGCGGTGCGCGTCTTGTCCCGTTGGCCGCGTCTGGCCGCCGTGGTCCGGTGGCGCGCCGGCAACCAAGCCTCGCCGAAGCCGAGCTTCGCGGCTTCCTTGAGCCGCGCGTCGCTGTGCGACACCGGCCGCACCCGGCCCGAAAGGCCGATCTCGCCGAAGACGACGGTGTCGGCCGGCACTGGACTTTCGGTCAGCGCCGAGACGAGGGCCGCGGCAACCGCGAGGTCGGCCGCCGGCTCGCCGATGCGCAAGCCACCGGCGACATTGAGGTAGATGTCGTTGGCGCCGACCGAGAGCCCGCAGCGCGCGTCGAGCACGGCGACGATCATCGCCAAACGCGTCGCGTCCCAGCCGACAACGGCGCGGCGCGGCGTGCCGAGCAGCGACGGCGCCACCAGCGCCTGGATCTCGACCAGCACCGGCCGCGTGCCCTCCATCCCGGCGAACACCGCCGCCCCGGATACGGCGCTGCCGTCCTCGGCGTCGGCGCGCTCGGCGAGGAACATGGCCGATGGGTTCGGCACTTCGACGAGCCCGCGGTCGCTCATCTCGAAGACGCCGATCTCGTCGGTCGCGCCGAAGCGGTTCTTGACCGCGCGCAGGATGCGGAACTGGTGGCCGCGCTCGCCCTCGAAATAGAGCACGGTGTCGACCATGTGCTCGAGCACGCGCGGGCCGGCGATCATGCCTTCCTTGGTGACGTGCCCGACCAGCACCAGTACGAAGCCGCGCCGCTTGGCGAGGCCGATCAGCTCCTGCGCGGCGCCGCGCACCTGGCTCACCGTACCGGGCGCACTGTCGAGCGTGTCGAGATACATCGTCTGGATCGAATCGATGACCGCGAGGAGCGGCGGGTTGGCGGTGTCGAGCGAGGCGGCGATGTCGCGCACGCTGGTCGCCACCGCGAGCCGCACCGGCGCGTCCGCGACACCGAGCCGCCGGGCGCGCAGGCGGATCTGGTCGATCGCCTCCTCGCCGGTGATGTAGGCCGCCGAGCCGCCCCCCGCCGCCACCGCGGCGGCGGCCTGCAAGAGCAGCGTCGATTTGCCGATGCCGGGGTCGCCGCCGACGAGGATCGCCGAGCCCGGCACCAGCCCGCCGCCGCACACCCGGTCGAGCTCGGCGATGCCGGTCAGGTGCCGCGCGGTGCCCTGGCTGTCGCCGGTGAGGCCGACAAAGCCGAGCGCCTGACTTTTGGTCCCTTGGCCGCCTTTGCCGCTGCCGCCAAGGCTTTTCGGCGGCCCGGCGCGCGGCAATTCCTCGACCAGGCTGTTCCACGCGCCGCACGCCTCGCAGCGCCCGGCCCATTTCGGATAGACCGCGCCGCATTCCTGGCAGGCAAAGCGCGGCTGGGTTTTAGCCATCGCGCTTTCCGGCGCTCATACCGCTCGCACTTCCATCTGGATCGGGCCTTCGGCGCGGCCGTGGACGAACTGGTCGACAAACGGGTTGTCGGCGCCGTCGATGTCGGCGGCCGGGCCCTGCCAGACGATCTTGCCCTTGTGCAGCATGGCGATGCGGTCGGCGATCTTGCGCGCGCTCACCATGTCGTGGGTGATCGACACCGCGGTCGCGCCGACCTCGCGCACGCATTTGATGATCAAATCGTTGATCACGTCGGCCATGATCGGGTCGAGCCCGGTGGTCGGCTCGTCGAAGAAGATGATCTCGGGCTCGGCGGCGATCGCCCGCGCGAGCGCGACGCGCTTCTGCATGCCGCCGGAGAGCTCCGACGGGCTCAGCTCGCCGACTTCGGCGCCGAGGCCGACCGCAGCCAGCTTGTCGAGCGCGATCTGTCGTGCCTTGGCCCGTTCCATGCCGCGCCCTTGTATGAGCCCGAAGGCGACATTCTCCCACACGGGCAGCGAGTCGAACAGCGCGGCGCCCTGGAACAGCATGCCGAACTTGTTCATCAGTCCGGTGCGGCCGGCGCGCGGCATGCCGACGGTCTCGCTCCCATCGATGCGGATCGAGCCGGTCTCGGGATGCAGCAGCCCGAGGATGCATTTGACGAACACGGACTTGCCGGTCCCCGAGCCGCCGATGATGACGAGGCTCTCGCCGATGCCGCAATCGATGTCGACGCCGTCGAGCACCCGCTTCGCGCCGAACGACTTTTCGAGGCCCCTGACCGAAATCTTGGGTGCCGCGATCTTCGGGCTGACCGCGCCGTTCATGTGCCGAAGAAGGCCGTGGTCAGCAGGTAGTTGCTCAGCAGGATGAGGATCGAGGCCGAGACCACCGCATAGGTCGTCGCCTGCCCAACCCCCTCCGCGCCGCCGCGCGAATGGTAGCCGTGATAGCAGCCCATCAGCGCCACGATGAAGCCGAACACCGCGGCCTTCACCAGGCCCGAGACGACGTCGAGCGTTTCCAGATAGCTCTCGGTCTGGGTCAGGTAGCTGGCCGGGTTGAAGCCGAGCTTGTAGGTGCCGACGATATAGCCGCCGAACACGCCGATGACGTCGGCGACGAGCACGAGAAGCGGCAAGGTCAGGAGCCCGGCCAGCAGCCGCGGCAGCACCAGGTAGCGGAACGGGTCGGTCGACAGCGTGGTCAGCGCGTCGATCTGGTCGGTGACGCGCATCGTGCCGATCTCGGCCGCCATCGCCGCGCCGACGCGGCCGGCGACCATCAGCCCGGCGATGACCGGCCCCAATTCGCGCGTCACCGACAGCACCACCACGGTCGCCACCGCGCTTTCGGCGTTGAAGCGGCTGAACCCGGTATAGGATTGCAGCGCCAGCACCATGCCGGTGAAGATCGCGGTGAGGCCCACCACCGGTAGCGAGTAATAGCCGATATAGACGATCTGGCGGAGGATCAGCCGCGGATAGAACGGCGGGCGCAGCGCCGCCGACAGCCCCAAGAGGGCGAAGCGAGCGAGCCGCCCAGTCGCCGCCAGAAAGGCGAAAAAGGCCGCGCCGACCGAGGCGAGGAAGGTGATCATCCGGAGGTCAGGCTTTGCGGGGCCGGCTCGCGGTAGACGCGGTGGTGGCGCGCGCCGAGCGCGGTCAGGATCTCGTAGCCGATCGTGCCGGCGTCGGCGGCCAAATCGTCGACGCCGTAGTGCTCGCCGATCAACTCGATCATGTTGCCGGGATAAAGCTCGCCGGGCGGCGCCGCCGAGACGTCGAACGTGGCCAGATCCATCGATACCCGGCCGAGCAACGGCACCCGCTTTCCGGCGAGCCAGCCGCAGCCGCGACGGCTCAGCGAACGCGGCCAGCCATCGGCGTAACCTATTGCCGCTGTTGCCAAGATTCCCGGCTCGTCCATGATGTGCGCGGCACCGTAGCCAACCGACTCTCCGCTGTCAATTTTGCGCAGCTGGACGATTTTCGCGCGCAACCGCACGACCGGTTGCATCGGGTTGGGGCCGCCGGGGAGCGGGTTGACGCCGTAGAGCGCCGCCCCCGGCCGCACCTCGTCGAAATGGAAGCCGGGGCCGAGAAAGATGCCCGACGAGGCAGCCAGGCTGGCCTTGAGTTCGGGTAGCCGGCGCCGCGCCGCGAGAAAGCGCTCGCGCTGGGTTGCGTTGAGCGGGTGCGCCGGGTCGTCGGCGCAGGCAAGATGGCTGACGAGCGCGCCGATGCCGAGCGGGCGAATGCGGTCGATACACGCGTCGATCTCCGCCGGCGACAGGCCGAGCCGGGCAAGCCCGGTATCGACATGGATCATCGCCGGCGGCTTTTCGGCCGGCGCGAGCGCCCACTCCGCCATCTGGCCGGGTTCGTTGAGCACCGGGGTGAGGCGCGCCGCGACGAATTCGGCCGCCGAGACGGGCAGGGGACCGTTGAACACGGCGATCTCGGCCCGCGGACCGATTGCCTGGCGCAGCGCGATCCCCTCGTCGAGCGTCGCCACGAAGAATCGTCGGCATCCGGCGGCGAGCAGCGCCCGCGCCACCGGCGCCGCGCCGAGCCCGTAACCATTGGCCTTGACCACCGCGGCGCAGGCTGCGGGCGCCGCCTTTGCCGCGAGCAGCCGCCAATTCGCGACGATCGCGCCGAGATCGATTTCGAGAATCGCGCCGGCGCGCA
>Ga0075522_10001595_pt1 | contig 17219 bp, 18 predicted proteins | sample NGEPerA_FD_74796 | JGI IMG/M metagenome (GOLD analysis project Ga0075522, IMG submission 74796) | Arctic peat soil microbial communities from the Barrow Environmental Observatory site, Barrow, Alaska, USA - NGEE PermafrostL2-A | ecosystem: Environmental > Terrestrial > Soil > Wetlands > Peat ... | reverse complement strand
TCGCCGAAAAATTCCAGATGCTCGCGGCCGACGTTCGTGATGACGCCGAATTGGGGCTGGATCATTTTCACGAGCGGCGCCAGTTCGCCCGGATGATTCGTGCCGGCTTCCAGCACCGCCGCCTGATGTGATTTTTCCAGCCGCAACAAAGTCGCCGGCACGCCGATGTCATTGTTGAAACTCGCCTCGCTCCACAGCGTCGAAAATTTCTGGCGCAGCACCGACGCGAGCAGTTCTTTCGTGGTCGTCTTGCCGTTCGAGCCGGCGACCGCAATCACCGGCAACGAAAAATCTTTCCGGTAGGCCGCCGCCAGTTTTCCAAACGCGACACGCACATCGTCCACCATCAGCACCGCGCAACAGGGCGGCTTTGCCGGAATTTTTTTCCGTTCGACCACGACTGCGGCCACGCCTTTCGCCGCGACTTCGTTCAAAAAATCATGGCCGTCGAATTTTTCGCCCTTGATGGCAAAGAACAAATCGCCCGCCGCAGCCGACCGCGAATCGGTGCAGACATTTTTTATTTTCGCCGCCCTCGCGCCGGGCTGGATTTCCGCGCCGCAGGCTTCCGCCACAAATTTCAAAGAGCGTTCTTCCACAAAAAATCATTTCAGCAAAAACGTCGCCGTCACCACCGCCGTGATGGTTTTCTGGCGCGAGGTGGTGTCGTTCATGCCCTCGCCGCTGGTGTCGGTGCTGTGCTGCGCCGTGATCTGAAAAATGCCCTGGTCGGCATCGTGCAGTTGCGCGATGCCGCGTCCGCCCTGCGTGGCAATCTGTTCGGCGCGGGCGCGGGCGTCCTTCGCGGCCCCGGCGAGCATCTCAAGTTTCGCCTCGCCAACACTGGTGTAAATGAACTGCGGCGGATCCGTGGTGAACAGCACGCCCTGCTCCACCAATGGCGTCGAATCCAGATGTTCGATGCGGTCCATGTCCGCCGATTCCACGCGCACGGCCTGGTTCAGGCGATAGCCGCTCGTCCGCTGCTGCGTCCAGCCATCGGCGTTTTTTTGCGTCGCGCGAACTTCCTCGATGCCGATGGCGGCAAAGGAAAAATTCGTCACGCCGGCGCCGGTGAGGAATTTTTCAACCAGCGCGCGATCCGCCAGAATTTTATGCTGCGCCTCCAGCAATGTTTCCGCCTCGACCACAAAACTGCCGCGCCAGACGGCCAGGTCGGATTCAATGCTTTTTTGTGCCAAACCTTTGACGGTGATGAACTGCGAATTTTTTATCTTCACCCACGCCGACGTGCCGAGCATCGCGGAAAAGACCAGTCCCGCCGCCAGGAAAAGGCCGGCCAGCATGCCAAACAGTTGCGGACGGGATTCGTTCATGGCGCCTGGAGCTTTCGGGAAATGTTCTCCGCGACGAGCGCCGGCGCATTCGTCATCAAATTCTGGTCCGCTGGAATGTTCAAGTAGCTCGCGCAGCGCTCGGCGATGTCGCGGAATACCGGGCCGCAGACCGGGCCGCCGTAATGACCATCCTTCGGCTCGTCCATCACGATGGAAATGCAAAGCTGCGGATTGTCCGCCGGGAAAAAACCGATGAACGAGGCGATATACTTGCCGGAAACATAGACGCCATGCTCCGCCTTCTGCGCCGTGCCGGTCTTGCCCGCCACGACATAATCCTTCATCGCCGCGCCCGGCGCGGTGCCGTCCTTGGACACAACCGTCTTGAGGGCCTCGATCATCAGTTTGCTCGTGGCGTCACTGATCACTTGGCGGACGCGCTGCGACGCGTAACGTTCCACCACACTGCCGTTGCGCTCCTGCAAACGGCTCACGATCATGGGCCGCATCAGCCAGCCGCCGTTCGCAATCGCGGCCAGCGCGTAAAGCATCTGCAGCCGCGTCACCGCCACGCCCTGGCCCATCGGAATCTGCGCGATGGAAACCTTGCTCCAATCTTTGACCGGATACAAAATTCCTCGCGCTTCGCCCGGCAGCGGAATGCCCGTGCGCTGGCCGAAACCATAATTCCAAGCATAATCGTAAAGCGCCGGCGCGCCCAGTTCGATGCCGATCTTCGCCGCGCCAATGTTGGACGATTTGGTGATGATCTCCTCCGTGGTCAGAATGCCGTGCGGTTCCGCATCATGCAAAACCCGGCCGGCAAAAGCAAAACGGCCATGCCCGCAGTCGAACTGGTCGGTCAGCTTCACCACGCCGTTGTTCAACGCGCCGGAGACGACGACGATTTTGAACGTCGAGCCGGGTTCCATGACGTCCGTGATGACGCGGTTGCGCGTTTCCGGCGTGATGGTGTTCGGCTGGTTCGGGTCGTAATTCGGCAGCGAGGCGAGCGCCAGAATTTCGCCCGTGCGCGGGCGCATGACGATGCCGCTGATGCTCACTGGCGTGTGTTTCTGCATCGCATCGGCCAGCGCGGTCTCGACGATGTGCTGCACCGCCGAGTCAATCGTCAGCACCACGTTCAAGCCGTCACGCGCATAAACATCTTCATCACGCCATGCCACCATTTCATTTTTGGCCTTGTCAGTTTCCGTTAAGCGCCAGCCGGCGACGCCGCTCAACGGCTTCTGCATCGCCAGCTCCACGCCGTCGCGCCCGACAATTTTGGACAGGAACCGGCCATTCACATTTGTCTCCTCGACCGCCGGAAAACCAATCACCTGCCCGGCCAGCGGGCCGTTCGGATAAACCCGCAACTGGTCCGCCTCGAAATAAACCGCGTGCAGCCGCAGGTTGCGGAAAAATTCCCGGTTCTTCCGCGAAAGCTTTTTTTCGTCCACGCCGAAATTGAGGCCCGCCATGGCCGCCTCAATCCGCTGCCAGGTTTCATCGGAAACATTTTTGGCCAGCCGGACGTAATGCAGTTGGTTGGTGACCGTTTCGCCGGCGCTGTTTTTGGCAAGGTAGCCGCGCGGCGTCAGCTTTTGCGCGAGCAGAGCTTCGTTGCATTGCAGAAGCGGCGCGAGAACACGGGCCGCCGCCGCCGACTGGCTGCCCAGGAGCGAGGGATCGGCGCAAATCGTTTTGACCGGAACACTGGTGGCGAGAATGTTGCCGGTCGCATCCAAAATGTCGCCGCGCCGGGGCGCCTCATGAAACTCGCGCTGCGTGTTGGCCTGTGCCAGCGCGCTCAACTCGTCATGGCGCAAAATCTGCAGGTCCACCAGCCGGTAGCCGAGGCCGGTGAACGCCGCGCCGAGAAAAATCAGCAGCAGCAACGCCCGGCGAATTTGCAGTTTGTTGGTCATCCTATAGCAGTTTCAATCAACCTGGATACAAATACCAATCGGGTAGGGCTGACCTGCTGGTCAGCCAGTCGGCGGCGCAGCAGCGCCGCCCTACCAACCGATGCACCAATGTTGTTTTGTTTCGCCATAAAAAGGCCGGCCGCCCGTGGCGATCGGTTCCTCAACCAATGGCGTCACGAGCGGCGGCCAAAATTGTTTTTTACGGCGTCAGATCGGCTGATGGCCGCCGGGCGAACTGGCGCGGGCTGTTTTCCTCCGGCGCGGCCGGCGTTTCCGCGAGCCGCACCACCTGCAGCGGCTGCGCCGGCGCGAGGCCGAGATTCAATTCCTTCGCGCGCCGGTCCAGCATTACCGGCGAACGCAGAATCGCGATCTGGCTGGCGAGGTTTTCATTGTCGCGCTTTATTTTTGCGAGACTTTTTTCCCGCACGCGAATCTGCACGCCCAGCCGGTCAATCTGGCTTTTCTGCCAGACGTAGCCGATGGCCGAGCCGCAGATCAGCGAGCACAGCAAAACGACCTTCAGCACCGGGCCAAACCGGATTTCCGCCGCCTGATTTTTTCGATTCTTCGCCATCTCAAATTTTTTCCAACACCCGCAACTGCGCGCTGCGGGCGCGCGGATTTTCCCGCAGCTCGGTTTCGCCCGGCAAAATCGCCTTGCGCGAAACCCATTTCAATTCCGGCACGCGCGGCTGCCGCAGTTCCGGCACGTCCACTTCGCCGGTAAACGTATAATCGCGCGTCCGTTCGCGCCCGAATTCTTTCACCACGCGGTCTTCCAGCGAGTGAAACGTGATCACCGCCAGCCGCCCGCCCGGCTTCAAAATTTTCACCGCCGCGTCCAGCCCCCGTTTCAGCGAGCCGATTTCGTCGTTCACCGCGATGCGCAGCGCCTGAAATACTTTCGTCGCCGGGTGCGCTTTTTTTCCGTGGCGCGGCGCGAGGCGCTCAATCAACTCCGCCAACTGCTTCGTCGTCTCAAATTTTCGCAGCGCGCGGTCATGGACCATCGCCTTCGCAAACCGCCGGGACTCGCGCTCGTCGCCGTATTCCCAAAAAATTTTCGCCAGCATTTCCGCGCTTTCGCCGTTCACCAAATCTGCCGCCGTCAGCGGCTGCCGGTCGTCCATCCGCATGTCCAGCGGCCCGTCCTGCTGAAAACTGAAGCCGCGCTCCGCACGATCCAGTTGCGGCGAACTCATCCCCAAATCCAAAAGCACGCCGTCGCAACTTGCCGCCGGAATCCATTCTGCCATTTCCGAAAAATTTCCGCGCCGCACTTCAAACCGTCCGGCGAATTTTTCCGCCAGCCGCCTTTTTGCGGCTTCAACCGCGACGCCATCGCGATCGCACCCAGACAGCCATCCAGTCGGCGAACTCGCGGCCAGCAACTGGGCCGCGTGACCAGCTCCACCGAGCGTCCCGTCGGCGTAACGGCCGTCCGGCTGCGGCTGGAGCGCGTTCAGCACTTCCGCCGCCATCACTGGTTTGTGAATGAATTCTGGCACTGTGCATTTTCAACCGGGCTTCAAAAGACTTTCGCCCAAACCTTCCCACGCCTCGCGCGTGGCCGGAAAAACCGGCGGTGCCACGGGCGCGGCGCGCGACTTGACCGGCACAATCTCAATGTCCGCGTCGGCCAGGTCGTTGTGAACCACCTTCACCGCATCCAGTGAAAGTTCCGGCTGCACCGCATTGGGCATCGGCGGCGACAACGGCTCCGGCGCGCGGAACGGATTTAATCTGGCCGTCCATCCGGCCCGCGCCGGCCGGGCGGCCGGCTGGGCCGAAACTTTTTGCGTCCGGGCAATGACCGGAGCGGCAGCTTTGGTTTCCACCTTCGGCGCCGCCGGCTCTTCAGCGGGCGGCTTCGGCGTGAACGGATTTTTTTCCGCGTTAAACTTCGGCAGATAAACATGCTTGTTCTGGCGATACGCCACCGTGGCACATCCGCCAAAAAATGTTTTGCCCGCACCCAGCAATTTTCCAAGGTTCATAGATAAATCATTCCATTATTTCAAAGGCCTTGGGCGCCAGCACTGCGTCCGCCGCCTCCACTTTTTCGTAACGGGCCGGATTCCAAATCTCAAACCGGTCCAGCAGGCCGACGAGCAACGCCTCGTCTTTGATGCCCGCCGCGCCAGCCATTTCCTCCGGCAGGCAAATCCGGCCCGCCTTGTCGAGCGTCACCTGCACCGACTTGCTGCCGATAAACCGTTTCAGGACGCCTTTGTGAGCATCGTTGTTCGGCAACGCGTCAAGGCCGGTTTTCATTTTCGCCATTTCTTCCGGCGGCAACACCCGCAAACACGCGCCCGCCGGATGCTTCGGCCAGAAAATCACCGTCAGTTCCGTCCCGTCCGCTTCGGGCCGCCATTTCGCCGGAATCTGAATGCGCCGCTTCTCATCAACTCCATGCCGGTAGCACGAGTTGTAATAAGTCTGCGATTGAAGCGCGTCGGCCATTTTATTCACCGGATTTACCAAAACCACCCTAATCACCCACAACGCCCCAATATAAACCATTTTGCCCCACCACTTGTCAATTCAAATCTGCGTCAAAATTGCATATTTATTCAAAAGTTATTCACAATGGCCGTGAACTGTGAATTGTCAGCCCCCGCCCAGTTCCGCTACGCTCGCACCGATGCGAACCGCCGATTTCCATTTCGATCTGCCGCCCGAACTCATCGCGCAGCACCCCGCCGCGCGCCGCGACGGCTCGCGATTGCTCGTTTTACAACGAACCAGCGGAAAAGTCGAGCATCACCGGTTTGCCGGACTGCCGGAATTTTTCCAGCCCGGCGACGTCTTGGTGCTGAACAACTCGCGCGTGATTCCCGCGCGCCTGCACGGCGCGAACACCAGAACCCGCGGGCAATTTGAGATTTTGCTGCTCGAAGAAAACGCCGCCAACGACTGGTGGGCCATGCTGCGCCCCGGCAAACGCGCCCCAATCGGGACGCAAATCCGATTGCAGGACAAAAACGGTGTGCCAGCAAAAGTGTTCGCAATCGTCACCGCCGTGAACGGCGAAGGCCATCGCCGGCTGCAATTTTCCGGCACGCAAAACATATTTGAAGAACTGGACGCGCTGGGCGAACTGCCATTGCCGCCTTACATCGAGCGTCACGGCGAATTGCCGGAAGACAAGGAACGCTACCAAACCATTTTTGCAAAGCCGGCCGGCTCGGTCGCCGCGCCAACGGCCGGCCTGCACTTCACGCCGGAAATTCTGGAAAAACTCCGCGCGCTCGGCGTCCAAATCCGCTTCGTCACGCTGCACGTCGGCGCGGGCACCTTTCTGCCGGTGAAAACCGAAACCGTGGCGGAGCACAAGATGCACGCGGAACGATTTGAGGTCGGCGCGGCAACGGTTTCGGCCGTGAACGCGGCGAAAAAATCCGGCCACCGCGTCATCGCCGTCGGCACCACGACCGCGCGAACGCTCGAAACCGTTGCGCGGGGCAACGCAGGAAAACTCAATGTTTATGCGGGCAGAACCGACATCTTTCTTTTTCCACCGGCAAAATTTCAAATCGTGGACGCGCTGCTGACGAACTTTCATCTGCCGGCGTCCACCTTGCTGATGCTGGTCAGCGCGTTCGCCGCGCCGGGCAAGACAATTCGCGGACGCGACCTGGTTTTGTCAGCCTACGCGGAGGCGATCCGCGAGCGTTACCGTTTCTTCAGCTACGGTGATGCGATGCTCATCTTATGAGTCCAAAGTCCAAAATCCAAAATCCAAAGTTGCCCTTCGTCTTCGTCAACATGGCGATGACGGCGGACGGAAAAATCGCGACGGCGAACCGGGCGATCCACTCGTTCGGCAGCGCGCGGGATCTGGCGCATCTTTACGAACTGCGGGCGACGGCGGACGCGGTGATGTGCGGCGCACGAACGGTGGAAATCTCGCAAAGCATTCTGGGAACCGGCGGCGAAAAATTTCGCAAACTGCGGTTTCAAAGCGGACGGGCAAAATACAATTTGCGCGTCATCGTCAGCGGCAGCGGCTCGATTGATCCGGGCGCGGAGATTTTCAAGCAAAGATTTTCGCCCATCATCGTGCTGACCACACGACGCGCGCCGGCAAAGAAGCTGGCGCAACTCCGTTCGCTGGCGGACGAGGTGAAAGTTTTTGGCGGAACGCAAATCAATTTTCATTCCGCCTTGCGCTGGCTGCACCGGGACTGGGACGTGAAGCGGCTTTTATGCGAAGGGGGCGGTGAATTGAATGAGGCGCTGTTCCGCGCCGGTTTGGTGGATGAAATCAACCTGACCATCTGCCCAAAAATCTCCGGCGGACGCACGGCGCCGACCATTGCGGATGGCTTTGGCTTTCAACGGCTCGGGGCGGCGGCAACCTTTGAACTGGCTTCGATAAAGCGCGAAAAGGCCGAGTTATTCACCGTATTTTCACGGCGGAAAAACCGGCATGCCGCATAATTTCCGCTTAATCATTGGCTGGTTTTGACGATAAAAATGGGCGCTTTCCAATTGTCGTCACGGCTTGGAAACAAAAAATGATTTTCACCGCAGAGGCGCAGAGACGCAGAGATTTTTTGTTCAACTCTGCGCCTCCGCGTCTCTGCGGTTAGTTAAATTTTACAAATGCAACGAATTCTCGCCGTCTCGTGGTTGACGTGGAAGGCCGCGCTGCGGTTTGCAAGCTAATCGGAAGTTCATGCTGGCGATTGTCAAGCAGTTCAAGAAAGGCAAAGCGTTTCAAAAAGATTTTGAAGCGGCAAAGAGCGAGCTGGCCGCCGTGCAAAAGTGAAATCAACACATGACAAAGTCACACCGCCGGCTACCATACAGCAAAATATGGCTTGTTTTTGACAACCTATGTCTGGTCTTTTGTAAGTCATATCATTAACCATAAAATACAAAATAAAACTCACATGAAATACACACTCATTCCCTCATTACTTGCGCTGACCATGACCACCGGCCTGCTGCCGGGCGTGGCCCACGCCCAACTGATCATTTCCGAGGTTGATCCAACCGGCAGCAGCGCCAGTTACGGGGCCGATTGGTTTGAACTCAAAAATACCGGAACTTCGCCCTTGAACATCGCCGGCTGGATGATGGACGACAGTTCCGACGCCTTCGCTACAGCAGTCGCTATTCGGGGCGTGACCAGCATCGCGGCTGGGCAATCCGTGGTCTTCCTCGAAGGCAACGCAACTGGAACCACCGACGCCACCATTGACGCAAATTTTGCCAGCGCCTGGTTCGGCGGCAACGTGCCGGCTGGATTGACCTTGGGCAATTACGGGGGATCTGGCGTGGGTCTTAGCGCTACTGCGGATGCGGTGAATATCTTTAATAGTTCAGGCGCGGCGCAGGCTGGTGTCACCTTCGGTGCATCCACAGCAGGTTTTACCTTTGACAACAAAGCAGGAATGAGCGGGGCGATTTCGCAATTGAGCGCGGTCGGCGTCAATGGCGCATTCCTTTCGTTCAATGGGGCGGAAGTAGGTTCTCCCGACGATGTCACCCCCACGCCCGAACCTTCCACACTCGCGTTGGGCGGGCTTGGTCTGGCGGCCATCGGCTTTTTGCGGCGCAACCGAAAAGCCTGATTCACATTTAATTCAGCAACGCAAACGCGCCGGCTCATCACCGGCGCGTTTTTTGTTTTTGGCAAAATCCGCCGGCCGCCGGTTCACTGAATTTTTTCAACCTGAATCCGCGCCGGATCGTTCACGCCGAGCTGGAGCAGCACGGCGTTGGTATAGACAGCATAATTCGTCGGCAGCGGCGGCGCATCCACCTCCCGGCGTTCCCGAATCAATTCCTTCAGCGCCAGCGTGTCGAGCGCCACGGGATCGTGGCTGAACCAGATTTCGTTGCGCACGGTGGAAAATTGCAGGTAGCCCGCCGGGCCGCCTTCGTATTGCGCGAGCAGCGCGTCGGTGATGTGCAGCACCACGCGGTCGCCAATGAGGGGCAGCGCGTCAATCTCCGGCAGCGCGACCGCCAGCCGGTCGGGATCGTTCTCGAACCGCCGCGTATTGTCCACGCTGCCGAGCGCGAGGCTGAAAAAATGCCCGCACACGCCGGCGGCATTTTCATCCATCAACGGCACGACGGAAATGATCTTGGTCATCCGCCGGCTCACCAGTTTGGAAAGGAATGATTTTTTCCCGAGGCTGTGATCCTGGTTGGTCCGGCCAAATTCCAGATCGCCCCAGACCAGTTGCCCGATGACCGGCGAATCGGGCAGGTAAAATGAATTCTCGTCGTAGCCCGCCTCCACCGCGCCGGCCACGCGCACGCCCAGCGTCCGGCCCAGGCTGAAATATCCCGCCGCGCGCAAATCGCCGGCGTGCTTGTCCCAGATGATGATCCGGCCGGGCGGCAGACCGGCGGCGAACAGACCGCGCACGATGGCGGCGACGACGGCGGGGCGCGTCCCGCACAACGGGCCGGGTTCGGAAAAGACCTTGATGCCGACCGTGTCGTTCGTGCCGACGAGGCTGCGCCAGGCGCTGCTCACGCTGGCGGTGCGCGTGAAAAATGTCAGGCCGCGATTGAAGGCGCCGGCCACGCGCGCCTCGTCCGGCAGATAGGCGTCGAGCAGGTTTTCATCCTGCACGACCACGACGCGCACCGCCGGGTTCGTGGCGTGGAGCGGAAACACTTCCTGCGCCCCGGCGGGCACGAGCCAGCCAAGCAGCGCGAAAAAGAGCAATTGGAGCCGTGCGTTTCTTGACACTTGCGAGCGCGGATGTTACCACCATCGCCGATGCTGGCAAAAATAAATTCAGTTTGCGGCGCCGTTTTCGTTCTGGCGCTGGCGCTGGCGCTGGCCGGCTGCACTCCGGCGGGGCCGCGCGCGCTGTTGAACGGGAAAAAATATCTGGACCGCGGCGATGTCGCCGATGCCGTCGCGCAGTTGAAACAGGCGACGACGCTGCTGGCGACGAATGCGAACGCATGGAATTATTATGGCGTGGCGCTGCAACGCGCCGGCCAGCCGGACGTGGCCGCGACCGCGTATCAGACCGCGCTCAAACTGGACCGCGATCTCGTCGAGGCGCATTTCAATCTCGGCAGCCTCTCACTCGAACAAAACAAGCCGGACGTGGCGAAGGCGGAATTCACGGCCTACACCTTGCGGCGGCCCAACGACCCGGCGGGCTGGCTCAAACTCGGTTCTGCGCAGTTGAAATCCGGCGAAATTCTGCCGGCGGAACGAAGTTTCAGCACCGTGCTGGTGTTGAAACCCAAGGACGCCGAGGCTTACAACAGCCTTGGTCTGGCGAGCATCAGGCTCGGCAAACCGCACGACGCCGCGCAGTTCTTCACCGCCGCGTTGCAGTCGCGCGCAGATTTTGCGCCCGCCCTGCTGAATCTCGCCACCGTCAGCCAGCAGTATTTGCACGACAACCAGGCCGCGCTGGAAAACTACCGCGCCTATCTCGCGCTCACGCCGCGCCCGGCCAGTTATGACGATGTCAAAACCCTCGTCGCCAGCCTCGAACCCATCAGCGCGGCGGTCAAACCCGCGCCAGAACCGGAGCCGAAGCTGAAAATTTCCACCGTGGTGACCCAACATCTCGCGTCCGGCAACCGGCCGGAAACGGAAAAGAAACCGGCGGTTCATGCCGCGCCGCCGCCGGCATTGACGGCCAGCGCCATTCCCGTTCAAACCGAGCAGGTTCAGCCTGCGGCGCAAATCGTGGCTTCATCCAAGCCCAATCTGTCCAATGCCACGGTGGCCGTCGCCGCGCCGGCGCCCGTCACGGACACCGCCGGGCCAGAACCGCTGGAAGTGCCGATGCCGGAAACGGAAAAGAAACACGGATTCTGGCACCGGCTGTTCAGCTCCAAAAAAACGCCCAGCGCGCCCAAGCCAAAATATCTTGGAGAAAATTTGACGCCGATGCCCGCGAACACCGGCTCGGAGCCGGCCACGAATCCGGCGGCGGCAAAGTCCGCCGTAGTGACCCCCGTGCCCCTCGCGAGTTTTCCCCGTTACAGTTACACCTCACCGCCCAAGCCGGCGGCGGGCGACCGGCGGGCCGCCAGCGGCGCGTTCACCAAGGCGCGGCTCGCGGAGCAGGACGAGAACTGGCTCGACGCCGAACAATTGTATCAGCAGGCGGCGGAGCTGGACCCGGCGTGGTTCGAGGCGCAATACAACACCGGCGTCATCGCGCACCGGCTGCGCAATTTTGCCGTCGCCCTGCCCCGCTACGAACTGGCGCTCGCGCTCCAGCCCGATTCGGTCAATGCCCGTTACAATTTCGCGCTCGCGCTCCGGGCGGCGGGCTATGCGCCGGACGCGGCGGACGAGTTCAAAAAAATTCTCACGGCCCATCCCCGCGAAGTCCGCGCGCACCTGGCGCTGGCCAACCTCTGCGCCCAGTCGCTGCATGACACCGCCCAGGCGCGGCAGCATTACCTGAAAGTCCTTGATCTGCAGCCGGACAACCCGCAGGCCTCCGACATCCGTTTCTGGCTCTCGGCCAATCCAAAATAATTCTGCTGGCAATGGATTCCGCCTTCAGCTTCCATGCTTGAAATGAACCGAACAATCCACAGCGGATTCCACCCGTGAGCCGGCATTTTCACCCCGGAATTTTTTGCGCGCTCGGCTTGATTGCGCTCACGGCGGCGGCAACGGCGGAAAATTTTCTCGTTTTTTTCGGCACTTACACGAACGCGTTGAGCCGGGGCATTTATGCCGCGCGGCTGGACGCGGCGACGGGAAAACTTTCCGCGCCGGAACTCGCGGCGGAAACGCCGAGTCCGTGTTTCCTCGCGGTTTCACCGGATCAAAAATTTCTTTACGCGGCGAACAGCATCCCGAAATTTAACGGCGAAAACGCAGGCGCGGTGGGCGCGTTTGCGGTTGATAAAAGTTCCGGCCATCTCACGCTGCTCAATCAAAAATCTTCCGGCGGCACGGGGCCATGTGAGCTGGGCGTGGACGCGACGGGAAAAGTTCTGCTCGTTGCAAATTACAATGGCGGCAGCGTGAAATCATTCCGGCTGAACCGCGATGGCAGCATCGGCGCGGACGCCACGTTCGTGCAGCATCACGGCTCCGGCGTGAACCCAAACCGCCAGTCCGCACCGCACGCGCATTTCATCAGCGCCGATCCTGCCAACCGCTTCGCGCTCGCCTGCGATCTCGGCACCGACCAGGTGATGATTTACACGCTGGACGCCAGCACCGGCGAGTTGACGGCGAGCCGTCCGCCGTCCGCCGCCGTGCCGCCCGGTTCCGGCGCGCGGCATCTAGCGTTCAGCCGCGACGGCAAATTCGTTTATGTCATCAGCGAGATGGCCTGCACGTTGACGACGTTCGCGTGGGACGCGGAAAAAGGAGAACTGGATTTGATTCAAACGATTTCCGCGCTGCCGCCGGACGTGGCGGTGCGGCCTGATTTTACGGCGGCGGAGATTCTCGCGCCGGGCAAATTTATTTATGCCACCGTGCGCGGGCATGACAGCGTAAGCGTTTTTGCGGCGGACGCGCGGAGCGGACGGCTGACGTTGGTGCAAAATGTTTCCTGCGGCGGAAAAGTGCCGCGCGGGCTGGGCATTGACCCGACGGGCCGCTGGCTCATTGTCGCCAATCAAAAGACGGACAACGCGGTGGAATTTGCGATTGATGCGGCGACCGGAAAACTTTCGCCCGGCGGACAGGAATTAAAAATCGGCTCGCCGGTGGATGTGAAGTTTGTGAAATAATCCGCTTCGTATCCCTCAAAATTTAACATTGTCAGCCGGGTTTCTTCTGATAAATTACCCGTCCTTTGTCGCTGAAACCATTTTGGCGGCGGGGAAAACGGCCTTTTAATTTTGCGCTCGTGTGAACGCAGGCGGCCATAACAACACCAAACCATAATTCCGTGTTCCGCGGGATGCCTCGAATTGTCCGGGGTGATAACCAAAGGAAAATTGTGAGCACTATCGGCATAAAAGAATTGTTGGAAGCCGGCGTCCATTTTGGACATCAGACGAAGCGTTGGAATCCCAAGATGAAGCCGTTCATCTTCGACGCGCGCAACGGGATTCACATCATTGATTTGAGCAAGACCGAGACGCAGTTGCAGGCGGCGCTGGATTATCTCGCCACCGCCGTGCGCAAGGGCGGGAAAATTTTATTTGTCGGCACCAAGAAGCAGGCGCAGATTTGCGTCAAGGAAACGGCCAAGGAAACCGGCCAGATGTTCGTGGTCGAGCGCTGGCTCGGCGGCACGCTGACGAATTTTACGACCGTCAAAACCTCCATCAAACGGCTCAAGGAAATTGAGAAGTGGGAAACGGACGGCACGCTGGCCGGCTACGTCAAGCAGGAGCAGGCCGCCATCCGCCGCGAAGGCGCGCGCCTGTTTAAGTATTTTGACGGCATCCGGGACCTGGACAAAATGCCCGCCGCGCTGTTTGTCGTGGACGTGAAGCGCGAACACAACGCCGTGGCCGAAGCCAAGAAGCTCGGCATTCCCGTCGTGGCGCTCGTGGACACGAACAGCGATCCCGAAGACGCCAGTTATCCGATCGCCGCGAACGACGACGCCATCCGTTCCGTGCGGCTGCTGCTCGGCGCCGTGTCGTCGGCCATCACGATGGCGCGCGCGGAATTTGAATCGAAGCGTTCACGTCGTCCCGCTGAAAACGCGGCCGGCGGAAAGAAATTTGAATCCGCCGAGGCGGTGGAAATTGCCGCCGGCAACGATCCGACGACACCGGAAAGTTCTCCGGCAAATTCAGCGAAATAAATTAAAAGCGCGTTTCGCCTTATCAGAATGCACTCACTACGACCACAAACAAAACAGTTAAAAAGAATGTTGTTGGCGGGGAAGCTGCCGAAAGAAATACATGATGCAATTGGCGTGGATAAGGGACTAATCAGCTATTACCGAAAACAACTTGGAATTTCGCCTTTTCGTCGCGGCGCCCCAATTGGAGTGAGAGGCCGAAACAAAAAAAATATAAAGATAGCAGAAAAATTGAGGAGTGCTGGTCTGACTTACCAGGAAATCGGGGTTCGATTTGGGGTAACACGCCAACGCGTGCATCAACTGCTTTCAAAGAATCAAATTGGAAAAATACACGGGGGTAAAAAATCTTCTACATTAAATTCTCAAAAAATTTGAATTATGGCTGAAATCACTGCGGCAAATGTGGCCAGGCTCCGTGAAATGACGGGCGTTGGCATGATGGAATGCAAAAAGGCGCTCGTCGAAGCGAACGGCGACCTCGAGGCCGCCGTGGATCTGCTCCGCAAATCCGGCGCCGCGAGCGCCGCGAAAAAGGCGCCGCGTGAAGCCCGCGAAGGCGTCATCGCCCAGTTCATCGCGCCCGGCGGACAATCCGGCGTGCTGGTGGAAGTGAACTGTGAAACGGATTTTGTTGCGCGCAACGAGGCGTTTCGCGCCTTCTGCGACGAGATTGCCAGGAAGGTCGCCGCTGACCTTTTTGTGAACCTCGAAGCCGACCGCGAAGCCGCCGTCGGCAAGCTGGGCGAGAACATCAAGATCACCCGCAACGCGCGCCTGGAAGTTTCCGGCAACGGTCTCGTCGCGGCTTACATTCACACGGGCGCGAAAGTCGGCGTGCTCGTCGCCGTCGGCTGCGGCAAGGCCGAGACGCCGGGCAAGGACGAATTCAAGCAGCTGGTAAAGGACATCACGCTGCAAATCGCCGCCGGTTTTCCGCACGCGGTTTCCCGCGAGCAGGTCGCGCCGGAAGTTGTTGCCAAGGAGCGCGAGATCGCCGCGCAGTCCGACCGTTTGAAAGGCAAGCCCGCCGCCGCCATGGAAAAAATCCTCGCCGGCGTGCTGGAAAAATTTTTCCAGACCTACTGCCTCGTGGACCAGGGCTTCGTGAAGCGTAATTCCGAAGTCAGCGTCAAGGAGCACGTCGCGCAGATCGGCAAGCAGTTGGGTGACGAAATCACCATCCGCCGTTTCGTCCGCTTTCAAGTGGGCGAGGTCGTGGCTTGAACGGCGAATAAATAATTTCCAAGGCGTCCGGGGCGCATCTTGACACTCCCCGGTAGGGCGGCGCTGCCGCGCTGCCGTGATGTCCGACGTTCCATTTGCCATGCTGCGGCGGCAAACCGGCAGGTTTGCCCTACCGATTCGGGGGCAGTGTCAAGATGCGCCCGGCGTCCGGCGACGGATGCGCACACCGTTGACACGGCACACAGCCTGCGATAGCGTTTGGTGGTAAGCGTCCTATGAAACTCGTGAAGATTCAATTTGCGGATTCGGCAAGTGAAGCCAAAGGGTTTGTCGCTTTGGCGAAGGAAGGGCGTGTCGTTTGTTTTTCCGACCAGACTTATGAAGTCGCGAAGCCGCAATTGAAAATTCTCGACCGCCTCCGCATCTCCTACCACATCTTGACCGAAGAAGGTTTCGACGATGTCTGCCACGCGCTACGAAATTCTCTTGCCGCTCAGGCATAACGACGGGCGGGAAGTCGAAGCCGAAAAATTGCTCCAAACCAAGAACGAGTTGGCCGGGAAATTTGGTGCGCTCACCGTTGATCCGCATCCCGTCGAAGGCCGCTGGACGCAAAGTGGTGTCGTTTACGAAGACATGCTGCTCAAGTTCGTGATCGACGTCGAGCGGGACACGGACGACATTCAGCAGTTCTTTCGCACATACAAAGAGCAGTTGAAACAGCGCTTTGCACAGTTGGAAATCTGGATTGTCGCCTTCCCCATTCGCATCGTCTAACTGCACCCAAGTCCGCTGCTTATCACTCCTGCTGCCGCACTTCCCCCAACAGCGTCTCCACCACGTTCTGCGGCAGTTCCAGCGCCACCGGCTCGTTGCAATGATCGCGGCCGACCCAGACCATCGTGTGTTTGCCGTGCGCGAGCTTGCGGGCGATTTGATTGTTCTCCATCAGGAAATAATCGAACGTCAGGTCCACACCGCTGCGATGGATGGCGGCCACGTCCATCGTGACGAGGATGCGGTCGAAGGGCATCGCCTCGCTCAGACGGTCAATCGCGCACGACAGGCACGCTTCGTGAACAAGAGTTGTTCTTGCGGGCCGGAATAGTCGGCTCGAAAACCCAATTCGTAAGTGTCGAACCGAAACATTGCCGGTAGTTCCCGCTCCGCTTTTGCCGCCAGTTTTTCGGAGGGCGCGGCCATGGTGAAACAGCGTAGCTTTTCCAATAATTCTTGCGGAAATTTAACAGTCTAAACACTCGACCGGTTCCGGTTCACCCATGCTACTCGGTGGTTCGCAGTTCGCCCGCGGCATTGCGGATTTCAAAATCGCCGTTGTATGCGTTGTCACCTTCCGGCCAGATTTTGATGAGGCAGTGGAGCCGTTCGCCCGGCTGCCAGCGGCGGAAGATGCGCCACTCGCGCACGCGTTCGGGCAGTGAACCGGGCGGAATCATCAGCGCGCCGGATTGCAGAAAGGCGTCGCGCGCCGCCGGTGAGAGGGTGACGACGGCTTGCGCAAGCACCCCAGCCATAAATGGCAGGGCTATTTTCATGGCAATAGAAATGAGCAACAACGCGCCACGCGTGCCGCGATGGACGCCGCATCCGTCGCTCCGGTTGAAAATGATTCTCGCGAGGCGCAAGCATCTACACGCGAGGCCGCGTGTGCTCCCCAATATCCGCGCGGACAACTGCTGACGATTGTAGATTTGGTCGTCCAAAAACAACGCGCTGAGCAATTTCAAGAAGGCAAAAACGGAAGCCAGCGGTGAACAGAAGGAATTGGGGGGTGGTGAAATGCTGGACAACAACTTGGCAAGCTGGTAGAACCGTAAGCAATTGGAAAATCTGGATTCAGGATGGCCGTTGTTTAGGTGGCTATAATTCCCGGATTAGCAGGCTGTTGAAAAACGTTTGAACCAAACCAATGCGGGCGCGTCTGAAGTTCATGCGTGGCAATGCTCAAGCCCAGCCGGACTTTCTGACCGTCATCAACCTCAACCAATGCGTTCCCGCCGACCCTCCGCTGCGCGCGATCAAGCGGCGCGTGGACGCCG
>Ga0075522_10001594_pt1 | contig 17228 bp, 16 predicted proteins | sample NGEPerA_FD_74796 | JGI IMG/M metagenome (GOLD analysis project Ga0075522, IMG submission 74796) | Arctic peat soil microbial communities from the Barrow Environmental Observatory site, Barrow, Alaska, USA - NGEE PermafrostL2-A | ecosystem: Environmental > Terrestrial > Soil > Wetlands > Peat ... | reverse complement strand
CCGCGTCCCGCGACGCTGATTCGCTCGATCGGTGTTGCACAGACCGGGCAGGGCTGGCCTTCGCGCCGGAAGACGCGCGCCTGCTCGAGGTAACCGGTCTGGCCGCGCGCGGCATTGACGTAGCCGGCGAAGCTCGTGCCGCCGTGCTCGATCGCGAGCCCGATGACGGTCCGGATGGAGTCACGTAGCCTGCGCGACTCGGCCATGCTGAGACTGCCGGCCAGGCGCCGGGGGTGAAGCCGTGCGAGATGGAGCGCCTCGTCAGCGTAGATGTTGCCGATCCCGGCGAGGACCGACTGGTTGAGGATCACGGCCTTGACCGGGGCCCTGCGGTGTCGCTGGAGCGCCGAGCGAAAGCCGGCGAGGGTAAACGAGCCGTCCAGCGGCTCCGGGCCGAGCCGCGTAAGGAACGAATCCGCCTGGAGCGATGCCCGGTCGACGAGCTTGATCCGGCCGAACTTCCGTCCGTCGTTGAAGAACAGCGACCTGCCGCCGTCGAACCGAAAAATGACGCGAGTGGTCAGGTTCGGCATCGGCGCGAGCATGCTGCGCGAGGGATGTCCGCCGGCGAACAGCGTGCGGCCGTCCTCGGTCACCACGAGCTGGCCGGTCATCATCAGGTGCACCAGCAGGTGCGCATCACTGTCCAGGTCGATGACGATCAGCTTGCCGCGCCGGCCGATCCCGGTGAACCGATGCCCGACCAGCAGGCGCTTGAGCGCCCGCTGGGGCGCTTGCAGCGACTGCGGGGACAGAATCTCGACGGACTCGACCGGCCGGCCGAGCACGGTCGCGAGCAACCCGCGCCTGACGCTCTCGACCTCGGGGAGCTCCGGCATACGGTCATTATCCCGCCGATGAATGTCCCTGCCGCTGGCCGCCAACACGATTCAGGACCCCCTCGACATCGCGGGTCGGGCGCCTGGCACGCTGGGGCTCGTCGCCTGGAATGTTAGTTCCGTGCTCGCCCGCCGGCCGCGCCTACGGGAGTGGTAGACTCCCTCTTCGAGGGCATAGATGTGCGGTCCGGTCTTGCTGGGCAACACGACGCGACTTCTCAGGTTTCGCTGCCAATGCAGGCCGATCCGGAGGTCAGAAATGTCCCAGTCACTCGCGCTTCTCCCGGACTCAACAGTGGCACGCTTCGCTGACGTATTGCCGCTGCGAGTTCCGAGGCCGTCCGTGCTCGGACGTGATCCCGAGCCGTTCGGCTCCGATCGCTTCGAGCGTCTCCTGCGGCGCGTTACGGTCGAGCTGACCCATCCCGGCCGCAGCGCAGCTCAACGGCACACAACGCCTCAACTGCCTTAGCGCCCGCCAAGCTCGCGCCAACAATTGCGAAGGTCTGCCCGCTCACATACCCCCAGCGTCCCTGCCGCGCCAGACGCAGCGCCCAGGCCGTGAGGTCCAGCCGAAACGGTGCGCACGGCTCGATCAGGAGTTCGTTTCCCTGAGATGCTTGGACGAGACCCGGGACGCCGTAGGCTAGGACCGACGACGGACGTTGATGAGCACGGGGCCCTGGATGATCGCCAGGACCGTGGATCCGGCGCGTCCCACGCCTCCCTGGAAGCGATCGCGGCGCAGGGAGGGCCCCTGACATCGCGGCGCGACTGTCTGATATTCCTCCAGCGTCGCTTGGGCCGTTGTTCTTACCGACGGGCGCCGGCACTCAAGCCTTTCGGTCTTGGCGCTGATTGTCAGATCTCGTCGCGGTAGCCGAAGAACTCGTGGTCCTCGTTGTAGCCGCCTTGTCCGGCGTAGCGTTCTGAGAAGTGGTGGACGAACTCGATCTCGCTGATCCACTTGACGTGCTTGAAGCCGAGCTGGTTCTCGACCCGCAGCCGCAGCGGACGGCCGTGCAGGATCGGGAGCCGTTCACCGTTCATTTCGTAGGCGAGCAGGCTCTGGGGGTGGCGCAGGTCGTGGATTGAGTGGGAGTCGTAGTAGCGGTCGCCTCCCTCCCCGCCGGGGGCGAAGGAGTAGAACATCACCCACTCGGCCTCGGGCTTGGGGCGCACGAGCTCGATCAGCTCGGTGAACGGCAGACCGCCCCACTCGGCGATGCCAGACCAGCCCTGGATGCAGTTGTGCATCGTGATCTGCTCCTGCTTTCCCATCGCCTGGAGCTGCTCGAGGGATAGCTCGACTGGGTTCTCAACGAGGCCGTGCACCTTGAGGCGGTAGCCGCGGAAGTCTTCATCACGCAGCGCGCACCACTCCGGGCTACTGTCGGGGAGCCGTGAGTGGTTGGGCCAGAAATAGGGGCTGATGTCCTCCCGGCGGTATTCCGCGCGGGGCGCGTAGTGGTCGAAGAGCAGGTCCATGACACGCCCGACGGTGAGGTTCGAGACACGTTGCAGGACACGGGTGTGCGTCCAGGAGAAGCGCACCGCCCACACATTGAAGGCGATCACCAGCGCGATCACGAGCAGCCAGATCGCGAACCCGTCCAGATTGTTGTGGTTGTTGCCGAGGGTGATGTCGTTGAGGTTGGGCGCGAGGCCGGTCAGGGCGACCAGGGCCATGTGGCCGGCGAAGAACAGGACGAAGGAGACCATCACGAGGAAGTGGATCGAACGTGCGATCTGGCGGTTGCCGAACAGGCGCGCGTACCAGCGGAAACGGTTGTCCAGGGCGGGAGACATCGCCAGGCCGGTGAGGATCGCCAGCGGTGCGAGGATGAAGATGACCGAGAAATAGGTGAGCTGCTGCAGCGCGTCGTAGCGAAAGAAGCCGCTCGGGCCGCTGGGAAAATGCAGGCTCAGATAGGTGACGGCACAGGAGGCCGCGGCGGGGAAGATCGACACGTTGGTGGGCAGCAGCCGGTGCAGCCACGGCGTGGTGAAGAAGAAGACGACGTAGAGGAGCCCGTTGACCACGAACAGGATGTCGAAGATGAAGTGCCAATGGCGCGCGACGCCGATCGTGTGCCGGCCGCCGGGCAGCCCGACCAGCGGGCTCAGCGTGATCGTGTCCTGCTTGGCCGTCCAGACGCGGTCTTTGGGCACCGGTCCGCGCAAGCGCAGCCATTCTCTCCCAGGTGTGCAGTGCACCTTGGTGTACAGCCGCGGATGATCGGCGAGTACCTGCAGGCCCGAGCGGACGATGATGACGATAAAGAAGAAGCTCAGCAGGTGCGTCCAGCGCACGAAGGCGGGCATCCCCGCGGGCACGGGCGGGGAGAGTGCGATGCAGGCATGCTGGGCCAGGAACCCGTGGCCGGCGCCGCTGGCGAAATAGAGCTTGGCGGCGACCACCAAGACGATGCCCAGCGCGATCGCGATCCCCGGGAGCCACCACACCGGGAAGAACCTGCGCCCTACACGGATATGCACATTGGCGAGGCGCATCCGCGGATGCTCACCCTGCTCGCTGAGCAGCTTCTCCCGCAGGAACTCGTCCTGAAGCTCGGCCTCGCCGTCGGGAGAGCTGTCATCCTCGCCCGGGTCGACTCCGTCTGCCATTGCTAGGTGTCCTTGGTGTAGGGCAGGTGCCAGCGGTGGGGAGCGACGAGCCCGTCGATGGCGTCGGGACCCCAGGATCCGCGTTCGTCGGGCAGCGGCTCCGGCGGTCGCTCGAGCAATCCGGTCGAGACTTCCCATATCCGCTCGATCGCGTCGCGCAGCGCGCGTAGACCTTCGGTCGCGTCGGCGCCAACATCGATGCGCATGGCCCGCCGGTCGCGCTTGGCGAGCGCGTCGAAGTCGCCGCGCGCCTGGGCCTCCTTGACCGTCCCGAACGTGTAGCTGTGTCCGGGGACCGCCAGCTCGACGCTGTCGTGGCTGGTGATCTGCAGGAACACCCCCTTGTTTGGGCCGCCCTTGTAGGCCTGTCCGGTCGAGTGCTGAAAGCGCGGTCCGAAGCCCACGCACGTCGCCACCCGCAGACGGTCGCGGATCAGCACGCGGATCTCGCTCAACAGCCACTCGTGCTCGGCGCTCATCGGCAGATAGGCCAGCAGCGCGACGTAGTCACCGGGCGCCACGCGGCCGAGCTGTGCCGCCAGGTATCCCTCGAGCGACTGCTCCTCCACGGTGTTTCGCAGCTCACGCGCATTGCGCTCGTCGGCGATCAGCCGGAACCCGTCGCTGTCGAAGAACGCGTCCAGCTGTGGCAGTGACCCGGACTCCTCATAGGCGTTGGTCAAGTCGCGCGCGGCGATCTTGGCGTCCTCGACATCTGGCTGGTCGAATGGGTCGATGCCGATGATCGAGCCCGCGACCGCCGTCGCGAACTCCCAGCGAAAGAACTCGCCACCCAGCTCATAGACAGAGTCGAGATCGATCCGTACGACCGGGTGGCCGGCATTGGCGAGTGCTGTGACCTGAGCGTCCTGATGGTCGTCGTGCTCTGAGGCGAGCCGCAGATACACGAACAGCCGGTCAGGGCCGTAAACGTCCGGGACGCCGAGCGGCTCGCGGTCGACGGGGATCACGCCCTTGCCGTGCTTCCCGGTCGACTCGGCCAAGAGCTGCTCGAGCCACGCCCCGAAGTCGCGGATGCCGGACGAGGTGATCAGCGTCAGCTTGTCGCGCCCAGCGTTCGCACACGCTCCGATGATCGCGCCGAGTGCAACGCCCGGGTTCTCTTGGGCGGGGACGCAGGCGGCGCAAGCGTGGGCCATCCGCTCGGCGTTGTCCAGCAGGCTCATGACATCGACGCCGCAGGCGGCGCTCGGGATCATCCCGAAGTCAGACAGCGCCGAGTAGCGCCCGCCGATCGACCGTCGGCCGTGAAAGATCGCGCGGTAGCTGTCGCGTTCGGCGAGCTTCTGTAGCAGCGATCCGGCGTCGGTGATCGCGATGAACCGCCGCCCCGCCTCCTGCGCGCCGAGCAGATCCGTGACGCGCGCGTGGAAGTAGGCCGCGAAGATGTTGGGCTCCAACGTCGTACCCGACTTGGAGGAGACGAAGAACAGCGTCTTTGCGAGGTCGAGCTCGTCCTGCAGCGTCGTGATCTGCTGCGGGTCGGTGGAGTCCAGCACCCGCAGGCGCGGCAGCCCCGCGGTCTGCGCCGCGAACGTCAGCGAGAGCACCTCCGGGCAGAGGCTCGATCCGCCCATCCCCAGCACGACCGCATCCTGGAATCCGCCGGCACGGATGTCGGTAACGAGTGCCGTAAAGCGGTGTGCGTGGGTTAGTTGGTCCATCGCCACATCGAGCCAGCCCAGCCAGCTCGCCTCCTCAGCGCCGGTCCACAGCGTCGCGTCGTGTGCCCACAGGCGAGCGACCTTCCGGCCCACGCCCCACTCCTCAACCACCGTGTCCACCCGCGCCGCGAGCTCATCTCCCAGCGAGCGGTGAAACCTAGAGACAGAGACGCTCGACGCGCTCGATGCTGGCGTAACGGACTGGTGTACTGAGGCGAGCAGCTTGGCGAAGGCCTGCTGGAACTTCGCCACGCCCTCATCCAGCAGGGTCGCGGTGACCTTGTCGAGGTCTACGTCCTCCTCGGCGAGGGACTGGAGCACTTGTCGTGCCGCGTCGAGGTTTTCGGTCGGCGTTACCCGCGCCGTTCCGTGCGCCTTGAACGCCTCGTAGGTCGCGGGCGCGATCGTGTCGACGGTATCGGGGGCGATCAGCGACTCGACATACATGAGCTCGGGGTACGCGGCGTTCTTGACGCTGCTCGACGCCCACAGCAGCTTCTGCACGTGCGCGCCATGGGCGCTCAGCTCCTCCCAGCGCTCACCGCTGAACAGATCCCGGAAACGGGCGTGGGTCAGCTTCGCGGTGGCGATCGCGACCGTGCCCTGCAGGCGGCCGCTGACTCGTGGGTCGATCGCGGAGTCGATGCGGCTGACGAAGAAGCTCGCGACCGATGCGACCCGGGAGATATCCCCGCTGTCGGCGCGCAGTTGCTCCAGTCCCCCAAGGTAGGCCTCCACGACGCGTTCATACACCTTGGTCGAGAACAGCAGCGTGACGTTGACGTTGATCTGAGAGGCGATCAGCTGACGGATCGCCGGGATGCCCTCATCTGTCCCGGGGACCTTGATCATCAGGTTCGCCCGATCGACGCTCGCCCACAGCCGCTGCGCCTCGGCGACCGTGCCGGCGGTGTCGTGCGCCAAATCGGGCGAGACCTCCATGCTGACGTACCCGTCGCCAGCATCGGTGTCCTCGTAGACCGGGCGAAAGATGTCGGCGGCGGCGCGCAGGTCGGCGACCGCCAATCCCTCATAGGCACTCTTGGCGTCCAGCCCCGGCGTGCCGCGAAGCTCCGCCAAGGCGTCGTCGTAGTCGGTGGAGCCGGCGATCGCCTTCTCAAAGATCGATGGGTTGGACGTCAGGCCGCTCAGGCCGTCCTCGCGCACCATCCGCTCGAGCTCGCCCGAGGTCAGCAGCGCGCGACGCATGTTGTCAAACCACACGCTCTGGCCGAGCGCCTGAAGATCGGCAAGCGGGCTGACGGCGCGCGGGGTGGGTGTGGCAATCGACATGTTCGATCTCCGATCAGTAGAAGAGCTTCGGATCGACGCGGCTGAGCAGCTCCTCGCCACGCAGGTAGCGACCGAGATTCTCGGTGAACAACTCGCTGATGCGTTCGTTCTCGTGGACCGAGAGCGCGGCGGCGTGGGGGCTGATGAGCACGTTGGGCAGATCCCACAGGGCGCTGTCCGCCGGTAGCGGCTCGGTGGCGAAGACATCGAGTGCGGCACCGGCCAGTCGCTGCTCGCGCAATGCCTGTACGAGCGCCGGCTGATCGATCAGCTCGCCGCGGCCGATGTTGACCAAGATCGCACCCGGCTTCATCTGGCTGATTGCCGGCGCGTCGAGCATCCCGCGGGTCTCCTCGGTAAGCGGCAGCGTCACGGCCAGCGCATCGGCCCGCCCGAGGAGATCGTGCAGGTGCTCTGGGACATGGGCCTCGTCGACGTGCGGGGAGTCGCTACAGCCGCGGCGGTTGACGCCGAGGGTGCGCATACCGAATGCCTTGGCCAGGCGGGCGACCTCGGTGCCGATCGCACCCAAGCCGAGGATCAGCAGCGTGCCGCCTCCAAGCTCGGCCACCGGGTAGTGGTCCCACCGGTCCGCTCGCTGGTCCGCCTGCAGGCGCGGCAGCCCCTTGGTGAACGCCAGCAGCCCCAGCAGACAGAATTCGGCGAGCGGGCAGACGTGCACGCCGCTCGCGCTCGTGATCGCGACGCGCTCGAGCTCCGCCTCGGTCAACTCGGCCGCCTTCAGCTGCTCGCCGGTTCCGGCCGCGGTTCCCTGCACCCACCGCAACGCGGGGTTGCTTCGCACCACCGCAGCCAGGCCCGCCGGCGAGTCACCGGGCAGGCCAAAGAGCACCTCGGCTTTCCCGAGCAGGTCCTGCCAGCGGCGCTCGGCCTCAGCGTCGCGGCTGAACCCGTCGGCCCCCTTGTGGTCGCCCCGGTAGCGGGCCGGGGGCAGCAGGTTGGGCTCGTAGAGCACCTCCAAACGCTCGTCGACGGCGCGTATCGACGCGACCAGCTCCGCCTCGAGCGGCGTCGCGATAGCCACCGTCACCAGATCCACAGCGGTTTCGCCCACAGCCTGGCTTGGTGATGACGCCCGCGTCCCGGGTTGGGTCCCGGCGTCCATCTCAATGGGTCTTCCGCCGCCAGCGCTGCGAGGCGAGCGTGGTCGCCTCCGTCATGACCCCGCCTCCTCAGAGATGCGACTGGACCGCCGTCCGTCGCCATCACGCAACTCGCGTCGCTCGGCGAGCGATTGGCGTGACACGCAGCGAGCGAAGGAACCTGGTCCTGGGGGGAAGGACAGATCCCGCCTACCGCGCCTGACTCGATGAACGGTCATCAGGATCGGAGCAAACGGCGTAGCTCGTTGCGTATCACATATCTCTAGCGTTGGTTCGCCTGCCTTTCTTACGGCCGGCCGAGCAGGCGAGCGTACGCGCACCCCGGCGGCAGGCGTAAGAAAGGGCCGGCGGCCGACGCTGAGAGGACATGCACACAATTTCCCGCAGGGTCAACCGCTTGTTGGCGAGCAATCAATCGTGAGGAGGACTCATGTCCGCGGATCCGAGGATGCCAAGCACGCGATCAGGCGGGCCGCGGGTTTGCTTCTCTCAAAGCACGCCCTGGTTCTGACGGTGTGGCAGCCCACGGCCGCCGTCGGCAGCTTTGTCTGGTCGGGCGCAATGACGCCGATGGTCGACTTCGCCGAGCTCGACCGTGCGGCCACCGAGGACGCGGGCCGCGTCGCCGACGACGGTGCTGGCATCGCCCGCGATGCTGGTCTGCAAGCCGAGGTGCTCGCCGTCAAGTCCACCGAAGCCGTGTGGAAGACGATTGTCGAGGTCGCCGACGCCCACGACGCGGCGGTCATCGTGATGGGCTCGCGAGGACTCACGGGGGTGCACTCGGCGCTACTTGGAAGTATCTCCACCACCGTCATGCATCACACCCAGCGGCCGACGCTCGTCATCCATTGTCCCACTGGCCACAGCACGAGCGGAGGCTGAACACATGCTCGGCTTGCCTGACGGTGTGAAAGCTTGTCTGTTTGACCTCGACGGGGTGCTCACGGAAACCGCGAAGGTTCACGCGGCCGCCTGGAAGGAGATGTTCGACGCCTATCTGCGCGAGCGCGCCGAGAAGGATGGCGAGGAATTCGTGGCGTTCAACGCGGTCGGCGACTATGACGAGTACGTCGATGGCAAGCCTCGCTATGAGGGCGTCAGCTCGTTCTTGGATTCGCGCGGCATCGACCTCCCGCAGGGCGAGAAGACCGATCCGCCTGACGCTGAGAGCATCGACGGGCTGGGTAACCACAAGAACGAGATCGTGCTGAAGATGATCAAGGACGACGGCGTGACGGCTTACGTGGGCTCGGTGCGATACGTTCGCGCTGCCCGGGAACGCGGGCTGGCGTGCGCAGTGGTCTCTTCGAGCACGAACTGTCTCGAGGTGCTCGAGGCGGCGGGCATCGAGGATCTCTTTCAGGAGCGCATCGACGGCGTGGTCGCCGACCGCGAGCATCTACAGGGAAAGCCCGCACCTGACACGTTCCTTGCGGGCGCGCGGGCACTCGGCGTCGAGCCCGGCCAGGCGGCGGTCTTCGAGGACGCGCTGGTGGGCGTGGAGGCGGGGCGCGCCGGTGGCTTTGCGTGCGTGGTGGGAGTCGACCGGGTCGGGCAAGCGCAGGAGTTGCGCGAGCACGGCGCCGACATCGTCGTCGGCGATCTCGCCGAGCTGCTCGACACGGCGTGATCTCCCACCCGGCCTACGCGGTCGAGCCGTGGGTGCTGCGCGAGACCGAGCTTGACCTAGATGTGCTCGACCAGGCGGGGTCGGTGTTCGCGCTGGGCAACGGGCACATCGGGTTGCGTGGAAACCTCGATGAGGGCGAGCCACCCGGCCTGCCGGGCACCTACCTGGGCGGCTTCTACGAGCAGCGCCCCCTGCCCCACGCCGAGGCCGGCTACGGCTACCCCGAGGCGGGCCAGACCGTCGTCAACGTCACCAACGGCAAGATCGTTCGCCTGCTTGTCGACGACGAGCCCTTCGACGTGCGCTTCGGCGAGCTTCAGAGTCACGAGCGGATCCTCGACTTCAGGGCCGGCGTGCTGCGCCGTCGCGCCGAGTGGCGCTCACCGGCCGGCAAGCGGGTGCGCGTCTCCTCGGTGCGCCTGGTCTCGCTAGTGCAGCGGGCGGTCGCCGCTGTTCTTTATGAGGTCCAGTCGCTGGATGACCCCGTCCGGCTTGTCGTGCAGTCAGAGCTCGTGGCCAACGAGCCGATGCCAGACGTCAAGGTCGACCCTCGAGCGGCGGCGAACCTGGGCACGGCGCTGCGCTCAGAGCTTTTCTCAGATCACGACGCCCACGCCGCACTGGTGCACATCACCAGGCAGAGCGCGCTGCGGATCGCCGCCGCCATGGATCACACGGTCGAGGGTCCCGCGGGGACCGAGACGTCGAGCGAGAGCAGCGAGGACCTCGCGCGCGTCACGATCACCGCTGACTTGGCGCCAGGCCAGCGGCTGCGGGTGCTCAAGCTGCTGGCATACGGATGGTCCAGTCAGCGCTCGACCGCCGCGCTGCGCGATCAGGTCGCCGCGGCGCTGGCCGAGGCCCGTCAAACAGGGTGGGACGGGCTGCTCGCCGGCCAGCGCGACTACCTCGATGACTTCTGGGAGCGCGCCGACGTGGAGCTCGAGGGCGACACCGAGCTGCAGCAGGCGGTGCGCTTCGCGCTGTTTCACGCTCTCCAGGCGGGCGCCAGGGGCGAGCGGCGCGCGATCGCCGCCAAGGGCCTGACCGGGCCGGGCTATGACGGGCACACCTTCTGGGACACCGAGACCTTCGTCTTGCCCGTCCTGACCTACACCGCGCCACACGCCGCCCGCGATGCTCTGCGCTGGCGCCATGCGACCGTGAGCTTGGCCCGCGAACGAGCCAAGCTCCTGGGGCTCGAGGGCGCAGCGTTTCCATGGCGAACGATCGATGGGCAGGAGTGCTCGGGGTATTGGCCGGCGGGAACGGCCGCCTTTCACATCGCCGCGGACATCGCCGACGCCGTCGGGCGCTACCAGGCCGCGGTCGACGACGAGGCGTTCGAACGCGAGACCGGCCTCGAGCTGCTCGTCGAGACGGCTCGGCTGTGGCGCTCGCTCGGCCATCACGATGCCGACGGACGCTTTCGTATCGACGGGGTCACCGGCCCCGATGAGTACAGCGCCGTCGCCGACAACAACCTCTACACCAACCTCATGGCGCAACGAAACCTGCGCCTGGCCGCCGACGCCGTGAAACGCCACCCCGATCGGGCCGCCGAGCTCGGCGTCGACCCGGAGGAGACGGCGGCCTGGCGCGACGCCGCGCAGGCCATGCTCATCCCCTTCGACGAGCAGCTGGGCGTACACCCCCAGGCCGAGGGCTTCACCGAGCATGAGCCGTGGGACTTCGATCACACCGCGCCCGAGCAGTACCCGCTGCTGCTGCACTTCCCCTACTTCGACCTGTACCGCAAGCAGGTCGTCAAGCAGGCCGACCTCGTGCTCGCCCTGCACCTGCGCGGAGACGCGTTCAGCGCGCAGGAAAAGGCCCGGAACTTCGCCTACTACGAGGCACTGACCGTGCGCGACTCCTCGCTATCGGCCTGCACGCAGGCGGTCATCGCAGCGGAGGTGGGGCACCTCGAGCTGGCCTACGACTACTTCGCCGAGGCCACCCTCATGGACCTCGAGAACCTCGAGCACAACACCCGCGACGGGCTGCACATCGCCTCACTCGCCGGGGCCTGGATCGTCGCCGTCGCCGGATTCGGCGGCATGCGCGACCACGACGGCGCCCTCAGCTTCACACCCCGCCTCCCACAGCGACTCACCCGCCTGACCTTCGGCATGTGCTTTCGCGACAGACGCCTGAAGATCGAGGTCAGCCACGAGCACGCCAGCTACTCGCTCACACAGGGAGCACCGCTGCAGATCAGCCACCACGACCAAACCCTCGACATCACAACAGAGCAGCCGGTGAGCTGCCCGATCCCCGAGATAGCCGCAGGCGAGGCACCACGGCAACCCCCGGGACGCAGCCCCGCACGGCGACGAACACCGGGCTGAAGGCCGGCCATGCGATCACCACACGCCGACGGCGATCGCGCATTTCACGGCAACAAATGCGCCTGATCGTCGCCGGAGAGGACCGCTCGCATCTGCTGGGCGATCTCGACGTCCGTACCAACACTGGTGGTAATGCCGGCGCATGCCCGCCGGACGTCCGCTCGCGGTCGAGCTCGCCGGTGCTGCGGTGCTCGGCTGGGCGCTCAGCTGGACCAGAGCAACCTGCCGGGCACCTGTGCGTCCTCGTCGACCCGGTAGGCGGCCGATGCGCGGTGATACCCGTCGCCGATGACCAAGTAGTCCCTGATCCCACCGATCAGGAGGACCGGTGTGGAGTGCCCCCGCTTTTGTGGACACCTGAGCGCTTGGGTCCGTCGGGCCCAGCGGGAAGGATGTGGTGTCTATGCCACGTACTCGTCCTCCGTACCCTGTGGAGTTCCGTCGTGAGGCGGTTGAGCTGGTCCGTTCGAGTGGCCGGCCGGTCAACGAGATCGCGAGGGATCTGGGGGTCAGCGGCCAGTCGCTGGCGAACTGGGTTAAGCGCATCGAGATCGATGCTGGTCGCGCGCCGGGCTTGAATACGGATGAGCGTGAGGAGCTGCGAAAGCTCCGGCGTGAGAACCGAGTTCTCTAAGCGGCGGGGAGCTGCTCGCCCACCGGCTGGGGAGAGCTCGGCACGTCAGCGATGACCGCGACCGGCTCCGGCTGGTGGACGATCGGGGTCGGCTGAGCTATTACCGGCTGAGCGACCGGCTGGGTGCCCTCGCCACTCAGCGAGTCCTTGAAGCCGCGCATCCCCGCGCCCAGTGACTGACCTATCTCGGGCAGGCGCTTGGCTCCGAATACGAGCAGCAGCAGGATGAGCAGGAAGGCTATGTGGATTGGATTGTCAAGTCCCATGATTCGAGTTTCCTCCTGAGATAGATTCCGATGACTGATCGCAACGGGCTGACACTTACCTGCTACTGGTTAAGCAGCCGGAAGCCCTGAGCAGCACGGCGGTGCGCCGCCCACGGCACGAGGCCGCAGGCGACGCAAGCCGTGGGGGTCTCAGACGATGAACCCTGTTTCCTTGACGGCCGCGAGCACCTTGGCGGCGGTCAGCGGCGTGTCGAACGGGCCGTTCGGGGTCATTTCCGTGCCGGACGGAGCTGCGCCTTCGTTCAGCAGCCCGGTCACGCTCGCGTGACGCGCCTCGATCGTGAGGATCGACAAAGCGGCCTTCACATAGGCTGGGTTCTTGATGTTCAGCGCCTGACCGGAGTACGCGTGCACGCCCGTGTTCTCGAGCACCGCAGCCGTCTTCATGAACATTTCCGCGCTCGTGTTGGCGCCTTTAAAGTTGAACGTCGGTTCCTTCGCGGCCTTCGAACCCAGCGCCTTCTTCAGGAACGCCACGTGCGCGTTCTCATCCCTGGTGGCGATTTTCAGGAACGCCCCCGTCTGCGGGCTCAGCGGCAGGTTCGCCGCGGTCGCGCCGTTATAGAACGCCGCCTCCAGATACTCCAGCGTGAGGGCATAGTTGAGGATCCCGACATCACCCTTGCCAAAGCTGGCCGGGGGACGCCCGTACTGGGCTGCCGCGAGCGCAACCGGTACGAGCGCCGAGAGGACAGCGCCACCGCTCATCACGCCCACCGCGCCGACACCCGTCTTCTTCAGGAAGCCGAGACGCGTGTCGCCGCAGACCTCCTCGGCCGCCTCGCTGATCGCGCCGTCAACGTCGACCTCGTCAAGATTGATCTGGTAGCTCATTGCTTCTCTCCTTGTCGTTTGCCGAATTGCGGGGCGCCCGGAAATATCGGAGTCGCGCCATTGACCCCCTATACGCACCCGGGCGACAGGCGGATCACTGACAGAACAAAACGGCTGGATTGGCGGGCTTGAGCGAGGCGATCGATCGGTGGCGAGTTTGCGGTGATCTGCGGTGCCTGTCGCGTGCGTAGAGTGAGTTGATGTCCCGTGATCGTCTACGCAGGCTCGCCGATGAGGAGCTGATGGAACTCGCCGCCCGCAACGACGCCAACGCGTTCGAGGTGATTCTGGAGCGCCACTCAGACGCGGTGTTCTCGCTGGCCTACCGCATGTGCGGGACCCGCCCACTCGCGGAAGACGTGGCGCAGGAGTCCCTCCTGGCTCTGTGGCGCAACGGCGGGCGCTATGACCGAGCGCGCGGCAGCGTTCGCACGTGGGCGCTCGGAGTCACGCACAACCGCGCGGTCGACGCGCTGCGCAGAGTGGGCGTCCACGAGCGCCGAAGGGCCCGCGAGGAGAACATCGAGGAGCATCTGCCGGCGCCCGAGAGCACCGACGGTCAGGCGATCGCCAATGTCGCGTCCGAAGAGGTTCGCGTGGTCCTCGACAAGCTGCCCTCAGAGCAACGACGAGTCATCGAACTCGCGTATTTTGGTGGTTTCACGCAGACCGAGATAGCCTCGATGCTCGACACGCCGCTCGGGACGGTCAAGGGACGCATGCGCCTGGGCCTGGAGAAGCTGAAGGTCGTCTTCGCGACTGGGAGGTCGGTACATGAGCTCGCGTGACCCAAACCTAGATTGCGTGCAGCGCGTGGACGCCGCCGCGTATGCCCTCGGCGCTCTCGATGAACCCGAGGCATACCGCGAACACCTCGCCACCTGCACTACCTGCCAACAGGAGGTCGCCGAGCTCCAAGCCGTGGTCGATACGCTGCCCACCACCGTGCCCCAGGCGCGCGCGCCGAAAGCGCTCGTAGACCGTGTGTTTGCGAGGGCCCGCGCAGAGGCAGAGCTGCTGAACGCCGCCGGCCCGGAGGCCGACCGGCCACCAAGGCGCCCGAACCGCTGGCGATCACGCCCGATGACGCTGGCCATCGCGGGGGCGATCGCGGCCTGCGCGGCGGCCGCCGCGATCGTGATCAACTCCGGCTCATCATCGCATGAGCGTGTGATCTCAGCCCAGATCGCCACGAGCATCCAGGGCGCGCACGCATCTCTGTACCAGATCGACAATCGCTCGAACCTCGTGATCTCCGGCATGCCTCAACCAGCGCTCGGCAAGATCTACGAGGTATGGCTCAATCGCGGCGGCCCCTCACCCCAGCCAACCGACGCACTCTTCAGCGTCACCAGCCGCGGAAGCGGCTCGGTCGCCGTCCCGGAGGACCTGCACGGAGTCAAGGAAGTGATGGTCACCTCAGAGCCCCTCGGAGGCAGCTCCCGCCCGACGAGCCCACCACTGATACGCATCGTCCTTCCCGCATAGGCCAGGTGACGCGTGACGAATTCGAGCGGACGCGTGTTCGATCGCATCTGACGGGCTCGAACCGGTCGCCGTTGCTCGTCCTACTTGCGGCTTCCGATCTCGTCGTCGCGTCTGTAGCCGAGGCGTGCGGAGATGCGGGCGGCGGTTGAGATCAGGTGGGGGCTGAGCGAGCCGACGAGTTCATCGACCACGACTCGCTCAGCGGCGACCAGTCGGCGTGGCAGTGCAGCCTGACACGCCAGGACTTCCAGAGTCCACCGGCCGTACGCTACCTGCAACTCGCCGACGGGACGATCAAATTCACGGGCATGAGGAGCTATAAGGCGGCTGCGCCGCCCGGGCGGTGAGCTCAACGGGGAACACACGCTGGTCGCCGATCAGCGGCACGTGAGCACCGCGCTCGCGGTCTGCCGGCTCAAAGCTAGCGACTGAGCAGGCCATAGGCGCTCCGGTGGAGCTTTGCGCCGAAGCGGGAAGTCCACGACGAGCTCGGCATCGAGTGCACGCGCGACCCTCGCGAGCATGCCGATCGTCGGGTTGCCACGTCCGGCTTCGAGCTTGTGGACGTAGGCCGTGGTCACGTCGAGGCGCTCGCCGAGCGCGGTCTGGGTTATGCCCGTAGCGATCCGCGCTTGACGGATGGCCGCCCCGACCGCCGCGGAATCCAGTGGCGATGTCGAGGTGCGCGGCACTAGCGCTCGTGGACAAGAGCGCTCAGAGCCTCGGTTGCGACGATGTCCGGCTCGAAGCTGGGTTGATCGAACGTGACCTTGACCGAATCCTCGACGGCCACCTCGATATCGCCGTAGCCGATCGTTCCGGCGAGGAGATCTGACCAGCGCATGGGATCATCGGCCACCCGGATCGAGCGACCGCTGGCTAGGTCCGTGACCGGGATCTCGAGATAGTGGGCGCATGTCGACGATGCGCAAATCAGACGTGTAGGGCAAACTGGCTGCGTGCGTGAACCCAACTGGCGCTCGATGGCTGCAGAATGGCGTCGGTTGCTCCGCGACATCGGCCTGCTACCCGGCGTCCGTGCGTGGAGAGGTGATGACGGCGCGACCTGGGTGCGGGTGGATCACTCAGTCCCCCATCTCAGGCTGCGCGGCCGGCCGCGTTACCTATTCACGACCACGCAGAGATTCCTCGACCCGACAGGCTTCCCAGACCCGACGCTCCGGCAAAACATTGCTCAAGACGCCCAGAAGCCGCGTCGCAGGGCGCTCTACTGCTGGGACATTCGACGTGACCTCACGCTCGCCGCCCTGTCATTTCATGTCGACAAGCGGCCGTCTATACCGCTGATCGTGACCGATCTCGCGATCCGCCAGGACGAGTCGAACTCGCACAGCTTGTTCGCGGCCTGGATGCTCCTCGATGTCCTACAAGACGTCGCCGTTGCGGCGCCAAACCGCGCCGACGAGGAGATCGGAGCCTTGGCCGAAGACCGTACCCAGACCGCTCGCCTCGAGCGACTCGGCCTGCGACCTTGCCGACGTCCCACTCATCTGAGCAAACCGGGGATCTGGTACTGCTACCCGCGTACGCGCGGAAAGCGCTAGCCGTCCTCATCCTCGTCGAAGCGGACACCTCGAAACGACTCGACCGGCTCGCCGCCACCCACGACCTCAAGCACCCGGTCATACACCTCCCCCGGTAGCCGCCGCTGCGCTTCGGCCAGCCACGCATCGTCAGCGCTCTCGCGCTGCGCAGACCGGCTGGCGGCGAGATAGCGCTCGACATCGGCCTCCAGCGACTCGAGCTCATCCAAGCTGCGCGCTAGGGGACGCGCGTACTCGACCAGCGCCCCGGCCAACTCGCCGATATCACCTCGACGGTAATAGCGATCGCACAGTTCCAGCACCAGCGTTGGAGCCAGGCGACGCTCCTGGCCATACTGCTCAGTCACAACCTTTCGCCGCGAGAGCGTGGCGGGATCGACGCGCAACAGCACAGCAGCCTGACGCAAGCTTGGCCACAGCCAAATCGGAGAGGTCGACCGGACAGTCGACGCCCTCCCAGGGGCCGACCGCGACTGCTTGACGGGAGCGGCGCGCGTAGCCATGCCCACACGATACACCATTCACGCAACGGCCGCAACACCTACAACGCTTGCAGCCCTACGATGCGGGGTCGCAAACCGGACCCTCGGATAGCGCTCGGACAAATCCTCGAAGCGATCGCAGCATCACCCCTATGTCGCGCAACAACCGCCATCTCCCCCCCACGGATCTCCTGAAAACTGTCGTATTACTTCTCGGCACGAGGAAATTCGGGGTTTTGGCTGTCCGTGCACATTGTGTCGAGGTGTAGGCGTTCAGTTGTCCTGGTTTTGGGGGTCAGAGGAGGGCGGGGAGCGCGCCGCCGGTTTGGTGGGTGGCGTGCAGATCGCGGAGGTAGGCGAGGAGGCTGCGGTGTTGTAGGCGGCA
>Ga0075522_10001592_pt1 | contig 17234 bp, 15 predicted proteins | sample NGEPerA_FD_74796 | JGI IMG/M metagenome (GOLD analysis project Ga0075522, IMG submission 74796) | Arctic peat soil microbial communities from the Barrow Environmental Observatory site, Barrow, Alaska, USA - NGEE PermafrostL2-A | ecosystem: Environmental > Terrestrial > Soil > Wetlands > Peat ... | reverse complement strand
GATCCTGGCCGGTGTTCCAAAGATACGCAGCCGAGCGACGCCGCCATCCGGATAAATGCGAAACTGCGCGTGGGTGACTTCGCCCGATTCCTGCAATTCTTTTTCGTAAACGTGCAGCGAATCGGCCTTCAGTTTTTCTTTCGGCAGGATTTCTTTCCAGGGCAGCGCGATCAGTGCTTCCTGATCCACCAGATCTCGCGAGGCGGTACAGACCTCGAGCGAACAGCTTTCCGGAAAATTTCCTTTGAAAAAGGAAGTATCGACCTCGATGCGGCTGATTTTCCCAGCCGTCCCCAGCCGCACGATGCACCAGTCATGCCCGGGCCCGCGGCGGCGCCGCGTTTCCCAGCCATCGTGCATGCCCGTGGCGCGGCCCGGCTGGATCAGATTATTCCGTGAGCCAAAAAACATATCGCTCGAAACAATCACCCACCCTCCATTTTCAACCGCAGCCAGGTCGACCTCCGCACCGGAGCGACTGATCGTTTTCCAGTCCGGAACGACTTCCCCATGAACTCGGAGACGCGCCACGCCGCCGTCCGGAAAAATCTTTAAGCGCAGATGCGTGACCCTGTCCGCATGCTTGAGCGCAAATAAATTCCGGGTGCCTCCCGCAAGGTCGGACTTCGGCAATAGGATTTTCCATTTTGTCGTGGGGGCTTCCAGTTGAGCGAGGCTGGGATTTCCGTCGAAGGTGCACGCATCGATCTCGCACTGCTCCGGAAAATTTCCCGTAAAGTATGAGGTGTCAACCACGACGCCGTGGATTACTCCGGGTGCGCCCATTTTCACAATGCACCAATCGTTGCCGGGAATTCTGCGGCGGCGCGTTTCCCAGCCATCCATCCACTTGCCAAACTCCGTGTATTTATCGGCAATCCAGATGGGAGCCGCTGGTTTTAAAAGATTTTCCTTGGGCGCGAAGAATTCATCGTTCGCGGAGAGCACGACGCCTCCGAGGCGTTCCGAGGCAAGGTCGATATGTTCCGTAAAATCCATCAATGTTCTCCTCGCCGCAGGAGAGCCCCTTTGGGCCTCCCAAGAAAACGGCCATGATCGTAAATCATCTCACCGTGAAGAAATGTTGTCTCCACGACGCCATATAATTTGCTTTTCAAATACGGCGTAAGTTTGTGCCGGTGTTGCAGAATGTTTTGCTGCACGGTGAAACTCTTTTCCGGATTCCAGACAACGATATCCGCATCGTATCCGCTTGCGATCGCGCCCTTGCGCGCATCCAGTCCAGCCAAACGTGCGGGCGCGGCGCACATCCACTGCGCCAATTGTTCCAACGAGTTTTTTTGTGCGCGCATTTTTGTCCACATCGCGGGCAAGCCAAGCTGAAGAGAGGCGATGCCGCCCCAGGCTCTAAAAAAATCACCGGTGTCGATGCATTTCATGGCGGGAGGCGACGGCGAGTGATCGGAAACCACGAAATCAATTGTGCCATTTTCTAAAGCAGTCCAAAGTTTTTTATTGTTTTGTAAATCCCGAATCGGCGGCGCGCATTTGTATTCCGTCCGCCCATTTGCGATGGAGCCTGAAGCGAAAAAAAGATAATGCGGGCACGTTTCCGCGGTGATGCAAACGCCTTCCTGTTTTGCTCGGCGCACGAGCGGCACGGATAGGGCGGAAGAGAGATGCACGATATGCACGTGCGCCTTAAATTCACGTGCGAGGCGGATGAGCATCTCAATCGCTTTCGTTTCCGCAACGGCCGGGCGCGAGAGCAGCCAGTTTTTATAAGTTGTGGGATCCGATTTCGCGAGCTTGCGATTTGCCTTCTCAATTGGCTCCGGCAGTTCCGAGTGAACGAGGAGCGGCGCATCCAGTTCCGCCAGGACCAGCAGCGCGACGCGTAAATCCTCCTCGGTCGCGCATTCAAATTCCGCGACTCCCGAGGGAACGAGAAAGCACTTGAAGCCGAACGCACCAGCGTTGTGTAGCGCGAGTAAATCTGCGGCATTGCCGGGCACAACGCCGCCCCAGAAGCCCACATCCACCCAGCATTTGTCGCGAGCGGCATTGCGTTTCGCTTCCAGCGCAGCGACCGTCGTAGTGGCGGGAATGCTGTTCAGCGGCATGTCGATGAGCGTCGTCACTCCGCCTGCTGCCGCCGCCCGGGTCGCCGTCGTAAAACCTTCCCAATCGGCTCGGCCCGGTTCGTTGATGTGGACATGCGTGTCGACAAGCCCGGGCATGACCACAGATTTTCCCGCATCAAAAAGGTGTTTTCCCGGAAGCGCTTCATCGTAGCCGGAGACGATTTCGATCACGCCGTCAAGCAAGTGTACAGTCGCCGGTCGCACTCCTTCCGGCGTTACTACTCGTTTGCTGCGTATTGCGTGGATGGTTGTCATTGTGCGATCTGCGAAAGAAATTCTCCGAGCAGATTTTGCGCGACGCGCAGGCGATAGTGCACGGTCGAGCGAATGTCGTCGATGGGCGCGATTTCCCGGGCGAGTATTTCTTTTGCCTCTAAAATTATTTCTGAGCGGATTCTTTTGCCGCGCAGCGTGTCTTCTGTTTTCATTGCGCGCTGCACAATGGGCGCAACGCTGCCGAGCGCGAGACGCACGTCCTCGATCACGCCGTTGTTTATCAGTGCCGCCCCCGCAAAACACACTTTGGAAATGGCCTGCGCCTTCCGCGTGCCCACTTTACGGTAATACTGCCGCCATTGTTTTATGCGCCGAGGCAGTCGCACCGCGCGCAACAATTCATCGGGCGCAATACGCGTTTTCTTATATCCGGTGTGGAACCCCTGATAGGGCAGCCAGCGGACGCCGCGCTGCGAAATCAGTTCTATTTCCGCATCGTACACGAGCAGCGCGGGAGGAGTATCTGCCGCAGGCGAGGCGTTCATTATATTTCCGCCGAGCGTTCCGCGGTTTTGCGTCGCGATGCTGCCGGTTTCCTTCGCGGCGGCAATGAGCAGCGGAAAATCCTGTTGCAGCGCATCTTGATTCCGAATTTCCGTGTACGTCGTCAGCGCACCCAAGGTTATGTAGTCGGCGTTCATTTCTATGCCGCGCAAATCATCCAATCCGGCAACGCTGAAGAATTGCTTGTGCGAGAGTTTGCCGGCTTCCAGCAGCACCATCAAGTCTGTGCCGCCCGCGAAGGGGTGCCAAACTTCCGGCTCGCGGGCCAGGAGCGCCAACGCTTCCGAAAGGCTGCCGGGGATACGCAACTCGTACGATGGAATATGGGATCTCATCGCGCCCCAGCAATTTTATTGGCGTTTAGTTCGCAGGCGCGCACCACGGCCGCAAAAAGTTTCTGATAGCCAGTGCAACGGCAAAGATTTCCAGCCAGCCCTTCACGAATTTCGGCGTCGGTGGGATAGGGATGCGCTTCCAACAACGCGATGGAGGCAATCACCATTCCCGGCGTACAGATTCCACACTGCGCGCCGCCGCACTGCAGAAATGCCTCCTGCACCGCGCTCAGCTGCCCGCTGTGCGCGACTCCTTCGATGGTGCGGATATCCGCGGCGTTCGCCTCGATCGCAGGCACGAGGCAACTGTTTACGATCGCGCCATTCATCAGAACCGCGCAGGCTCCGCACTCGCCTTCGCCGCAGCCCTCTTTCGTGCCGGTCAAGTTCATTTCTTCGCGCAATACATCGAGCAGGCGCGCCATGGGAAATGCCTGCACGTGACGCCGCTCGCCGTTTACCATGCAATCGATATCGACTCGCTTAACCGCCTCAGACAATCGCAGCCGCCTTTTCCGTCATAGCTTTCATCAACACTTCCGGCGTCGCGGGAATTTCGCAAATGGAAATGCCAATCGCATTTTCGATCGCGTTCACAATGGCGGGCGCCGGGCCGTCCATGGGCAATTCGCCGATTCCCTTAGCTCCGTGCGGGCCGAATGCGTACGGATGCTCCTCAAAAAATACGCGGATGGGAGGGACGTCCGCCGCTGTGGGCATAATGTAATTCGTCATTTGTCCGTTGGCCATGCGTCCGTCGCGCCAGACCACATTTTCATAGAGTGCCATGCCAATGGCTTGCGCCACGCCGCCTTCGATTTGCCCGGCTGCAAGCACCGGATGAATCACTTTGCCCACTTCCTGCAGCGCCACGAAGTCTGTCACGCGCGCCTCAAACGTAAGCGTATCCACGGCAACTTCCGCGACGTACACGGCCCAGGCATATGTGCCGTACGCGTCGCCGCTATATTTTTTGTCGTTCCATAACAATCCTGGGGGAGCTTCGTAAACACTGCGCGCGCGAAGAGGGCCGCGCGATTCAATGTACCGCTTGCATGCGCGCACAAATTCAGTCTCAGTGCATTGTTCGCAGAGCAATCCGCTCTCCACGAGTTTGTGTTTCAGATCAAGCGCAGCGCTTTCCACCAGATGCCCCACGACCATGGATGTCCGCGATGCCACGGTGGGCCCGCTGTTCGGTACAGCGCCGGTATCGGGCTGCGCAATTTCTATGCGATCGTAGCTGATGCCGAGAGCGTCCGCGGCAATCTGCGAAAAAACCGTGTTGGTCCCTTGCCCCATCTCCGTGCTGGCGGCAAGGACGCGCACGATCCCGTCAGGCGTCGCTTCCAGTTCAACGACGGATGCCAGATAGACTTCTCCCGAGCCTGTAAATCCCGCGCCGTGCATGAACGTGGCGAAGCCGATCCCGCGTTTGATGGTCGCGCCCGAATTTTCGCGCGCAAAGCGTTCGCGTTTGGCATGGTAGTCACTTTCGCGAAGCGCGCGATCGAGCAGGGCATTAAAATCCACATCCTCTTTGATCAATTGCCCCGTCGAAGTGGTCTGGCCCTTGCCGAAAAAATTGCGCCGCCGAATTTCTTCCGGAGAGAGATTGACGGTGCGCGCGATCTGATCCATGTGCCGCTCAATCGCAAAAATACTTTGCGGCGCGCCGAAGCCGCGAAACGCTCCATGTGGCGGGGCGTTCGTGGCCATGGCGCGCGAATGGACGCGCACATTGGGGCAGGAATAGGGCCCCGCTGCGTGGATCGTCCCGCGCGAGAGAACTACCGAGGAAAGCGTTGCGTATGCGCCGCCATCAAGCACAAAATCAATGTCCATCGCCACGATTTTGCCGTCGCGCGTCACTCCAGTGCGATGCCGCGTGCGCGAAGGGTGGCGCTTCGTCGTTGCCACCATGTCTTCCGCGCGATCGTAAATAATTTTTACGGGCTTCCCTGATTTCAAGGCTAGAAGTCCCGCATGCGCCGCGATAATCGACGGATATTCTTCCTTGCCGCCGAAGCCGCCGCCCGTTTCCGTTTGAATGACGCGAATTTTATCCGCGGGAAGATTGAAAATGGGCATCAGCGCTTTGTGCACATAGTAGGGGCACTGAAGCGAGCCCCAGACCGTCACTCCGTCCGCGGAATTCGCGGTCGCAATCATGCCCTGATTTTCAATGTAAAGTTGCTCCTGCGCGCCCGTTCGATATTCGCCTTCGACGATGATGTCCGCCTGCGCCCATGCGGAGTCCACATCTCCCTTTTCCATGTGGTAGGACTTGAACACATTGTCCTCGCCATAAATGATCGCGCGTTTGGCGATGGAATCTTCAATGGTGAAAATCGCGGGCAGCGGCTCGACGTCAATCTGCACGGCGCGGCGCGCCTCTTCCGCCAAGTATTTGTCCGGATGCGCGAGCAGAACAATCGCCTCTTCGGGATGGTGAATGATCTCGGCGGCAAGGCATTGCTGATCGTGCTCGATCAACGCCACTTCATTTTTTCCGGGAATGTCGGCGGCGGTTACGACGGTGAATTCGTTCCACGGAATGCCTTCGCCAAAGCGGATGCCGCGAATGCGTCCATGCGGAACGCTGCTGCGCACCGTCACTCCATACAGCATGTCCGGTACGGTGAGATCGTCCACGTAGCGCGCACGCCCCGTAACTTTTTCCCGTCCTTCTTTGCGGATAACGGAATGTCCGAAGTATTTTTCTTCCATAGCCATTGAACCTTATTTCATGAGACAGGGAAACGCTTCAGGCTGCTGCGCACGAATCCGTTCAGTAATTAACGCGATCGTTCTTGTTCGTCCACTCTCGAAATGGCGCAAGCCCCTCTTCGCGCATCATCGGCTCGAGCGGAATTTTGCGCTCCTGCAGCGGCAGTTTCAATTCGTCGTAAATAAAGGAATCGTCAAACCCGGCGTCTGCCGCATCTCCGGCGGTGGCTGCAAAATACACGTGGTCAGGCCGCGCCCAGTAAATGGCGCCGAGGCACATCGGACACGGTTCGCAGCTGGTGTAAAGATCGCAGCCAGTGAGCTGAAAAGTGCCGAGCGCGCGACACGCTTCGCGGATAGCGAGTACCTCCGCATGCGCCGTGGGGTCATTCGTTGTGGTTACGGAATTGGCACCGGCGGCAATGACGCGACCGTCCTTCACGACCACTGCGCCAAACGGGCCGCCCTGTCCGGAACGCACATTTTCCATCGCCCGCTGGATCGCTTCCTGCATAAAAGCATTATTCAACTGGATACTCCCGACTTGCGTGCGACAATCTCAAATTGTACCGGAAATACCAGGGGGAAATGGAATTTGGTTTTTGATTCCACAGCATAGAACTGAGCGTTACGTCGCACGTAGTGTAGTGTATGAGACGATGAATCTAACGTACCTCTTTGGATTGCTCGGAGGATTGCTGGTGCTGGCGTTTGCAGCGAACCGGCTCTTCCGGTGGACGCGAATTCCAGACGTCGTCGTCCTCATGGCCACAGGCGTTGTGATCGGCCCCGTCCTCGGATGGGCGCACCCGGAGCAATTTAAGGAAGTCACCCACGCGTTTGGCACGCTCGCGCTGATCCTCATTTTGTTTGAAGGCGGCCTGGACCTCAATATCCGCGAAACTCTCAGCCACTTTCCCGGCGGATTGTTGTTCGGATTGTTGGCGTATGCGCTCACTACTTTTGCAGTGGGATTCGTCGTGTCCGCCAGTTATGGAATCAACCGCGCGGATGGCTTGCTGACGGGCGCGGTGGTGGGATGTACAAGTAGCACGATTGTCGTGCCCGTTCTGCAGCAATGGAAATCGGGCAAAGCCGTAAAAATTATTCTGCTGCTCGAATCCACCCTCGGAGACATTCTGGGAGTGCTGACGGTGGGTTTTCTAATTAGAGCGCATCCAGCGGGGCATTCCGCCGTGGGTGATTTCCTGACTGGGTTTTTCTCTCAAGTGGCAATTTCGCTCGGTGTATCGTTTCTGATCGGACTCGCATGGTCGCGTCTGCTTCCGTATCTTTCCGACCAGCAATTCTGGCAAGTCCTTACATTTTCCATGGTCTGCTGCTCTACGCCGGAACAGAAAGTCTCGGAGGCAGCGGCTTGCTTGCGGTTTTGGGCTTTGGATTGACGCTGTCCAACATCACCACGGGGCGCCGCGAGATTGTTCCCACGATTTTCCAGTTTTCGCAGGGAGGAGTCGAAGCGCACGAGCAGATTTTAAACTTCCATGCGGAGCTGTCCTTCCTCGTGCGGACATTCTTTTTCGTGCTCATCGGAGTGGTTGTAGAGTTGTCGGGCCTCAAGCCCATCTGGCTGTTGCTGCTGGGTGTCACGGCCACTATTTTTCTCGCGCGATGGCTTTCGATTCAGCTGTGCCGCTGGAGTTGGAGCGGATTGGGTCCGCCGGACCGCGAAAAAATTCTTTGGATGCTTCCGAGAGGACTGATCACTATCGTTCTGGCGCTGGAAGTGGTGGAAGTGCGCGGTCAGTCCATGGCGTTTCTATCGCCGATGGCATTTGCCGTGATCCTCGCGACGAACCTTATTCTGGTGTTTGGAAGCATCCGGACGAAAAAAATGGCGGGTGCCGAACCGGAGGATGCTATCGAATCCCTCGCGGTCGCGGACGGCGCGATGCCGCCTCAGACGGGCACACCGTAAATCGAATCTCCGTGGCGCTAAATCAACTCGTTAAAAAAAGTGACCAAACCACGCAGGGCGGGGGGCCTTTACGAAAACCAACGGGCTTTGCAGTTGCTTTCGTAGAGGCCGGCCTATTTTTGGCCGGGCGATTTTTCTGAATGAGCAATTAAATTTTTCTAGTGTGCAAATCACCACGATCAATGAGCTGCCTGCATCTCCAATTGGATTTCCAGAGGTTTGCATGTAAAATCTTTCTTTCAGGGCGAGCGATTCGACTGAAGAAAATCGCTGCTTGCTCCACGATAGTGCACAGCAGTTCCGGCTTCGAATCCACGCCGGCCGCCAACAGGAATTTATTCCCACCTGGCGTGGCCCTCTCGAAGAAAAATCCTGCATTTGTATTGGGCGGATTTGAGAACGTGTCTCCATGTGTCCGGCGCCTTCTGCGTGCCGCGCGGTAAGCAATAGAGGAGGAAGTGGAATGATTGTTGGTGTTCCTCGAGAAACCTATCCCGGTGAGCGTCGAGTCGCGCTCACACCCGTTGTGATTCCCAATCTGGCCAAGGCGGGGATGGAAGTGATCGTAGAAGCCGGCGCGGGCGCTGCGGCCGGTTTCCTGGATTCCGATTATGTGGCGAAGGGCGCGAAAATTGTCGCCACCCGCGCTGAGGTTTTTGCAACCGCCGACATCGTCGTACAGATGCTCTGCTACGGATCGAATGACCAGACGGGCCGCGACGATTTGCGGCTCTTTCGCCGCAATCAGGTGCTCATTGGTTTTCTGCGCCCGATGGGATCGCTGGAGACCGTGCAGGAGATCGCGGCCACCGGCGTGACTTCTTTTTCCGTCGAGCTAATGCCCCGCACGACGCGCGCGCAAAGTATGGACGCGCTTTCCTCGATGGGCACAATGTGCGGATATAAAGCCGTGCTGGTCGCCGCAGACACGCTGCCCAAAATTTTCCCCATGCTCACCACTGCGGCCGGCACCATTACTCCGGCGCGCGTGCTCGTGATTGGCGCAGGCGTGGCTGGACTGCAGGCCATCGCCACGGCGCGGCGGCTCGGTGCTGTGGTCTCCGCCTACGATTTGCGCCCCGCATCCAAAGAACAGGTGCAGAGTCTCGGCGCGCGCTTCGTCGAACTTCCGATCGAAGCCACGGATGCGCAGGACGCCAGCGGCTACGCCAAAGCGCAGGACGAGGAATTTTACAGGCGGCAGCGCGAACTGCTCGGCAAAGTGATCGCGGAAAGCGATGTAGTCATCACGGCGGCGGTCGTCCCGGGAAAAAAATCTCCCGTGCTGGTGACCGAGGAAATGGTCAAAGGGATGGCTCCGGGTTCAGTGATTGTCGATCTGGCCGCCGAGCGCGGGGGAAACTGCGAACTGACCAAATCAGGCGAAAAAATCATGGTTCACGGCGTCAATATTATTGGATATTTCAACTTCGCTTCCACCGTGCCTCACCATGCCAGCCAGATGTACGCGCGCAACATTTCCGCGTTTCTCAATTTGCTGGTGAAAGACGGAAAACTGCAACTCAATCTGGAAGACGACATTATTAAAAGCACTCTGCTGACGCAGGGAGGGGAACTCGTCAATCCCAAGGTGCGCGAATTTTTCGCGCTTCCTCCCCTTGTAGCCGAGCAGAAGGGGACAGACTGACGATGAAAATGGATCTGATCACCAGCCTCTATGTTTTCATGCTGGCCGCGCTCGTGGGCCTTGAAGTGATTCGCCGCGTGTCGCCCTTGCTGCACACGCCGCTGATGTCGCTCACCAACGCGCTCGACGCGATCGCAGTGGTGGGCGCCATTCTTCTCGCGGGCGAACACAAAACTACGCTCTCCACCGTGCTTGGCACGATTGCGATCGTCGCCGCCACCAGCAACGTTGTAGGCGGATTTTTCATCACTGACCGGATGTTGAAAATGTTCAAAGCGAGCCGCAGCCCGAAACCATGACTCCATTCCCCGGAACTGACACAATTATTGAACTGACGTACCTCATCGCCACGGCGCTTTTCGTCATGTCCTTGAAGTGGATGAGTTCGCCGACCACGGCGCGACACGGCGTGTGGGCAGGCGAACTCGGCATGCTTCTCGCCATCGTTGGCACTCTCCTCAACCGCAGCATCGTGGACTACAAGTGGGTCGCCATCGCGCTCGTGCTCGGCACAATCATCGGCGTTCCGCTCGGCAAGGTGCAGATGACGGCGGTGCCGCAGCGGACCGCGCTCAGCCACGCGTTCGGCGCGTGTTGCGTCACGCTCGTCGGCACCGCGGAATATTATCTGCGCGCGCCCAACGTGCCGAAATTCATGATGTCTGTTCTTTCGATGGAAGTGATTCTCGGGTCTCTGACATTTACCGGAAGCTTGATGGCCGCCGGAAAACTGCAGGAAATTCTGCCGCAGCGCCCCATCACGTTTAAGGGGCAAAATTTTTTCAATCTCGGCATGCTGGTCGTTGCTGTGGGCCTGGCCGTTTTTCTGGTGATGCATCCGGAACACACGTACTTGTTTCCGGTGATGCTCGCCATACCGTTGCTATTCGGCGTGGCGATGATTATCCCGATTGGCGGCGCGGATATGCCGACCGTCATTTCGCTGCTCAATGCGTACGCGGGACTTTCCGCCGCGGCCATGGGATTTGTTCTCGATAGCAAGCTGTTAATCGTTGCAGGCGCTCTCGACGGAGCATCCGGCCTCGTTCTCTCCATCAACATGTCCAAGGCCATGAACCGCTCGTTTTCCAACGTCTTGTTTGGCGGATTCGGTCAGGAACAGGTTGCTGCGAAGGGTGGCAAAGAAACGCGGCCCGTGCGCAGCGCTTCGCCCGAAGAAGCGGCCGAAATTTTGTCTGTGGCCAGCAAGGTTGTGATCGTGCCCGGTTACGGAATGGCCGTGGCGCAAGCGCAACACAAAGTGCGCGAACTGTACGACATCCTCACCAAGCGCGGCATCGACGTAAAATTCGCGATTCATCCGGTCGCGGGCCGCATGCCCGGCCATATGAACGTGCTGCTCGCCGAAGCCGATATTCCGTACGACAAATTGCTCGACATGGACGAAATCAACGGTGAATTTCCGCAAACGGACGTAGCGCTGATCATCGGCGCGAATGACGTCACGAATCCCGCCGCGCGCACCGACTCCACGAGCCCCATCTTCGGCATGCCCATTCTCGACGTGGACAAGGCGCACACCGTGATGGTCATTAAGCGCAGTATGGCCGCGGGCTTTGCCGGAATCGACAACCCGCTCTACTACATGGACAAAACTCTGATGCTCTTCGGCGACGCCAAAGGTTTCGTCGGCTCCATCGTCCGTGAACTTTCCGGCGGCGGCAGCCACGGCTAATTTTTTGTGGCATAGGCTTCAGCCTGTGGAATTTTGTCCTTGCTGGGACGAAACCCCACAGGCTGAAGCCAATGCCAGATCAACCATTCCGTGAAACGTCCAAGGGTGAGAATTGCGGGTTAGATTTTTGTTTGGGTGCCGCACTCTTGCCGTTTTTTGCAACGGTGCGGTTCTTGTTTTAGCGGTTCTTCAAGTAGTAGCAGGGCTTTTCTCCGAAATAGGCGTCAACCGATGACCGCTCACCAGCGCCCCCGCGTCCCGGTCCAGTGAAAAGCAATCAAGAGTGCCAAGCAACGTCAATCCCGCGACAAAAAGAAACGCAATGTGAAATTCTCTTGTAGTGGGCGTACCATGAGCGTTTCCATCCACCAATCCCGCCACGCGCAGGAAAATCGCGCCCACCGCCACGCCCATTCCCATCGACATCTGCGTGATCATGCTGAAAAAACTTGTCGCCGAGCTGAGATCCGGCTTCGGTATATCCGCAAAGGAAAGCGTCGACAAGCAGGTAAATTGCATCGACCGGCATAAACCGTTCACAAAAAGTACAACGAGCATAATCGTCCTCGCCGTAGTAGGAAAAAGCATGGCGCAACCGAGCATCATGATCGCGGTCAACAGGCCATTCCAGATCAGCACCGCGCGGAAACCAAATCGCCGAAGCACAAATGTCGTGGCAGGTTTCATGCTCAAATTTCCCGCAAACAGGCCCAGCATCAACATGCCGGACCGAAACGCGTTCAGTCCAAAGCCAACTTGGAACATCAAAGGCAGCAGAAACGGTGAGACGCTGATCGCGACTCGGAAAATCGATCCCCCTTCGATGGTGACCGCAAACGTTTTTATCCTTAGCAGATCAAGATTTAACAGTGGGGTTGTGGCACGCCGGAAATGCTTGACGGCCATGATTCCCAGGACGCATCCGCACACCAGATAAAACGTGGTCGGTTTCCACGTCGCATCTTCGCGTCCCACGAGTTCCATTCCGTACATGAATGTGACGCACGCTGTGCTGCTCAGAATGAAACCAATCCAGTCGAAAGCCTTAACCCGGTCCTCTTTCAAATTCGGAATCCACAGAAGCGAAAGCACGATGCCAATGATTCCCAGCGGCACGTTCAGAAAGAAAATCCAGTGCCAGGAAAAATAGGTCGTAATATATCCGCCAACGGGAGGGCCTACAACCGGTGCGACGAGCGCGGGCCACGTGATGTACGCAATCGCCTCCATCAGCTTATGTTTTTCCGTAGTGCGCAACACAACCAGACGCCCGACCGGAACCATCATCGCCCCGCCGATGCCTTGAATAATGCGTGCGCCGGTAAACGCCAGTATTCCGTTGCTAAGCCCGCACAGAACGGACGAGATCGTAAACACGAAAATAGCCGTAACGAAAACCGAACGCGCTCCCACTTTATCCGCCACCCATCCGCTGATCGGAATGAATACGGCTAGCATCAGCAAATAGGCCGTCATTCCGATATTTAAATCGACCGGGTTTGCGTGAAATGTCTTGCCCATCTGCGGCAGCGCCGTGGCGATCACAGTACCGTCCAGATTTTCCATAAAAAATGCGGTGGCGACCAGGATGGAGATCGCTGTGGATTTTTGAAAGAGAGACGACATTCCGTTAGGTGACCTGCATAAGACTTCGCCGGCATTCTAAACGTGCGAACTCTAAGCCGATGTCCGTAAACTCTACGTGCCTGCCTAATTTTTGTAAAGGGAGTGCTGGGTGTATGGCATGGAACCGGCAAAAAAGTTTTTCGTTAGGACAAAATTTCTAACTCAAATGGAGCCGGAGCCAGCGTGGCGATATGGATGATCAAGCGCCGTTTCGATACAGGAGGTACTTTCGTGAAGTGAATTCCCATGCCGTGCTGATCGGTTGAATGGCGGACAACTCCCTCCAGCGAAATATCCTGATGCCCGGCGCGAAAAATGAAAGTGATTTCAGAGCCCGCTGGAAGCGGATCCTGGTCCATTACGTAGACCCCTTCGAGGCTCACATCCCGAGCGGGCACGCATTTTTCATCGTATAGAATGCAATCGTCCGGCTTTGCCTGGAACCTCTGAATCGCGCGTCTGTCTTTGGTAGCCATATTCTCAGGCTGGCTTTCTGATCAGCGGGCTGACAAATTTTTCGTGGCCGAAGCCCGTGATTTGTATTTTCTACCATTCCTTTGCCAATCGGAACATCCGGAATATTACCTATACTCTCAAAATCATTGCCCAAAAAACGCGAAAGTATACTTGTTCGATACGCGAAAGCTATTGATTACTACGCAATATTTCGACGCCGGACTCCGTGTTCGTTACTGCCCGGAAATTCCTGACGAATAGGGGCAGGGCACAAAAAAGCTGTGCCCTGCATGAGGCGAAACGATAAATCGCCTTGCAGGGCACAGGGAACGCGATGTTCGGTGGATCGAATCGCCAGTCCAGCGGACTTTAGTAAGCTTCCTGGAGAAGATTCAGCAGCGCGCTCTCATCGAACGAGACGGGACTATTATCCAGGAGCCTTTTTACGGTCGATGCCATTTTTGCAAGTTCTGGAAGCTGCGATTCCTTCAGCCCAAGCGTGCGTAGCCCCTTTGGAATTCCCACCTTTGCAGCGAACTGGTCGACGAGCGGAGCCGCCTGCGCCGCAGCCTCCGCGTCTGTTCTGCCCGCGAGATTCGGATCGAGGCTGCGCGCGATAAACGCCATTTCCTCTACACGAGAAGGCGTAATGCGTTTCATTACCGTGGAGAGCAACACCGCGTTTCCCAACCCGTGCGGCGTGTGCGTCGCTTCCCCCACTGGATATTGCAGCGCGTGCACCGCTGCGGTCCCCGCAGCGGAAAAAGCCATGCCCGCAAGCAAACTCGCGAGCGCCATTTGCTCTCGCGCTTCACGATCCATTGGCTGCGCAACAGCGATCGGCAAAAATTTTGTGATCGCGGCAATTGCCTTCGTCGCCAGAATATCGGACACAGGATTTTTGCCCACGAAAATCGCGTGAGGGGAGCAATCGGCGCGGACGCGCGCGCAGTACGATTCGATCGCGTGCACAAGCGCATCCATCCCGGAATAAGCTGTCACGCTTGCCGGGCACGAAACGGTCAGCGCGGGATCGACAATCGCCCACTTCGGAATCAGCGTGCGCGACGCGATTCCTATTTTCATTGCGCGTTCCGGATCTGCCACAACCGCGACCGGACTCACTTCCGATCCAGTGCCTGCGGTGGTGGGAACCGCAACGACGGGCGCGGTCGGCCCCGGCACATTATTTTCGCCGTAGTAGGAAGAAATTTGCCCGGGATACTTTACGAGTAGCGCGACAGCTTTCGACAGATCGAGATTGCTCCCGCCACCCAAGCCGATCACCACATCCGGCGCATAGGCCTGAGCCTCGGCAGCCGCCCGCTCAATCGTCTGGCGATCCACTTCCGGCTGGCCGCCATCAAAAAGTTTTACTGCGGACCCGCCCTCAGAGAGTTGCGCCACAACGGTTTCGCACACGCCCGCTTTCACCATGTTGCGGTCTGTACAAATAAATACACGCGGGCCAAATTCTTTCGCCACATCGCGCAGCACGCTCGCGGCGCCCCACCCAAAGAAAATTCTACCTGCGGTTGAAAATCCCAGAACGTGATTGCCGATTTCAGAACTCATTTTTAAGCCTTTCCGCTGCGAGCCAAACTTCTTTCGGAAGAGGGATGCCGAAGCGCATCCTCTCTTCGCGAACTTTTCTTGCGCGATCTCCCGGCACGATCACCTGTTCGCAATTTTGTTGCGGCGGCGAGCTGCGTATTTCGTCGAGATATGCGCCAACATGCGCCGCAAGCCCAGGCCCGCCGGGAAAGACCGCGGGATTCAGCAACAAAAACAGATCGCCCTTCGTGCAGCGAAACTCGGTGTCCAGCGTGCCGAGCACGGCGCGTCCAATTTCCGCGCCTGTCAAAAGTCCCGATAGAATTCCAATCGAAATTCCCAGGCCGTAACCTTTTGGCCCTGCCAAGGGTGTCAGAGAACCCTTGAGCGCCGCTTCCGGATTTGTAGTGGGGTTGCCTTCCGCGTCGATGGCCCAGCCGAGCGGAATATTTTCGCCGCGATGTTTGCTGGCGTAAATTTTCCCGATGGCGCTCGTCGACGTGGCCATGTCGAACACGAACGGAGAAGGTTCGCTTGGAATGCCGATCGCAATCGGATTCGTCCCGACAGGCGCTTTCGTTCCGCCGTGTGGATGCACAAGCGCTTCGCTTTCCGTCATGGCGATGCACACGAAGCCTTCGCGCGCGCGCCTCTCACAATAATACCCAATCATCCCGATGTGGCTACTGTTACGAATCGCCACCGCGACGATTCCTTTTTGTTGCAGCGCGGGAATCGCACGCTCGTGCGCCGTCTCCGCAACATACGGTCCCAGCCCACTTTTTCCGTCTACGCTCAGCACGGAATCCGCCGTCCATGTGTAATCGGGATCGACACTCACTCGGATCAGTTGTTTCTTGATCCGCTCCGCCAGCACCGGGAGTCGCTGCAATCCGTGCGAATGGTGCCCGCGAAGATCCGCCTCGGTCAACACATCCGCCTGAATGGAAGATTCGCGTTCACTCGCGCCGAGTTCTGAAAGTACGTGAAAGATTGTCGCGCGCACGGCTTCTGCTGAAACGACGATGGAGGTTTCCTGAGGAATAGTCATGCACTCTCGATGAGGAACAGGCTGGTCCGAGCCTTACTCAAATTAACTCAATGCCTGAATGATTTCCTGGCAGCTCCAGCGGTCGGCAATATTCTGAAGGGCATAATTAATTCCCGCATTTTGCCACTCGTCGTTAATGGTGGATGTTCCGTCGGTCGCCACCATCACATCATACCCGGCATCCGCGCCATGTCGCGCAGTATGTTCGATGGAAAAATTCGTCCACGCCCCGGTGATCACCAGCGATTCAATTCCGAAGCCCTGCAAAATAGTCTCTAGCTTCGTGCCGTGAAACCCGTTCATGCGCATCTTCTCAACGAGCAAATCGCCCTTTTGCGGTTCGAGGCCTTCGGCTGGCGCCGCGCCCCACGTGCCGCGCACCACGGCTTTGCCTTCGGCCAATCCGCGAAACAGCGGCGCGTTCAGCTTCAGTCCAGGCGCTCCTTCTTCCAGAATGTAATGAACATGGATAACCACTCCGCCGGCCTTGCGCATTGCCGCAGCCAGATTTTTTACGTTCTCCACCACATTCTGCTTCTTGGCATGGGCAGGCGCCCCGGAGGAAGCGAACGCGCCGCCTTCCGTAATCACGTCATTCTGCAAATCCTGGATAATCAGCGCGGTCTTTTTTGCATTGAGTTTTCGGTCAGCCATTTTTCCTCTTAGCGCATATTCATATACGCGACGGGATTCCCACGGACCTTCATCTTTACGCGATAAATCGATTTCGAACAAGCGCAGTACAACTCATCCCAATTGCGCCCTCCGAATGTCAGATTTCCGGCATGCTCCGGCATTCGAATGACGCCGAGGTGTTCCGCCTTTGGGCTCAGCACCCAGATTCCGCGCGGGCCTGTGACGTACACATTCCCTCGCTCATCGACCTTCATTCCATCGACAATTCCATTTTCCAGAATGCCGTCGCCGATTTTCTCCGCGAAAATGCGGCTGTTGCTCAGCGATCCATCCGCGGCGACATCGAATACGCGAATGTGCGCTCGCGGAGAATCATTCACGTACAGAAGTTTTTCTCCGGGCGAAAAGCAAACACCATTCGTTTGCTCGAAATCGTCGGCTTCGAGGTGCAGCTTTCCATCCGGCGAAACCCTGTAGAGGCCCTGAAAGCTGAGTTCCTGTTTCCGTTCCACGCCAAAGACAGGCATGCGGCCATACGTAGGATCGCTGAAATAAACCGAATTGTCGGAGCGAACCACCACGTCGTTCGGGCTGTTCAGTTCTTTGCCCTGCCAGTGGGAGGCAAGAACTTTGCGCTCGCCCGACGGAGTTTCCATAATCAGGGAACTGGTCACGTGC
>Ga0075522_10001591_pt1 | contig 17236 bp, 12 predicted proteins | sample NGEPerA_FD_74796 | JGI IMG/M metagenome (GOLD analysis project Ga0075522, IMG submission 74796) | Arctic peat soil microbial communities from the Barrow Environmental Observatory site, Barrow, Alaska, USA - NGEE PermafrostL2-A | ecosystem: Environmental > Terrestrial > Soil > Wetlands > Peat ... | reverse complement strand
AACCAGTGCGGCATAGGGATTCGCGCCATCATTGCCGCCAGTGAAGGAATACAAAGTGGTCAGCATCCCATTCGTAGTGACTTTGAAGACCGTGCCGAAACTCTTCGTGTTGTTGCCGCCGTAAGCGGTCGTGCCATAGAAACTGCCGTCGCTGCACTGCACCAGGCCGGCATAGGGAAATGCGCCATCATTGCCGCCAGTGAAGGAATACAAAGTGGACAGCATCCCATTCGTGGTGACTTTGAAGACCGTGCCGAAACTGTTCGTATTGGCGCGGCCGGAAGAGGTCGTGCCATAAAAATTGCCGTCGCTGCCCTGTACGAGCGCGGCATCTGGATTCGCGCCATCATTGCCGCCAGTGAAGGAATACAAAGTGGTCAGCACCCCATTGGTGGTGACTTTGAAAACGGTACCGTTGCCGCCAGGGCCGCCGTCGGCAGTCGTGCCATAAAAGTTGCCATCGCTGCCCTGTGTCAGCCCGGCAAATGGATTCGCGCCGTCGGGAGAAACCTGAAACGAAACCAAATTCGTCAAAACTACGCCGGGCGCGGCAGCGGGTAAGACCGTTATCTTCAAAGTCTGGGTCGCTGTAGCGGACAATGAATCAGTTACCTGCACTGTAAAGTTAGTGCCAGTGCCAACGTTTGTCGAACTTCCGGAAATTGAACCGTCGGGTGCCAGAGTCAAGCCAGGAGGCAATGATCCGGATAGAAGCGACCAAACATAAGGCGGTTGTCCGTAGGAAGCGAATAACTGCTGGCTGTAGGCCCAGCCGTCCCTTGCGTCCGGCAGAGCAGGCGTCGTCCCCTGTAATGGAAAAATGACACTAATCCAAATCGTCTCCGCGTAAGCGGATACGCCACTGTTGTCTGTGGCGACAGCTTGGAGCGTGTAATCGCCTCCCGGTACATTGGACCAAGCGATCGTGTAGGGAGCGTTCGTCACAGTTGCCAGCAAAACGGGCGGGTTATAATCGTAATTGTAAAAGGCAACCTGGCTAATTGTGCCATTGGGATCGGTGGCGTTGGCCAAGAGTGGGATATTTGCGGGCACGGCGAATGTAGCGCCGTTGGTTGGAGATATGATCGCAACAGTGGGCGGCAATTTTGGAACCAAACTTAGTTTGATTGGTCCCTCCTCGCCATAGAATTCATCAACGGAAATCTGATAGGCCGTGCCAGCGACCGCGTTGAAGCTAACTTGCGCCGGTTCCATAATTCCGTCTCCCTCGGCGGAATCAACTACAACCAGGTTTGGCAGAATGGTGCCTGTATAAACCGCCAGGATCGGATCAAGTGTATAGCCATAGCTGGAGATCAAGGTGGCGGTCATAGTGACTGGGCCGCTGGAAGGCGCCGTCCAAGTCCACCAGACGGAAACCCCACCCGAATCGCCGGTGGGATCTGGCTCTCCGGGCTCACTGCTCGCGCCCTCGTTGGAGCCAGGGACGGTGACCGGATCTCCATTGATCGGGATGCGATTCGCGAAATCGTCGTTGGGCGGGTGGACAGTGACCTGGAATGATGAACCAGATGTAATTCCAGAATTGTCGGTTGCTCGAACATCCACGTAGTACACGCCTGGACCAATAATCGTCCAATTGAAGTTGATCGAAGAAGCGGATGAGGCTGCGAGTAATGCCCCATTCGCATAGATTTGAATGTTCGTAATCGTTCCATAAGGGTCGATGGCGGATGCCCGAATAACCACGTTGGTCGGAGAGGGTAGAACCACATCGCCCGTAGGATTCGAAAGGGTCACGATGGGTGGCGCGGCAATTTCCAACTGAATGCCCCCGGTCGAACCAAAAGAGCCAACCTGGACCTGATAAGTAGTGCCTCCCACTACCGGAAACGGTTGGCCACCATACGCCTGGAATGTCAAATTTGCCAACGACGAGCCGGTATAAATTTCAACATACGGATAAGCGGTGCTTCCCGCAGTCTCTACAATGGCCATGCCGGAGCTCGGCGCAGTCCAACTCCACCACACCGTTGCATTTCCATTCTCCGGCTCATTGTCTTCGACGGTCGCATTGACGTTATAGCCGGTGGCGGTAATGTCCCATCCGGTGAGTGGAATTCTGTTGGCGAAATCGTCGTTGGGAGGCGGCGGCATGCTGGCCGTTCGGTCAACGGCACGATAAAAGCGGTGAGGCGGGAGTCCCGTGGCCGAGTCGTTGAAATTGTAAGTATCGCCCAAAGCGACGAATGCGCCGTCGTCCGTCCAAGAGATTAAATTAGTGGACACTTGAATGACGTAACCTCGCCCGCGAAGAGTATTGATCGAGAAATTGAACGGCTGGCTGTGCTTTGTTGGCGGGAAAAGGAGCGGCATGGGCGAGACATATTTCGCAATGAAGCCTTCAAGCGAGTCTTCCGAAAGGCCCGTGTAAGCCCCTGCAAACGTGGGATCTGGAAGAGTGCCGAGAACAAAACCGTTCCCATGAAACTGCGGGAGGAATGAACGAATCGGGTGCGCTCCCGAAAACTGCGGGGCCGCAAAAACGCTATAACTCGAATTGATGCTTAGGGGCACGGCACCATTGAACGAGTTCGCCAGGGCGGTAATTGTTTTGCGGAAATTCATTTCCTTAGTCGCCTTCTCGGGGACTAGGTTGAAAAGGCGGATTTCGCCGAACGGCCGGCTGCGGATGAATTCCGAGGCGATCAAATATCTCGCCACGGCGTTGGTGAAAGCGCTTTGCGCGTTGGCCAGATCGTTGGTCGTCGAATAATACAGCAGGCTTGGGTAATCGGTCAGCAAGTCGCCAATCGAAAACTGGTCGTTGTTGTAAAACGACCGGAGGGCAGTCAATTGAACGGCGAGGTTCCATGTATAAGTCTCGTAAATGAAATACTCCGTCGCGTCGAGCATTGCGCGCAGAAGTTGGATGTCCCCGTAGTCAATAGCCACTGCCGTGCCTGTTGTCTCCGCGCTGGTGAGGTCAACGGTGAAATTCGTATCGGTGATTGACGCCCAGTTGGCTTCTGCGGCAATTATCTGACTGAGGACATTCGTGCGCAGCATTGAAGTGAATTCGTCCGCATCTACTCCAACAGGCGCCAAAACCACCCCATCGGCATCGACCGGCGGCCGAGCCGTCCAATGGTAAATGCTGCGGCCGGAATTGGTTACGCCGAGGCGATTCAGAAAATTGCTGCCGACCGCTTGGTAAGGTAAGACCAAAAGACGCGTGGCTGCATAGAACGCGTTGGCATTCGGGTCACTCGGCGACAGCGCCAGCGCGTTGGAGAAGCTGAGATTGGCGGCGACTAGATTGGTGGCCGCAAGATATCCTCGTCCCTGGGTGACGTCGCTGCTAGCTGTTTGCGCCCAAGTGTTTTGGACAATGGCAAATAAAAGGACGATGGCAATTACGATGCGTTTAATTTTCATGGAATTTAGCTTGGTTGGTTGACTTGGAAGGAAAGAAGATTGTAGTCACTGGTTGGTTACCCTGCATTACCAGTCGCCCGGATCGAGCACCCGTCACCTGAAGCGTGGCTCTAGCCGTGTGAATTCGGTTGGTTCCTGATGTAAAGGTAACGCCGTCAAATAGATCCCATGAGCCGGTTGGATTGACGCGGATGCCACCGCTTTTAAGCGTTGCGGTCGTCGGACCGGCAACGACCAGTTCAGGCTCTCGCAATTCGAGCCGCTTTCCTCCGTGAGATAACGAGGCAAACCAAATTTGGACCTGGCCGAAACAATCGGACGCAACCTCAGCGGAAAGCGCCTCCAACCGGAATTTCTCCACCGCCACAAGCGGTAACAGGCCAATCCTGAAAAACCCCTTTCGCTCGAAATCGGTGTGAACCAAAGCGGCGCGTGCAATCGCACCCCCCCTATGCATACCAGCAGCGTTGACCGTATACAGCACCAATACGGGATTTCGCATTTGGAGGTCGCGATTTAGCGGGCGGTCACTTGACTGCGCGATGAATGCGGCGCAGCCAAACCCGAATAGAAGCATCCAGAAACGCCTCAAAGTGGGTTCATTGACGGTCATAACGCCAGTTTGGTTTCGAAGACATCCAAGTCGTATTGAATCGCCACTCGATTTTATTATTGTTCGATCGGGCACCTAAAAGTGCAGCTTCTAACGATGCCCGGTACTCATTCTGGTCCGTATCGGACGTGCTGGTTATTCTGTCGGGCGATGGTCGGAGCGAAGTGATGCCCTGAGTCCTTTGTAATGGAGTGCCCGACCGATGTCAACGGTTTTTTCGATTGTGTTTCCACTCAGTGCTTCCACTCAGGTTGAGCTTTTTTTGATTCGCCCCAGTGATAATTCTTATTATTTACGAAATTGCATTTGTTGGGCGCTTATCCAAGTTCTTGAAACACCGCTGCCTTCGCCCCCCCAAGCGACGTTCTTGGGCTCGCCAACCCTATCACACCCGCCGCTATTCGGATGGGATGGACAGACTTTTGGGGACGGCGAAGAGGGTGTAGTATTTTGTGTCTTCGATCACGGGCAAATGCAAGTCTTCCCAGGCGGAGCCGTAAATGTCCTTGAGCTCAAGGCAACCATGCGGCGTTACAATATACGGCGCGTCTCCGAGCAACCGCGTCAGGGAGGGATGGGACTTTCTGTTGATTCCTTCTTTTGCGACGCAAAGACTGCCGCCTCGGGGCGGAAGCCAGCCGAGCGCGATTTGAAACGGGTTGGCGAAAACAATAATATTGACGGGAGTTTCTGAAGCAAGGTGGCGCCGCAATAATTGGACCCCATCGTCAAAGGAATCCATGAAATCCTTCATCTCCATCTTGCGCGTTCCCTCGAAGACGAAGCGGAAGTCGTTGAGGCGGGTGGATTGAATTGTCGCCGTCGAAACGCTCCGGCGCCCGAGTGCCGCATAGGCCGCAAAACGAAGCGTCTTCAGGCTGGTGACCAGAGAAGGGAGCAAAAAGAGCAGAACCAGGAGAAGCGCCCCGAGGTGACGGGCAGAGTGAAAGACGGGCGTCTCAGCAGGAGCGGGCTGGCTTAACAAAACTTCAAAACCGTACAAAGCGGCGAACGCCAACAAGGGCACTTCTCCAATCTGGGCGTTCGTCGCCAACAGAAGAATGGCGGCCCCGAAAATGACCGTGATGACAAAAAAGTGCGGCCAAAGCTGCGGACGAGGGCCCTGGCCCTCTCTTTGGCCTTGATAGGTTTCCCAAACCAAGAGAAAAAGCACCGGCAGGCACAGAATATTTTTAATGCCCTGTACGGCAACGCCGCGCATTTTGGCGCTAAAACTTTGCACGCCCGCCATGATCCGATAGTCGTGGAGCAGCGCTGAAAAGGGGATTTTCGTCAAAGCCAAGGCAAGAGCCAGAAATGCTCCCGCAGATAAAAGGCAGACCAGCAGGTGAGCTGGCTTCATCCGCCCAAACGCGCAGGCCGCGACCACAAAACCGATGCCAACGGCAAAATAATTCATCTTCGACCCAAGGGCCGCCACCAACAGCAATCCCGCGAAGACCGCCTCCACCCAAGGCCAGATTCGCCCGGCTGTTCCGGCTTTTCGCGGCAGAAACAGAACAATCCCCAGCAACATAACAAACGCTTCCCCATAACGATTGTAGAGCATGGCGTGGTCGGTATAGTCGTAGGGCGACCCCAGCGAGCGTGGCGTGACAACCAGCAAGGCGATGAACAAGCTAAACAAGAAAGTGCATAGCGCCGTTGTGCGACGACAGAGAAGGACGATCGCAGCCAGGCTTACGGCTCCCATTAATACGACGTTCCCGTAATCGATGGCGGAGACACAGGGCCGGCCGATTTTCATGCCGAGGAAAGTGACATAAAAAGGCAAATCTCCCAGAAAGTTGTAGAAGTCCCGATGAGGGACTTGCCCGTTGGCAATCCGCCAGGCGCCGTCCAGCAGGATGGGCACGTCACCCGCAAAGCCGTTCATCGCGGGAGCCCCTATGACAAAAACGAGCACGCCTATTGATCCCACCGCAGTCGTCAGCAAACCAATGGCGATCAAGAAGGCACGGCGGCTCCGTGAACAAATAAATTGGTCAATCTGGCGCTGGTATTGGCGAAGAAGGAACATAGATCGCTGCTCGGCGATTGCACTACAAAACCAAACCGCCCGACACTTTTTCGAGGTCGGCCAGCCAGGCTTTCAACAACCGCAGCTCCTTCGCGGGAAATGTGCCATTGGCGACGAGAGCCTCATAGCACGCGATTAAGTTTTGCGGCGCCGATTCCCGCCCCGGGCGCAGGGTCAATTTTTCCAACGTCTGACAAATTTTGCCGTTGCCGAGATAGCCGGGGACTTCATCTTGAAAATCGCGCAGAAGATTATGCTCATTGCGATCCTGAACGACCTCGGGGGCGTGAAAGGTAATGACGCCTCCCAGTTCCCAGACGCAGCGTTGGGCAATGAAGCTGCGCCAGATGTCCGTCATGCGAAAGGTGCAAAAGCTGGGTAAATAGAGAAGAGGATATACTTCCGGCCACCACCACGTTGTCTGGCTGTTGAAGGGGCACCAGACATTGCGTTGCAAAGCCAGGCTCTTTTTCCGCGCAAAACGGATGTCCGAAGATTGCACCAGCCGCCAGATGGCATCCACATCCGGGTTGCCATCGGCCAAGCCTTGCTGGATCGGGCTGAATACGGATTTCACCGCCGTTCGATCCAGGCTGGCCGTCTTCCGCGACGCCTCAATCCCTTCCAGGGGGAAGCCGCGCGGCCAGAGAAAGGTCTTGCTGAAGTGAGCATAGACATTGTGCCAGCCGGTCTTGCGAATGGGAATGGCTTTGACAGTCGAAGAACGAGGCTGCCAATGCGCATTGGGCGCGTTATCGTCATCGGTTTCGTAAATACACGACGCCCCTCTGGAAATAGCCACCAGATAGCCAATATTCTTGCGCACGTAATGATTGACGGGCAGGAGGCCGCCCAGGCGCAGAGGCAGGGCCAGTTGCTGTTCCAGGGTCAGCAACTCGGCATCGGGCAAAGCATACTCGAAGGGTCCCTTGCGATCGCCCGCCACCAGCAGTCGTGCGCCCGCCGATTGCAAGGAGCGGCCCAGCTTGCGCATGGCGGCAGTGGGGGCCTGGATGGTGGTGACAACAGAATAAAGCCGGGTTGGATTCAAGAGGGTTTGCCTTTGGTTTGTTCCGCACGATACATCCCCCAGAGAATTCTGAACGATTCGCGGATGCTATTGCGGCCAATGCTGTAATTGGCGTTGCGGTACGTGATGGGCACTTCGACCCACCGAAATTGATGCATCATAAAGCGAATTTCCGTCTGAAAAAAATTGGCCCGGCTGCTGACCCCTTTTTCCAGAACGCGCTGCATGGCCTTGCGATGGAAGCACTCAAACCCGCTGGTCATATCGGTCATTTTCGCCTTGAGCACCAAGCGGGCCAGGATCGTTCCGCCCCGGCTGACAAAGACACGCGTTAAGGGGCTTTGATGGCGGCCCCCCCTCATGTAGCGACTCCCGCCCACATATTCGTGGCCTGCGCTCATGGCGGTAATGAAGAGCGGCACTTCTTCGGGCAAATGGCTCATGCCGCCGTCCATTTCAAGGATCCATTCGCAGCCATCGTCATAGGCCGCCCGGTAGCCCGCGAAGTAGGCATCCACCACGCAACGGTTCTGGGGCGACCAAACCAGGACAACCCGGGGATCTTGCTTGGCCCATTCCGAGATCTTTTCCTTCGTGCGATCCTGGCAAATATTATCAACGACACAGAAAACGCGGTCATGGGGCAGAAGGTGAACAAGCACGCGGCGAAGAAAATCGTCAATCGTTTTCTCTTCATTGGCGAGGGGGACCGAGATGCCGAGTTTAGGGCGTAGTGAAGACCCTTTTGCCTGTTCGGTTGAATGCATTAATTTCTGATAAAACCTTCGCGGACGGGTTTTCGGGCGGTATAAAAACCCGTTTCCCGCCAATCGTCAACGACTTTCTGGGCATTTTAGGGAAGCTGGCGTCGAAAACGAAAGGCCGTTGAAAGGATTACAACGAGGCCTTCGGCGGGATGAAATTGACCACCACGGATTTTGGAAGCTGGCGATTGAAGTCTTGCAGATGACGGCGAAGGGCAGGCAGCTCCGCTGGGTCAACGGCGTAAAACGAGACAGTGGCATAGGCACAGACGTGATTATCGGCAATCGTCCATTCTGCCGCCTTCACCCATTCGGGCGGCAGACCTCCATAATAATCATACCGACCGTCATAAACGATGGCAATCTTGACGGACTGCTGCCGGGCAAGTTCGCGGATCGATGAAGTGCTGTACTTGCCGGAGCGCTTGAGTCGGGCCACTGTGGCATCACCCAAGCCCCATAAGTCCAAGCAATGCACGCCCGAAAAGTAACTAATGGCGCCAACGTCATTTGCCGCCACCGACTGGCCTTTGTAATAAGCGCCCAGGAATTTTGCCATCTGAACTTGCTGTTCATAAATGTTTCGCGAACCAATGGGAGTGTTGATATACGACTCGCCTCCCCGGGCCCAGAGCGGCTCCATAAGAAGAACGACGGAAAGGGCCATGATGGCTGGACTCCCCCAACCGGGTGGCAAAAGCGATCGCCAGGGTATTTGCGCCGCCAGCAAAACGAGGATAACAAGACCCAGGCACACCAAATAGGCTTCGTAGCGATAAAACCAACCCAGGCTGGCCAATTCCAAGTGCAATAGAGAAGTGCCAAAAAAAAGAAGAACCATGACCCCCAACCGAGACGCGAGCATCGGCCGCCCAAGGTAGAGCCAGCCGAGAAGAACAAGTCCGAGCAAGACGGCCATGTGCGAACCGGACGGTCCGTATAATTGCCAAACGCTCATCCCGACGAGTTTGAGCGCGGAATGCAAGATATTCGCCGAGCTTGGCACATTGCCCTTGAGCAGAATGCTGGTCGGAAAGAAAAACCACCCATGAGAAATAAAGATCAATCCGCTCACGACGATGGGCAGCAGCCCCAACACGCCGGTAAGCACAAAAGCCAGAAACTGCTTGCGCGCCAGCAACAAACATCCCGCGACCGTCAGAATGAAGCCTCCCTCATACCGAATCATGGTTAAAAGCGGCGACAGCAGAAGCATAATAGCGAGCGCCATTCTCCTGCGCTGCGGCGGAGCGTCGCCCCCCAACGCAATGCTGGCCGCGAAAATATAGCCTAAGTCAAAGAAGGTTTGAACCAGATGTTCCAACCCAGTAAAAGCAACGGGCACCACTGGCGTCAAAACCAGAACCAGCAATAAACCAATCAAGGCGGTTATTGGCCGGAGTTGGAAGCTGCGGAAAATGATCCAGATCAACACAAGCAACAACGTGCCGAAGACCGCGTTCATGACTAAGGGCGCCCACACCGACGGCCCGAAAAGCCAAAAAACGGCGGCTGTCAAAAGGATCCAACCGGGACTGGAAGCCATGGACGCAAACTCATGGGGTGCAATGCCCCAAGTGCCATATTGGGCGAAATTCCTGGCGATCGCCATTGAAATGTAGGCGTCATCAATGGCGTAGGAAAAGTGTCCACCTGTATTGTGCAAGGAAAGAACGACCATCAATCCAAATATGCCCCAGAGCGTCAAGACCGCTGCCGCCAACACTAGCCAATGGCGACATTCCACAGACCGTCCAACCACCTGCCTCGACTGGCTCGAACGGCCTCCATCTGGCTCGGCGACCGGAGAACTGCCCAAAGCCTCACTGGGAGTTGAAGAAGGGACGTTGGGCTGATTCATAAAGGGCTTTCTCCTAACCCAGGTTGGCGTATCCAATTCATAGCAATACTCTTGCTCACCTATTCATGTCGTTTGCGCTCCAATGGCGGGCAGAATGGGCATTGCAGGGTTTCGAGACAAGAGGAAAGTTGAAAGAACTTTCCCCGAAGCAGCGCCTCCTAAGCCGCTTTCACCGTTGACATCCTCAACCCAGCGTGGCTCAGTTCACATATTAGATTAATCCGGCCATTGATAGCGAAATGCCGTTCAATATCCATACTATATACCGCCAGGTCTTCAAGATCTGGCGACGAAAGCGATTCAAAATCTTCCTGCGCGTCATCCGTCCAAAGCCCTCGGATATTTTGCTCGACGTTGGCGGCTATCCGGCGTTTTGGGCTGCGCAACCCCCACTGGTGAAACAAATTGATTCGCTCAATACTCATGCTGTGTCCTGGAACGCTCAAGACGCTCCACACCACAACATCAAAACCTTGGTCGGCGATGGTTGTGCCCTGCCCATGGCCGACAAGAGCTATGACATAGGCTTTTCTAACAGCGTCATCGAGCATGTGGGGGCGTGGGAGCGGCAGCAGCAGTTTGCCTCGGAGATTCGTCGTGTCGCCAAGGCTTTATGGATCCAAACTCCGGCCTACGAGTGCCCCATTGAACCCCATTACATGACCCCTTTCATTCACTACCTCCCGCATTCATCTCAGAAGTTGATCCTTCGATGGTTTACAGTTTGGGGATGGATCGAGCGCCCGAAAGCCGAGCAGATTAACTTCATGGTGGAAACAACGCGCCTGCTGCGAAAGTCAGAGATGCGCCAACTGTTTCCCGACTGCGAGATTTTCACGGAACGAATCCTCGGGCTGGTTCCCAAGGCCTACATTGCTGTCCGTCGCGCGGGGATAAACAACCCCGCCTCCCTCACACCGGCTCCCATGAGTTGGGATTTGGAAGAATAGCTAAACCAGCGGTTCCGGCTTGGATATTGACATTAGAAATGTCCTGCTTAGATTCTGGTCGATAAATGCGCAGTGTCAATCAATCCCGCCATACTTTCCGAGACACAGTCCTAGCGGGAGCAATGGCTTGCCTCATCGGTTTGATCACCCTTGTCGGGCATGATCACCTGCCCCTGCACCTCGCCAGCCGCCAGCTCCATCTGGCTTTTCCTTATGCGGTGCCCGACAGCCAAAAGTACATCAGTCTGGCGGAGGGGCAATTTAAAAAAGTGGAATCGCCCTTCTCCAAACGCATTCTCTACCCTTGGATGGCCCAAAAGCTGACGCGAGTGGCGCATCTGTCTCTTCGAACTTCTTTTTTGGCACTGAACACGTTTTTTTTTTCTTCTAGCCTTCACCCTTGCGGTTATTGCTCGCAAATTTGAGGCGAGCCCTGGGTTCGTGATCCTTTTTTTTCTGACTCCGTTTCCACTGGAAGCTTTGGAGGCGGCTTATTTGCCCGATCTATGCCACATGTCTTTTCTGGCCGTGTTTTTCTTGCTTTTGATTTTTGAGTATGATTATTGCGCCCTGGCTCTGTTGTTTGCCGCCTTCCTTGTTCGTGAAAACACGCTGCTCCTTTGCCTTGCCACAGCGGTATTGAGTTGGCGGAAAAGGCGAAAAGCTCTCGCCTATGGCAGCATCGTCGTCCTGGTGGCTGGAACTTGCGCCGGCGGGGCGGCCGCTCGTGCGGGAGTGCCCAACACCCATCATTGGCCCGAATGGCTGTATCTGGCGGTGCGGGTGCCTCACGATTTCCTGGCTAATATCCTCGGCGTCGTCGTGGAAACAAACGTGCATCGAGTGTTTGCCGGCCAATGGCAGTGGACCATTCCTGTCCGATGGCGGATTGGGTTGGATCATGAAATATATCTGACTCTTTATTGGCGTCTCCCCATCCGAACTCTGACAGCGCTGCTCAGTTTATTTGGATGCGCCCCGGCGCTGGTCGTGTGGGCCTGGAAAAGAGTCAAACCGCTGGCCGGATGGGAACTGCCATTGCAAATCGCCTTTTGCTACGGATTGGTTTGTTTTCTGTTAGGCACTTCATTGGGCGCTTCGGTCACGCGTTTGATTGGGTATGGCTGGCCCCTTTTCTGGATCTGGCTGCCTGCGGCGCTGGCCAAGCTCAACCCTCGCCTCGGACCGATCCGTATAACTGCCTTGGCGGTCTGCTATCTGGTTGCGGCCTGGTTGCCGAATTTGGTAGGTCTGCAGGACATCAGCTTGGCGCTGCTTTTGATTCCGGTCATGTACGTGGCAGGATGGAAGATCTTGACCAAACCGCCAGGAGAAGTCGCCGTTCACGGAGCGACGACATGACTTGCCAGTCGAGAATTGGTTGAGAAGAAAAGTATAAACGCGTCCTTCCCTTTTTTTTATTTCCTGATAAAAGATATCGCACATGCAGTGGAACACATTAAAAGCGCTTCTCATGTTCGGCTTGGCGGCATTTCTGGCCATTTGCTGCGGCATCTCGGTGGCGGTCGGCGAATACCGCCTCATGTTTCTCGCCATGGGCGTATGTCTCTTCATTGCGATGGTCGTTTTTCCTGGTTATCCAGCGCTTCTAGCCTTTGCGATATTTTGCCCATTCGCGCCACCACTCCCATTTATCTGGCAATTCCCGTTTGTGGCGCTTGTTCTCGGAGTTTGTATGATGAAGTTCTTTGTCGAACGTGCCATATCTTCGACGGTGTTGCGCAGCGTGAACACCCTGTCTTTCTCGTTCGCCCTGTTTTTTGGCTGGGTGGCTCTCCGGTGGTGTATGAAGCCCGCGCTACCCAACGTGGCAGGCTGGGGACAAAACGTGACCGGATTTCGAGCTTACCTCGGTTATGGAATTGCCTTCGGTCTTGTCTTTCTTTTGGGCCGCTTTGTGCCGACTCGGGACGATTTATCGAAGTTGTTCCGGTGGATGACGATCGGGGCATTAGTTTTTATGTGGATTCTGATTCCCCTCATTTTCGCGAAGACCACCTTTGCCATTGCGCTCAACTATTTGGGCGTATTCGTGGCTTATTTCGATAATGGCATGCTTCGACTTGTTAATTTGCCCTTTTTTGGCGTCGTGGCGATTTCCACTTCAATGCTTCCTCTTTTGTTTCCGACGACCAAACGCCGTCGTGTGTTTCTTTTTCTGGTGGGATGGGCAGCGGTTGTCTTGGGAGGAACACGAAGCGGCCTTTTAATGGCGCTGGCGGTATTTTTTGCCATCTTGTTCCTGAAAAAGCAGTGGCTGCGCTTCAGTCTGTTCTTCGGTATAATAGCCATGTCCGGACTCGGAATCTATTATGCCGGCGATGAATTTAACAAGCTGACCAACGTCGGATTTCTGCGCCCTTTATCCGTGATCAGCGAGCCATTGGCCCACAACAGCGACGCCGAGGCAAGTTGGGAGTGGCGAAAAATTCGCTGGGACAGGGCCATTGAGCAAATCAGGCTACATCCTTTGATCGGCGAAAGCTATGGAGGGATGGAAAATGCCTGGATCTGGGGAGAAGAAGCAGGCGAGATCCAGGAAGAACAACTGGAAATGACCATGGCCACAGGCGGAGTTCACAATGGCTTTCTGGACTGCGCTCTCGCTCTGGGAATTCCAGCCGCGCTGCTCATGATTTATATTTTGGCCAGCCGAATTTTCATCAGCGCGCACCGCGCTTTTGCGCTGAAAAACTCTGACCCCTTCATGTCGCAGGCCAACTGCTTCCTCAGCGCCAACTTGGTTGCCCTGGTCGTCAGCATTTCCATCGGGAGCGATGTCAACGACAAGCAGCTTTGGTTTTATCTCGGCCTGACCGTTTTGGCGGGCCATTTGTCGATCAAACCCACCCGAGCTTCCAATCCAATGACAAGCCGGCGGGAGGAACAACTTGTCGCGGTATAGAGCCGGCGCATTTATCCGCTGATGGGGTGTAGCGGCGCCTTGCCCGCCAGGCTCTTGACATATCGCACTCCGCGCCGCACCCAGTGGATGCGCCTGAGCCAGTCGGTGTAAATATAAAAGAGCAGATTAAACTCCGCGCGTGAGAATCGCGGTTGCTTGTAGCGCCGGCGCACCGCCAAAATTGTTTCATACTGTTTGACCATGCCAGCATCGGTGATCGACCCGCGCCGCCGACGGTAAAAGGTCAACACCTCGGGGATGGGAACGCACTGATAATGGTGCATGGCGCGAACCAGCCATTCGTAGTCCATCGAAAAATGCAGAGAGGCATCCACCAGTCCCGCCTTGGCAAAAACCTCGCGATGAACAAAGGTCGAAGGCTGGTTAATGAAAGGGCGGGCGCCCAGCAGCTCTGGCAGATTATAATCCCAAGCCGGCAACGTTTCTTCCACCGTTCCGTCATAGCGCAAAACCGTTTGAGCGCCGCAGAAAATGCGAATGGCCGGATGCTTTTGTTTATATTCCAGAAAGGTTTTCAGGGCGTTTTCGGCCAGGAAATCGTCCGCATTCAACCATATAATCCAATCTCCCGCAGCGCGTTGAATTCCTTTATTGACAGCGTCGGACAGGCCGTGGTCACGCTCGGAAATCCATTTCACCTCGGTTTCCCGTTTCAAAATGTCGAGCGTGCCATCGGTGGATCCGCCGTCAATCACCCAATGCTCCAATTCAGCGGAGCCAAAGCCCTGCTGGCGGACAGAAGCGATGTTGATGGGGATGAAATCCTTGCAATTGTATGAGGGGGTGATAATCGAAAACAACATCGCGAGACCTCTTCAAAATGTCATGTAAAATGGATGAATCCGGCCTCCGCTGGACCATGCGTCCAATAATAATATACCAGAGCCAAATACCTATGGTATGCGGTCATGCGGTGTCTCGCTCCGGACAAAATGTCGAAGGGTGACTGACTGTCTGACGGCGATAGTATCATTGTCAGGGAACCCGTTGCTGTGATTTATTCGATAGCCGTGGCGAGTCAGTTCCTGGTAAAGAGCAACAATTCGTTTGGGGGGCAGCCAGCCGATTTCAAAGTGAATTAACCTGGGCTTTAATTCTTCCGGCAAATCCAGGGCCTGTTTAACGATTTGGTCATCGAAGCCCTCGGCATCTACCTGGAGAAAATCAAGGTGTTCAACATGGTGTTTTTGCAAAAGAGAGGCCAGGGTCAATCCCGCCACCTTTTCGCTTTCCAGATCACCCCCCCACTGATTCTGAAGAATGGTGGCTAACGTGTCCGGTTCGGTTTCCCCTTTGCGCCTCTGTTTGGGCCGGTATAAATGGATCGGCCCATCCGCCGGGGTGATGGCGCAATTCTCCAGGATGAGATGGCTGCTCTCCTTATAATTTTGTTGCAGCGAATCAAACATCTGCCTTTGAGGTTCGACGAGAATGCCCTGCCATTTATATTCGAGGATGTAGGCTCGAATCGGATCGTAAGAAATTCCGTCGTGCGCCCCTATCTGGACGAAAAAAAAATTCTCGTGCTGCATGGATCTTATGGCCAGATCGAGAAGCTCCGGAGGTTCGATCCAAAACCGAAAGGACCGGCAAACGTCATATCCGAATCGATTGGCGGTCCGCCGAATGATTTTTCTTAAAATCCCCATTTTTATTCCATGGCAAATTGACCTTGAAATTTATTCCAATCGCGCTTTGACGGGCGCAATTGACCAGTATGTTTTACGAATCAGCCAGAGGGCTGGCAAGATAAAACCAATACTGTAGGCTATAATGGTGGCCCAAACCACTCCCGGCGCGCCGAATTTGCGGCAGAGAACCACCTTTAAGACCAGCGCCAGCAACGCCGTCACGCTCAGGAAGGCCAGGCATTCTTTTAATAAGTGGGAGCCGCAGATAATGACCGACAAGGTCAAAACAATGCCATAGAGCAAAATATAAACCCCAAAACTGGGGAGGAGTGAATGAACCAGCGAGGCCGAATAGGGCGTCCGGACCCAGAAGGCAATGACTGGCATGCCAAACAAATAAAGCCCCAGCCCCAGTCCCACTCCACAAATCAACCCGAATTTCAAGGATCGCCGGATCGTCCGCCGCACCCATTCAAAATCCCCACGCGCAATCGCCTCCGCATAAGCCGGCCATAAGGCCTGGGTCAAAGCCCAACAAAAAAAAGCCGCTTGCGACAGCTTTTGCACGATCGAATAGGCTGTGACCTCCGCCGGCCCCTTCACCTGGGCAATGACAAAGGGATCCGCGACTTGCAGTCCAATAAGAGTCAGAAGATTCAACAAAAAAAAGATCAATCCCGTTTTAACCAAGGCTCGCGATGTCTCCGCCGCGCAATCCACCCAGGCGGGCCGGGCCCATCTTTTGAAGACCAGGAATTGAAGCACAAAACTTCCCAAATTCGCGAGGCAAGGGCCGCCTAACAGGGCGAGAACAAGCCATGGCAGTCCGAGTTTCAAATGCACCACAATCAAGGTGAGGCCCAGCGCCAAAATGTTTCCGCTCATTTGCGCCAGATAGGTATTGAACCCTTCCTGCAACCCTTCCTGAAACCTTAAAGCCACCAGTAATGGCATGCCAAATCCCAGCAGCAGGCCCAGAACGGCAACGGCCCAGATCAGTTCGTGGATGATCGCCGGCGAAGTGACATTGAACACCTTGCCCATCGGCACGAAGGCGCATCCGATTAACACCGCCATCCCCAGAACCGACCCCACGCAAAGAAGCATGAAAAACCCGCTCGACACGTATCGCTTAATGGCTTTTTTGTCGTCTTTGCCGTGAGCGGTGGCGATGAAAGTGAGCAACCCATTGCCAATTCCCAAATCCATGCAAATCAAGCTGGTAAACAAACTGCTGATCATGGCCCATAACGCGTAGCGCTTCTCCCCCAGGTAGCCCAACGTCAGCGGGAGAATAATCCAGGTTGCCAGGACTGATACGCCCTTGGCCAATCCTGAAGCCAGCGTGGCCAAAATGAGGCGGCGATGCCGCTCGCGCGAGAGTCCTTCGGCGGTCGAGGTTTCAAAAGGCGCCAACCGCAAGAGGGACCATAACCGGCGCGCACGATTTAAGAGGACGGTTCCCATTGGCGCGACAACTAAAGCGAGGAAAATGGTTTGATCATCGAACGTTAAATGCGATTCTGCAAACCCAGCCTATGACTAGGCCGCCGTTTCGGCAAACGTTTTCATTCCCGTTTTCAGCCGAAATGACTTGTCAAACAGATGTTACTAAAATCTCGGAGTGATTATTTGGCGATATTCGATTTGCGGGGCGCCTCGCCGATGACGCGTGCTGGCACCCCGGCGACGATCGCTCCGGCGGGAACGTCTTTGGTAACAACCGCGCCAGCGCCCACCACGGCGCCTGCGCCGATAGTCACTCCTTTTAAAACCATGGAGCGGGCGCCAAGCCAGACATCGGGTCCAATCACGACGGGTGCCACAGCCACTGTTAAAGGATCGCAAGACAGCCAATCGTCCGCATTCAATGAATGAAAATCGGTATCATACACCACGGCTCCAGCCCCGATCTGCACCCGGTCCCCGATTTCCACTCGTCGCCAGGCGTACAAAATGGCGCCCGAGATGCCTACTCCGTCGCCGATGATCAGTTGGGC
>Ga0075522_10001590_pt1 | contig 17237 bp, 16 predicted proteins | sample NGEPerA_FD_74796 | JGI IMG/M metagenome (GOLD analysis project Ga0075522, IMG submission 74796) | Arctic peat soil microbial communities from the Barrow Environmental Observatory site, Barrow, Alaska, USA - NGEE PermafrostL2-A | ecosystem: Environmental > Terrestrial > Soil > Wetlands > Peat ... | reverse complement strand
ATGCGGCTTTCTGCCGAAAGCCGCTACGCCAGTTGCTGCCGTAAAATTTCAACGTCATCCGTCGGCGGCTGGCACGCGTTGCCGGTGCAGACGTAGGCCGTCGCTTCATTTTTCGCAGACAAAGTTTTGGCAAACGGCTCGACTGCGCCGGTGTTGCCGAGAACAATTTTGTTCGGCTGATAAACCGAATGCGCGGCGCGGAGCAGTTCGTTAAATTTCGGGGAATTCGCGTCTCCCGCAATCACCACGCGGCGCGGCGCGTCCAGCCAGAAATCCAGCGCGTGCAGCATGAACGCCAGCGCGGCGGGCTGGTTTTGGAGCCGGTGCGCAAAAAGTTGCAGCGTCGCCTCGGCCGGCTGGCGAAAATCGTCGCGACCGGTGATGGCGGCGAGCTTGAGCAGCGCGCGCGTGGCGATGGAATTGCCGCTCGGCTCCGCACCGTCGTAATCGTCCTTCACGCGCAAAATCAGATCCTTCGCGCCCGCCGGACTTTGCCAGAAGCCGCCGTTGGCCGCGTCATAAAATCTGGCGAGCATCGCCTCGGCGAGTCCGCTGGCGAAATCGAGATGCTTCGGTTCCAGCGTGGTTTCGTAAAGCTGGATGACGCCATCAAGCAGGAACGCGCAGCCTTCGAGCAACTGGACGTGGTCGCGCTCGCCGTCGCGCCAGCGGTGGAAAAGTGTTTTGGATTTTTCATCCCAAAGTTTTTCGCGCACGAACTGCAGGTTCTTTTCCGCCGCCGCGCGATATTTTTCGTCGCCCAAAACGGCGGCGGCGCGGGCAAACGCGCCGAGCATCAGGCCGTTCCAGGAGGCGAGAATTTTGTCGTCGAGCTGCGGACGGATGCGTTGGGCGCGCGCGGCGAGCATTTTTGATTTGGCGGCGGCGAGCAATTCTTCGTCCGTTGTAGCGGCGTCCCGGCAGAGCGCCGTTGACTCCGCATTTTTGCGGCGTTCTGCCGAGTCGCCGCTACGGATTGGATTAACGATGCTCAAAACATTTTGTCCCGCCAGCGGGGTTGGATGGCTGTGGTCAACAAAATTGCCTTCCGCCGTGACGCCAAAATATTTTGCCGCGACGTTGAATTCCTCGACGGTGAGCAGCCGGGAAAGCTCATCTTTCGTCCAGCAATAAAATTTTCCCTCGTGGCCTTCGCTGTCGGCGTCCTCGGCGGAAAAAAATCCGCCGCCCGGATGCGTCAGGTCGCGCAAAACGTAATCCAAAATGTCGCGCGCCGTCTCCGCAAAAGTTTCCGCTTTCCGCTTTCCGCTTTCCGCTTTTGAAACCAAATGCGCGTCGAGGTAGAGCTGAACCAACTGCGCGTTGTCGTAGAGCATTTTCTCGAAATGCGGCACGCGCCATTTGGCGTCCACCGCGTAGCGCGCAAAGCCGCCGCCGAGCTGGTCGTGGATGCCGCCGGCGGCCATGCGTTCGCAGGTGTGCAAAACCATATGCACCGCGCCGTCATCGCCGAAGCGTTTCGCCGTGCGCAAAACGAACGATGGGATGCCGGGCTGCGGGAATTTCGGCGCGTTGCCGAAGCCGCCATTCACAGGATCGAAAGCTTCCTTGAACATCTGCGCGGCGCGCTGAAGCGTCTGCGGCGTGAGCGGGGAATTTTCCTTCGCGTCGCGCGTGGTGATGAGTTCCAGCCGCGCATGCAATTCATCGGCGGACGCGACGACTTCATTTTTGCGCTCGCGCCAAAGTCCGGCGATCTGCTGGAGCATTTGCAGGAAACTTGGCCGGTCGTAGCGCGCGTCCGGCGGGAAATAAGTGCCGCCGAAAAACGGTTTCAAACCGGGCGTGAGAAAAACATTCAACGGCCAGCCGCCGCTGCCGGTCGTGGACTGCACGAACGTCATGTAGATTTTATCCACGTCCGGGCGTTCCTCGCGGTCCACCTTGATGCTGACGAAATGTTCGTTGAGATATTTACCGATGCTTTCGTCCTCAAAACTTTCGCGTTCCATGACATGACACCAATGGCAGGTGGCGTAGCCAATGCTCAAGAAAACCGGCTTGTCCTCGCGCCGGGCCTTTTCAAACGCCGTGTCGTTCCAGGCGAACCAGTCCACGGGATTATGCGCGTGCTGGAGCAGATACGGCGATTTTTCCTGCGCGAGACGGTTGGTGGGTAAACCAGACATCGCGGAAACATTGCCTCATAACCGCGTCCACCGCGAATAATTTTGCGTCGTCTCCCGCACGCCGCTGCGCTAGGCTGAAATCATGTTGTCGCCAAAACCCTGGCGGGCCGAAGCCGTGATCCAATTGATCGCGGGCGTGTTCGTCTGCCTGGCGCTCGGCGTGGTGACGGCGGGACTGCTGCGGCAGGCGGGCGTGGCGGCCTTCCAATCGCCGGACAGTTTTGCCAGCATTCTGGTGGCGACGTTGAGTTTTCAGGGCGCGGCCTGGATTTTGATTTTCATTTTCCTGAAACGGCACGGCTTGGACTGGCGGGAGGCGTTCGGCCTGCGCAATGCGAATTTGAAAAAATCCCTGCTGCTGGCCGCCGGCGCGCTGGCGCTGGCGCTGCCGGTGGTGCTGGGGCTGCAACAACTGTCGGCGCTCGCCTTGCAAAAACTCGGCTGGCCGCCGGCAGACCAGCACGCGGTGGACGTGCTGGTGAACGCAAAATCATGGTGGCTGCGCGGCTATCTCGCTTTTTTTGCGGTGGCGCTGGCGCCGGTCGCGGAGGAATTCATTTTTCGCGGCGTGCTGTTCCCGTTCGTCCGGCAGCTTGGCTGGCCCAGGCTCGCCTGGCTCGGCGTGAGTTTTCTCTTTGCGCTCATCCACGTCAATGCGCCGACCTTCGTGCCGCTGTTCGTGCTGGCGCTGGTGTTCACCTGGCTCTACGAAAAAACCGGCTGCCTGCTCGCGCCCGTCGCCGCGCACAGCCTGTTTAACACGGCCAATCTGGTGCTCCTCCTCGTGCAAAACCGATGAACGAATTTGAACTCATCGCCCGCCTGACAAAATCGCTGCCGGCCAATGAAAACGTGGTCGTCGGCGCGGGCGACGACTGCGCCGTGCTGGATCTGGGCGTGCCGGGGAAATTGATTTTGTTCAAGACGGACGCGGTGGTGGAGGGGATTCATTTCATGCGCGAGACGCCGCCGGAAAAAATCGGGCGCAAGGCCCTGGCGCGTTGCTTGAGCGACATCGCGGCGATGGCCGGAACACCGACCGCCGCGCTCGTGACGGCTGCGCTGCCTGAAAATTTTGACGCGGAGTTCGTGGCGAAAATTTACGACGGACTGAATTTGCTGGCGGAAAAATATGGCGTGGCAATCGTCGGCGGCGAGACGACGACCAATCCCGGACGCATTTTGATTTCGATTGCGCTGGTCGGGATGGTCGCGCGCGGAAAACAAATTTTGCGTTCCGGCGCAAAAATCGGCGACGCGATTTTTGTGACCGGAGAACTGGGCGGTTCGCTCGCCGGAAAACATTTTGATTTTGAGCCGAGGCTGCCCGAGGCGCGCTGGCTGGCGGAACATTTTCACGTCCATGCGATGCTGGATTTGAGCGACGGACTTGCCGGCGACCTGCGCCACATCCTGAACGCGAGCAACGCCGGCGCGGAGATTTTGAAACCGGCGGTGCCGGTTGCGCGCGCGGCCAGGCTGGCGGCGCGGGCGGGTTCAGCCGCGAAACCGCCGTTCGCGGCGGCGCTGACGGACGGCGAGGATTTTGAACTGCTGTTCACGGTCGCCAGCAAGGACGCGGTGAAACTGCTCGATGCGTGGAAGAAACAATTTACAAAACTGAAATTGAGCTGCATCGGAAAAATCGTGGCGGGCGAGGGAATTTTGATTCGTGACAAGCATGGCCCGCACAAACTCAACGCGCATGGCTACGTTCATTTCGCATAGCCCGGCGGACACGGAGGCGCTCGGCGAACGCTTTGGCCGCGCGGCGCAACGCGGGCTGGTCATCGCGTTGAGCGGCGAACTGGGCGCGGGCAAGACGCAGTTCGTGCGCGGGCTGGCGCGCGGGCTGGGCATTGCCAGCCGCGTGCATTCGCCGACGTTCACGCTGGTGAACGAATACGGCGGCGGACGGCTGAAGCTGTTTCATCTCGACTTGTATCGGCTGGAGACGGTGGCGCAGATTTTGTCGGCGGGAATTGAGGATTTCTTGCAGCCGGATGGCGTGAGCGTGATTGAATGGGCGGAGAGAATCTACGATTTGCGATTGGCGATCTGCGATTTGAAAAAGGTGAAAATTGAAATTATGAGCGAGACAGAACGAAAAATTATTTATGATGATTTTGGCGCTTGAATTTTCATCGGAACAGCGGAGCGTGGCCGTGGCGCGCGACGGCAAAGTGCTGGCCGAGGCGGTCGAAGCCGGCGGCCCGCGCGGGACGAACGCGTTGGGCCTGATTGAAAAGGTTCTGGCGCAGTCAAAAGTTTCGCGTGAAGAAATCGAGGTGATTGCGGTCGGGCTGGGGCCGGGCAGTTACACGGGCATCCGCGCGGCGATTGCGGTGGCGCAGGGCTGGCAACTGGCGCGCGGGGTGAAACTGCTGGGCAGCAGCAGCGCAGAAGCGCTCGCAGCGCAGGCGCAGGCGGAGAAAATTTTTGGTCGCGTCAATGTGGTGATTGATGCGCAGCGCGGTGAATTTTACCTGGCAAGCTGGGAAATTTCCGGCACGCGGCGGGAAGAAATTTCACCGTTGAAAATTGTGACGGCGGCGGAACTGGAGCCGCGAAAGGCCGCCGGTGAAACTTGCGCGGGGCCGGAAATGGGGCGGGTTTTGTTTCCGTCGGCGGCAGCCGTGGCGCGGCTGGCGGCGGGGCGGACGGATTTTGTGCCGGGGGAAACGCTGGCGCCGGTTTATCTGCGCGCGACGAGTTTTGCAAAGGCGCCGTTGCGGCGGGTGTTTTGAGCCGGCAAACATGTCAAACTGTGGGACAACCCGCTGGACACCAGCCAATGATTTGTGGATGGATTTCAAGCCATCATTGTGGTATGTGTCTTGCTATGGATATGTCCGGTCGGAAATCTTTAATTTTATGCTTTTGCATCTGACGCCCAAATGCGACATGGGTAAGCGGCGGGGTTTTACCTTGGTTGAGGTCATGGTGTCGTTTTTAGCCTTCGGGCTGATGATCGGCGGATTGATTTATGGCTATGTGCAGATCAACCGCATGGCGGAATGGAGTTCCATGTCGCTGGCCGCGCAGTCGTATGCGTCGCAGGGATTGGAACAGGCCAAGTCGGCGCAATGGGATTATGTGCGGTGGCCGAACACGAATTATGGGGCCGGGACGGGCGATGAACTGGGGTTCCCGACAGCGGCAGGCCATACTAACTTGCCGCCAGTAACCGACACCTTGGACGTGCCCACGAGCGGGTCTCCGATTTACATCACAAATTTTGTGACGATCACCTATGTTTTTACCAACCTGGTGGCCTCGGGCGGGGTTCCCTTTATGCGGCAGATCCGCTCGGATTGCGTGTGGACTTTTCCGCTGAACGGAACGCTTTGCACCAATACGGCGATTACGTTGCGCGCACCTGACCAATGAAAACCATCTCCAAAATTCAGGCCGGACGCCGGCGGTTTTCCGCGTTCACGCTCCCGGAAATGTTGATTGCCGCCGCCCTCTATCTGGTGATCTTTGTCGGCGTGATGGTCGCCATCCAGATATTTGCGCTGCGCGTTTACACGCTGGCGGCGACCAAGCTGACGGCCACCCAGGGTTCCCGCAAGGCGATGAACCAAATCCGGGATGACATCCGGCAGGGCAAACTGCTGCAAGTGGGCAATGCCGACAACTCGGGAAACTTCACCGCCGTTTCTGGAACCAACGGGGCGGTCGGCAATGCCCTGCAGGTTTTCGCCACCACGAATCAAGGTGCGCCATATTCGATTTACTATCTGCAAACTAACACCGTGGGCGGCGTGTCCTCGAACAACCTGCTGTGGATTTCCGTGTCCAGCGCGGCCAGCAACACCTATAATTTGGCCTGTTACATCACCAACCTGGACGTCTTTTCCGCCCAGGATTGCTGGGGCAACACGATCTCGAATTACTTGAAGAACAACCAGGTGTTCGCGGTAAAACTCCAGTTTTACCAGTGGGAATATCCCATTGCCATCATCAGCACCAACGCCGGCCTGAATGCTTATGATTATTATCAGTTGCGCACCAAGGTCTGCCGGCGGGCGCTGGATTGAAGAACGAACAAGACCATGCAAATCACCTCCAAACAAATTCAGCCGCGCGTCAAGGGTTATGCTCTGACCATCACGCTCGTATTCATGGCCGTCGCCCTGGTTGTTTTTGCCGGCATCTTTTATTGGGCTTCCACCAATGCCAAGCTGACCCTGCGGAACAACCAGTATAACATGAGCCAGAACGCCGCCGAGGCCGCCGTGGAACGGGTGATCGGCCAGATAGACCGCGACTTTGTGGCTTTGAGCATTTCCAATTCCAGCGCCTACACCAGTCTCCCGGCCACCATTGACCAGTCCGCGTGGCCGGTGCAATACACTTACAGCGACACCAACGGCAACGCGAATGTGGCCAGTGTCATTTTCGGTCCGCCTGCCACCAGCACGGTCGCGTTAAACTCGCAATATGCCGGCTTGTTTGGCCTCGCGCAGAACATTGATGTCTATGCCAAGGCCACGCCGGTTGGCCAGGCCTACAACGTCCCGGCCACCATCCACGAGGCGCTGCAGTTCGCCAACATTCCGCTGTATCAGTTCGCCATTTTCTACAATGTCAACCTGGAGATTGATCCCGGCGCGCCCATGACCATCAAAGGCCCGGTGTTCTGCAACCAAAGCATCTGGGAAGGCTCCTCGGTCTGCACCTTTTCTTCAACGGTCACGGCCGTGAGCACCAACTGCACCCAGACCGCCAACCCGTTTGCCAAAAATTACACCGGCTCGGGCGCCTCCACTTTCCAACTGTCCGGCCAGCCGGTGGATCATGCCAATGCGCTGGTGATGCCGATTGGCACTAATAACAGTCCCGGCGCAATTCTGGGGCTGCTCGAACTGCCGCCGGCCGCTTATGCCATGGGCTCGGCAGCCGCCTATTCTTCCAATGGCATTGTGTATCCGGCCAACGGGGCCGACCTTGTCATCTCCAATGCCAACTTCGGCACCAATGGTCATCTCACGGGCACGAACATCATCCTTTACTTTCAGGATACAGGGCTGACGGTGGTTCCGCCGGATTTTTACATCCTAAAACGCGCCGCCTCCACCGGCCTTTATACCAACTTTATCAGTCAAAATAAAAGCGACAAGCTGGCCTGCTATACGAATATCCTATACGCCGGTTATTCGTTTGTGACCAATGCCCTTTTTTATGACTGGCGGGAAGGCTGGAATGGCGGCAACGGGCCGCCCAAGGCGGTGCAGGCGGTCCAGATTGACATAAATCTGCTCAACAAATGGCTGACTAACAACACCGTCATCAACAGCGGCTACACCGTTGACCATACCAAGCTAACTCATGCCGGCCACCACATTGACTCCATATATGTCTATAACAACGTGCCGTTGACTTCCACGACGCTGCCGGCGGTGCGCGTGGTCAACGGCAAGCAACTGCCCACGCCCGGCGGCTCGACCGCCGGCTTCACGGTGGCCACGCAGTTTCCGATGTATGTATGGAAAGATTACAACTCGCAGGACAGCTCCGGCTCATCGCTCGGGCTGCAAAGCACGACCCATACTTATCCGGCGGCGCTCATGGCCGATTCCATCACCATCCTTTCCGATGGTTGGAGTGATGCCAATAGCGTTTTTGCCAATAAATCAACCGACACCAGCGGAGGCCCCACGCCCAGCAACACGACGGTCAATGCCGCGATGCTGGAAGGCATCGTGCAAAGCAATCCCAACATCAGCGGCAATTACAGTGGCGGCGTGGAGAATTTCATGCGTCTGCTGGAGGACTGGACTCCGGGTGGTTTCACCCTGACTTACAATGGTTCCATCGTCGTGCTTTTCTACAGCCAGTGGGCGACTAATTCTTGGAGTTATGGCCAATATTACACGGCCGCCAAGCGCAACTGGGCTTTTGACTTGAATTTCCAGCAGTCGTCCAAACTCCCGCCGCTCACGCCGGCCATCAAAGCCATGATCCGCGGGCAATGGCAGGTGCAATAATCAGCCGCGGCAACGCCTCGTCGCAACGGCTCAAGGCTGCACAAATTTTTCGACTTCCACCTGGAGCTTCTGCAAATCCGGCTGGTTGATATACATCATATGACCGGCGTCAAATTGGGCGTAGATGATATTCGTCCGGTAGGCTGGGTCGAGCGGCATGTGGTCGAGCGCGTAATGCACCGTGTCAATCGGACAGACCAAATCGCACCGCCCGCCGAGCACGAGAATTTTCATGTAGGGATTCTGATTCATCATGGACGCGAGCTGGCTGCCCGCGCTGGGGTAGCTGTTGTGCGTGCCGTAATTCCACGGCTGGACGCCGGCGAGCATTTCGTATGGTAAATCGTCCTCGAATTTCAATTCGCCGCGCACATAGGCGTTCATCGCGGCCGAGAATGGCCCCAGCACCGCCGCGTCCGACGGATCAAAATCTGGATACGATGACGCCGGGTCGTCGTCACGTCCGGTGATGCGCGCGTCGTAAGCGCCAAGAATCAATCCTTCGTCGTGCAGCAATTGCTTGCGGAACACGCCCTCGTCAATCCGCAAATGGTTGTCCTCGATCACCTGCGGTTTGAGGCCGGTGAACCGGGCGAGTTCGCCGGCGACTTTTTTGTGTTCGTCGGCGGACAGCGCGTCGCCCTGCTGCAACGCGGAGGCGTATTCGCCCTTCGCGAATGCGCGCACCCCGGCCAGCGCCTTGGGCAAATCCGCCTGCAAATCCGGCGGCAGCTTTTTGTGGAAATACGCCGCCGCAGTGTAGGCCGGCAAATAGAGCGGATACGGCACATCGTTGCCCGGATTGCCGTAAAAAATGGTGGTAAAATCCAGGACGCCCGAAATGAGGATCAGCCCGTTCAAATACATGCCATAGCGCGAGCTTAAATGCTCCGCCAGGCCCGCCGCGCGAAAGACGCCGTAGCTTTCGCCGCACAAAAATTTCGGCGAGAGCCAGCGGTCATGCCGCGTGGTCCAGAGCCGGATGAACTCGCCGACGGAATCCAGATCGGCGGAGTTGCCGAAAAAATCGCCGGCCTTTTGATCCTTCGCCGGGCGGCTGAACCCGGTGGCCACCGGGTCAATGAACACCAGATCACTCGCGTTGAGGATGGAATAGTCGTTGTCCACCAGCTTGAACGGCGGCGGCGGCAGCGTGCCGTTGGCGTTCATCCCCACGCGGCGCGGGCCGAACGCGCCGAGGTGCAGCCAGACGGACGACGAGCCGGGGCCGCCGTTGAAGCAGAACGTGACGGGCCGTGCGGCCTTGTTCGTCTCGCCACGCCGCGTGTAGGCGACGTAAAAAACTGATGCGCGCACCGCGCCGGTGGGGCTTAAAATCGGCAACATGCCGGTTTCCGCCACATAAGCCACGCGCTCGCCGGCAATGGTGATGGCGTTGGTCGTGAACACTGGTTTGTGCGCGGCGTCGGGAATCACCGCGAACTCGTTTTTGGCGGCGGGCGCGTTGGTGGCCGCCGGTTCGGCGGCGGCGAGCGAAGCGGCGGCGAAGAGGGACAACAGGCAAAGGAATTTTTTCATGCGGTGTGAATTTTACGGTTTGGTTCTCGTTGGACGGAGCATAGTGGCTTTTCGTTCACCCGCCCAACGAAAATTTCGCGTTGTGAATGGCGGTGAACGGTGTGAACAACTTTCCGACGAATTGCTTGCCCGCCGCCGAGAAATTTGAAAGCATCGTGAGCGGTTATGCAAACAAGGAATGACCGTGCCGGCAAACCCGACAGCCAAGTGGGTTGCGATTTCGTCCGGCCAACGCCGGATGATCAACGGTCATCCCTCAACGATGGACATTTTTTGGCGGAAGATTGGACAGGAAATCTGAAGCCGGTGCAGGAATTTGCCGGCAAAGTGTTGCGCAAATGTAACCGGACCAGGTTTTGAATTTGATATAGTGAACCCGAAAGTGTAAAAAAATTCCAGCAACCAAAAACCGAAAATCAATTATGAAAAAATTAACCGCGCTTGTCCTCTTTTCATGCCTGACGGCCCTGTCCGTGCGGGCCGACGTGATCTGGCAGGAATTGTTCAACTACAATAACGGGCCAATCGCCGATGTCGGCACCAACGCCAACGGCTCAACCAACTGGTTCACCCACAGCGGCAACGACGATGCTTACGTCTCCAATCACAGTTTGCAAATTGCGGCCACGGGCGGCAACCTCAACCGCTCCGGCGACGTGCATCGGAATTTTTCCGCGCCATATACCAACAGCGCGACAATTCTTTATGCCAGCTTCATCGTGAACTGCACCAACCTGCCCAATGCCGCCGGCACATATTTCGCACATTTCCAAAACCTCGGCGCCAGCTTTCAGGGAAAAATGTTTGCCTTGGTGGGAACCAATTTGTGCCTGCCCAACACCTATCGCCTCGGCGTTGCCGGATCGGCCAATAATCCCAGCGTCATCTTCCCAAATGACCTGGCGATGAACCAGAACTATCAGGTGGTGGTCGAGTGGGATCCCGTCAGTCTTTTCGCAATCACCCTCTGGGTCAGCCCTGCTTCCGCCAGCGACGTCAGCCTCATCAGCGGTGATGCCGTGAGTTCGCCGGGCATTGCCGCAAACTATAGTTTTCGCCAGGCTTCATCCTTTGGCAACTGGTTCTGCACGATCAGCAATTTAGTGATGGCCACCACCTATGATGAGGCGGCCACCAATGTCTGGGCCTACAATTCCGTGAATCCGAGCATCGCCTATCCCCTCATGGCCACCACCAACTATGTGGGCGTTCCGGCGTCACTATCCATCGTCGCCGCCGGACAGGGGCTGGCCAGTTTTGCCTACCAATGGCAGAAAGATGGCGCGAACTTCTCCAATCCCAACGGCAACTCGAATGTTCTTCCCTTTCCCTCACCGGCCCTGACGGACTCCGGAAACTACAGCGTCATCGTCAGCAATCTTGTCTCCGGCGCATCCGTGACCAACCCCGCCGTGCTGATATGGGTGACCAACGGGCCGCCCGTCATTTCCGTCCAGCCGCTCGGTTCCACGAATTATCCCGGAAAAAACGTCAGCCTTTCGGTAGCCGCGCTGGGCACGCCGACCATCACCTATCTGTGGAGATATAATGGCGGCGCCGCCACCAATGCCGATCCTACCACCACCAATACGTCCATCTTGGTCATCCCGAATGTGCAGATAGACAATAACACGGCCGGCAATTACTCATGTTCCATTACCAATGACTATGGCGGAACCAACACGGTGACGGTGAAGTTGAGCGTCGTGCCGCCGCAGGTCGTCAACATTGACACGCTGCACAGCATGGTGGATAAGACCTTTTTCCTGCCCACCAACACCACGGCTTATTACACGGTCACCAACGCGGTGGTTTATACCCATGAGGTGACTAATGCCGACGGCTCGGTCAACGGCGGCCCGTTCACCGGCCCGGCCAACGGCGAGTTTTACATTCAGGACGGCTCGGGCGGCATTTGCGTGTTTGTGGCCCACGGCACCGCCCAGCCCCGCATTGGCGACATCGTGACGGTCACCGGCCCGCTCAGCCAGTTCAACAGCCTGATGGAGTTAAACCTGTCCACGACCGATCCCTCCACCAGCGTGATCATCACGGGACATACCAATACGTTGCCGGCGCCAGCGGTGCTGCCCTTCAGCTTTACCAATGGCAGCGGCGCCTTCATCAGCGTTTCCAATGTCGTTCGTCATTACATAGGAAGCTATGTGACGCTGACGAATGTTTATTTCCCCGGCAATGCGGTCGGCGGCAGCTTTGCCAGCGGCAACTATGTTTTGACCAACATCAATGGCGAGAGCTTCACCTTCTTCCTGAATGCGGCGAACGTGAACGTCATCGGCCAGCCGGTTCCGCAGTTCGCGAGCAAGGTCAGCGGCGCGATGGGTTACTTCAACTCGGCCACCGCTACCAACCGCAGCGCGGGCTTTGAAATTGACCCGTCGGGTTACTCGGACATCGTCGTGGGACCCAATCCGCCGACCGGGGTGATTGCGGTCACGGGCGGCGGCGTGCCCGTCATCAACTGGCCGGCGCAGCCGTTCGTTCCCTACAGCGTCTGGTGGTCAACCAACGTGGCCGGCCCTTACACGGCGATTGCCACGGGCCTGACGTTCCCCACCGCCGCCGGCACTTATACGGATTCGGTCAACATCAACCTGCCCGCGAGCTTCTACGAAATCAGCAGCCCGTAGCCGATGTTTGAAAATTTGTCTCGCGGTATTCCGGCCCAAAGCCGGAGTGCCGTGGGCACAATGAAGGTCTTTGCTTGATTTCGCAGCCCGCCGGCACGACCAATTATTTTATGAGAAAATCAGCCACTGGCACGCGCACCGTTTTGCCAGCTCGTCCCGATGCGGAAATTAATTCCCGGCCGGGAGCGTTCACGCTTATTGAATTGCTGGTGGTCATTGCCATCATCGCCATTCTGGCGGCCATGCTGCTGCCGGCGCTGGCCAAGGCCAAACAAAAGGCGCTGCAGGCCTCCTGCTTTTCCAGCTTGAAGCAATGGGGTCTGGCCATTCAGCTATATTCCCCGGACTACAACAACGGCATTCCATGCGACGGCATGGGATCCGACGGCACCTATCCATCCGGGCAATCTTACAATGGCCAGCCGACGGGCACTCCGGTGGATCCGCTCGCCTGGTTTAACCTGTTGCCACCCTTCCTCAACGAGCACCCATTGAGCTTCTATGCTGCCCAGCCGGGTGGAAATCCGTTAAACAAATTCCCCCCATTTAATTTCACACCCCCTGCCGGCTACGCCGCTGCCAGTAAAATTTGGGAGTGTCCCGGCTCCAGCCTGACGACGTCCGAGGCGCAGAACAGCGTGTCCGGCGGCGGGGCTGACGGCTTTTTTAGTTATGACATGAATATAGACTTAAAGAGAACGGGAGCTACCGGGACCTCGACCTTGCCTTACCCCACCATGCCCAAACTGACTTCACTGCCACATCCGACGGCGACGGTATTTATATTTGACTGCGTCTTCAACCCGAACACGGAGATCGTCAACAGTTCGCCACAATACAATTCGGTCAATCCGGCCAACCGGCAGAACAGCTTCGCTTCCCGTCATAGCAAGGGCGGCATCATCAATTTTTTTGATGGTCACGCTGCCTATTTCAAAACCTCCTATATTCAAAATAATCCATCCACCGGCGGCCACAGCGAACCTTTATTGCCTGATGTCATCTGGGATCCACCATATCGGCAATAATCAGCGACGATGTGAAAGTAATGCTTACAAGGCGTCCAGTAATGGCCGCCCTGTTTGTTTGAAGAACAACCTTCGGGGAATCAAACCACCGCCGCAATCGCGTCGCCCATCGCGCGCGTGCCGACGCGACGGACGTTCGGCTCGTTCGCGTTGAAAATGTCGCCGGTCCGGTGGCCGGTTTCGATCGCGTGCTGCACGGCGCTTTCAATCGCCGCCGCCGGCTCGTTCAATCCAAAACTGTGCCGCAACATCAGCGCGGCCGACAAAATCTGCGCGATGGGATTCGCCAGATCTTTGCCCGCGATGTCCGGCGCGGTGCCGCCGGCGGGTTCGTAAAAACCGAAAGTTTGATTGCCGTTCGTCGCGCCAAGGCTCGCGCTCGGCAGCATTCCCAGCGAACCACCCAGCGCCGCCGCCTCGTCGCTCAAAATGTCACCGAACATGTTTTCGCACAGCATCACGTCGAACTGCGTCGGCTTGAGCATGAGCTGCATCGCGCCGTTGTCCACAAACATGTGCTCCAGCGTCACATCGGGATAATTTTTGCCAACACGCGTGACGACCTCGCGCCACAAAATTCCGTTCTCCAGCACGTTCGCCTTGTCAATGCTCGTCAGTTTCTTCCGGCGCAACTGCGCGGCCTTGAACGCGACGTGCGCGATGCGCTCAATTTCCGGCGTCGTATAAACCATCGTGTCAATCGCACGAAAATTGCCGCCGCCCAAATCTTCCGTTTTTTTCGGCTGGCCGAAATACATGCCGCCGGTAAGTTCGCGCACGACCAAAATGTCAATGCCGTCGCCTTGGCGTTCCTTCGCGAGCGGACACGCGTGCGAAAGAATTTTCGGCAGCTTCACCGGCCGCAGATTGGCGAACAAGCCGAATTCCTTCCGCAGCCGCAGCAGCGCGGCGCGTTCGGGGCGTTCTTCTTTTGGAATCGTCGGATCGCGGTCGGGCAAACCGACGGAGCCGAACAAAATGGAATCCGACTTTTTACAAATGTCGAGCGTGATGTCCGGCAGCGCTTTCTTGGCGAAGTCAATGCCTGCCCAGCCGACGGGCGCATCGGTGACGTTGAGCTTGAATTGGAATCTTTTTTCCGTGGCGCGCAAAACCTTGATGGCTTCGCGCATGACTTCCGGCCCGATGCCGTCGCCCGCGAGCGCCGCGATGTTGAATGTGTTCATAAAAATTGAGCGGAAAGTTTAACCACTAAACTCACTAAACTCACGAAAAGAAAAGATGGCGGCGCTGGGAATATTTTCGTGTGTTTAGTGTGTTTAGTGGTTAAAGCTTTTGCAATGGCTTTGCCTTACAAAATCGCCACGCTGCTTTACTGCTTCAACGAGCGCGGGGAAATTCTTTTGCTTGAACGCGCGCAGGAGCCGAATCGCGGTTTCTGGAGTCCGTGCGGCGGCAAACTGAAGATGGACATCGGCGAATCGCCTTACGCCTGCGCCTGCCGCGAGGCGCACGAGGAAATTGGGTTGAAGCTCGCGCCCTCGGATTTGCATCTGGCCGGACTGATCAGCGAGCACGGCTATCAAGGCCAGACGCACTGGCTCATGTTTCTGTTTGAGGTGATGGTGAAATTAAAATCACTGCCGCCGCCGCACGCGGAAGGCCGCTTTGAATTTTTCTCGCGTGAAAAAATTCCCGAATTAAAAATTCCGCAGACTGACCGCGAGCAGATCTGGCCGTGGTTCTGGCAATTTCGCGGCGGTTTTTTTGCGGCGCACTGCCATTGCCATGCGGGCGGACGGAATGAATGGACGCTGGAAGAATTTACGATTGATGATTTATGATTTACGATTTTTCCACAAACGGCACATTCACGAATCAATCATCAATCATCAATCGTAAATCATAAATGTCTGCCGAACCCATCATTGACCTGCACAGTGACGATTATTTCATGGGTGAGGCGCTGCGGCAGGCGGCCAAAGCTTTTGAAAAGGGCGAGGTGCCGGTCGGCACGGTTATCGTGCGCGAGAGAAAAATCATTGCCCGTGCGTTCAACCAAGTCGAGGAACTCAAAGACGCCACGGCGCACGCGGAAATGCTCGCGCTCACGCAGGCGGAAAATGCCGTGGGCGACTGGCGGCTGACGGATTGCACGCTTTACGTCACCAAGGAGCCGTGCCCGATGTGCGCCGGAGCGGCGGTTCACACGCGGCTGGCGCGGGTGGTGTTTGGCGCGCCCGACCCGAAAGGCGGCGCGGCGGGCGGCGCGCTGAATTTATTGCAGTTCCCCACCTTGAATCACCATTGCGAGATCACCTCCGGCGTGCGGCTGGCGGAATGCCGCGCGCTGCTGCAAAGTTTTTTCGCCGGGCAGCGCGTTGCCAAGAAGAACGGCGAGCGTATGGAATTTTGAATGTCCGCCGGGTCAAACAGCGGTTGATGGGTTATGTGAGGCCCGAACGAATATCTCTTCAGCTTGCATTTCCCGCGGTAATTGCTTCATGTCGCATTTAATGTTGGTGGCGCCCGGCGATTTTTGGCCCGCATCCAATGGGAAGAAGTGTTAGGAGCAGTTTCCGGCCGTCATAATCTGAATTTCTTCAATACCAACTGAAACCTTTCAAGCGAGAGACAAGATTTGCTTTGCCGGTGTGGGGAGACAAAATTACACCATGAATTTTGATTGGGAAAAATTGCAGGAACTGGCTTTGACGGAAATTGAGGCGACGCTGGCGGCGTTGCCACAACTGCTGCGCGAGCAGGCGCAAAAGTTGCCGGTGACGTTCGAGCGCGTGCCGAATTCAGGGTTGCAAGCTGATGGAATTGAATCAGATACGCTTGGGTTATTCACCGGCGCGGAATTTGCCGACGAGGGAGTTTCGGTGCTGCCGCCGCAGATAATTTTGTTTCTCGAAAACCTCTGGAATTTTGCGGAAAGTGATGAAGAAGTCTTTTGCGAGGAAGTTCACACGACTTTTTTGCACGAGCTGGGACATTTTTTTGGTCTGGACGAAGACGATTTGACAGCGCGAAGTCTCGAATAGCCCGTAAATACAGGAGATTTTTGAGGTTTCACGGTTGCAAAAGATTTTCTGAAAAACTCTTGCGCGATGGTAAATATCTGGTAGCCTTTCTGTCCCTTCGCGGTAATAACCGATACGAAGGCCGGTTGAAAAACCGGTTGACATTGGGTCAAAATCCATTAGGATAAAAACCCAAAGTTCGATACTGACAGGCCGAGTTGAAAAGTAAAAAATTCGGCGGTCAGAGTTTTTGTCCCCTAGACGGGAAGAATACAAGTCGAGCGTAGCAGATTTTTTTGGCGGTAAAACGCCGGCTGCTCTTTGAAAATTGAATTGTGCGATTAGTAAAGAGCCCCTTTATTATCAGCGAGTTAGATCGCTAGTAATAAGGGTTTTAACCAATAATTAGTAAAAAGCTGCCTGATTTTACGATCAGGCAGGAATCATCTAACGTATTTTATACGGAGAGTTTGATTCTGGCTCAGAACGAACGCTGGCGGCGTGGATAAGACATGCAAGTCGAGCGCTGATTTGGAGGTAGCAATATTTTCAAGTCGGAGCGGCGCAAGGGTGCGTAACACGTGGGAATCTGCCTTGAAGTGTGGGATAACTCGTCGAAAGACGAGCTAATACCGCATGTGATCGTAAGATCAAAGTTGGGGATCGCAAGACCTGACGCTTCAAGATGAGCCCGCGGCCTATCAGCTAGTTGGCGAGGTAAAAGCTCACCAAGGCTAAGACGGGTAGCTGGTCTGAGAGGACGACCAGCCACACTGGAACTGAGACACGGTCCAGACACCTACGGGTGGCAGCAGTCGAGAATTTTTCTCAATGGGCGAAAGCCTGAAGGAGCGACGCCGCGTGGGGGATGAATGGCTTCGGCCCGTAA
>Ga0075522_10001589_pt1 | contig 17239 bp, 12 predicted proteins | sample NGEPerA_FD_74796 | JGI IMG/M metagenome (GOLD analysis project Ga0075522, IMG submission 74796) | Arctic peat soil microbial communities from the Barrow Environmental Observatory site, Barrow, Alaska, USA - NGEE PermafrostL2-A | ecosystem: Environmental > Terrestrial > Soil > Wetlands > Peat ... | reverse complement strand
CCCCAACCCTCCCCCGGAGTACCGGGAGAGGGAGTAAGGGGGCCGCATTTCTCCCCCGGCCCATTCACAGCGAGGCGGAATACGACGCCACTGTCGCAGTGATGAACGCGCTGGCGGTGCGTGATGAAAAGACGCTCGATCGCGGCGAACAGGATTATCTCGATGTCCTATCCATGCTGATCTCGGACTATGACGAGAATCACGCCACAATACCCGATGCATCCCCACGCGCGGTTCTTCGGCATCTCCTGACTGCCAATGATATGAGCGTCAGCGACTTGGGCCAGGTGATCGGCAGCCAACCCGGCGCCTCAATGATTCTCAACGGCCGTCGGTGCATCAGCAAGTCCCAGGCGTTTAAGCTGGCGCGGCGATTCAGCGTCACCCCCGATCTGTTCCTGGCGCCCGTTGAAACTCAAAGGACTCAGCGCACAAAATCTGTCAAAGCTCGCCGGGCGCGCATGGGCGTTCGCTTCGCGTAGTACTTCAGCCGGCAAAAAGCGGCAGATTGCCTGGAAATACATTATGGCGACAACATCGCAAGCATCCCCACCTCTCGCGGTAGACTATCGGTCAACTCGCTTGCCGGCGAACGCGCCGGCTCTTCCTCCGGGCCAGCCGCTCCTGGAAGTCCGCGACCTCCGCACCTGGTTCCCCATTCGTGGCGGCGTCTTTTCACGCACCGTCGGGAACGTGAAAGCCGTGGATGGCGTTTCGTTTGACATCTTCCCCGGCCGCACCCTGGGCCTCGTCGGCGAATCGGGCTGCGGCAAAACCACCGTTGGCCGCGCCATCCTCCGCCTCATCCCAAAAACCTCCGGCAGCGTGCGATACAAGGGCGAGGATTTTTACGCCTATCACGGCGAAGCCCTCCGCCGGCTCCGGCCGCGCATGCAGATCGTTTTCCAGGACCCCGTCAGCAGCCTCAATCCGCGCATGACCGTCGGCAACATCATCGGCGAGCCGCTCGAAGTGCACGGCATCGCGCGCGGCAACGAAAAGCGCGAGCAAGTCGCGGCCCTGCTCCGCCGTGTCGGGCTTGATCCTTCCTATGCCAGCCGATATCCGCATGAATTTTCCGGCGGCCAGCGCCAGCGCGTCGGCATCGCCCGCGCCCTGGCCCTTTCTCCTGATTTCATCGTCTGCGACGAGCCGGTCTCAGCGCTGGATGTCTCGATCCAGTCGCAAATTCTCAACCTGCTGGGCGACCTGCAGAAAGAGCGGAACATCGCCTATCTGTTCATCGCGCACAATCTGGCGGTGGTGGAGCATTTTTCGCATGAAGTGGCGGTGATGTACCTGGGCCGGATCGTCGAGCAGGCGCCCTCGCATGAGTTGTATAGCAATCCAAAACACCCCTACACCGTGTCGCTGCTGTCGGCGGTTCCCGAGCCCAACCCCCGCCCCAAAAAGCACCGCATCGTCCTCAAGGGCGAAGTGCCATCCCCCTCAAACCCGCCGACCGGCTGCGCCTTCCATCCCCGCTGCCCGCTCACCCGCCAATGCGCCTCCGGCGCATCCGCCGACGACACCGTGCAAATCACCACCGGCGGCCAAAGCGTCCGCGTCATCCGCGAATGCGTAGAGCTTGCCCCGCCCCTGGTACCCAAGAAGGGTCTGCCGGGGCATGTCGCGGCCTGCTGGCTGACGGAGTGAACCATCCGGGAAATCAAGTGATCAACGTCGCCGAGGAATAGGCGGCGTACTGTTTTTCTTCAAACCCCTCCGACCCCAATAGCACGTCAATCTCGCACTTGATGCGCCAACGGCGGTCGTTGTGGTGATAGACGCCACGCGCTAATTCGACGAATCGCGGGCCGAAGTCGCCGGCATTTTCGCACACTCGGATGTCGTCCTCGATTTGCCAAAGCGCGTCGTTCACGTCATGGAGTTCGGTCGTGAGCTCGTCCAAACGATGGCTGGGCTGCAGCGCCTCGTCGCGCCGGCCCAACAACGAATCAAGTTCACTTTTCGCGGCGGCCTGCTTGCGACTATCGGCAAGGCGCTTGGACTTGATTTGCAGAATGGTAATTTTATCAATCAACTCTCCGGCGCGCATTCGCGCCATGATAGGCGCGAGACGCGGCGGGTTCGGACAATCAACCATGATCAAAGGCAATTGGTCGGCCATCCGCGCGAATACCCCGGCCCAATCGCGCGGCTGCGGCTGGCGGAAAAGCCGCATCGTCGGATACCACGGACTGTCCTCCCGGTCGAGAAGCCATCGCCAATCGGCGGCATAAGGCAACGCTAACCACGTCCGCACGCCCAATGCGCCCGCCAGATGCGCGATCGAGGTGTCCGAGGTAACAACCAGATCCAGGCTCTTCATGATCGCCGCCGTGTCAACGAACGCTCCGCATGCTTCGTCAACCGGCGCATCAAATTGGATGACCGCAAGCTCGCTCCTCAGCGGCGCGATCTGCTCGACGCCAAATCCTTGCTGCAAACTGAAAAAGACGGTTCCGTCGACTTTCGCCAGGAGCGCGAATTCCGCGAGCGGAATGGATCGCAGCTTGTCGCCGGGGTGCCGCGTGCTGCCCTGCCAGGCCAACCCGACCTCGAATCCCGGCGCGGGCTCCATGCGGGCGCGCCATTCGGCGACCCGTTGCGGGTCGGCTTGAACATAAGGCACATCGGCCGGTACGGTGTCGGGCGTCGCCCCAAACATCCCGGGAAGGGAGATGAGGCGGGCGTAAACATCGAACGCCGGCAGCGGTTCGCCGCGCGCCACCACGCGCTCAACTCCGCGAAGGGTTCGCAGCAAGGGCCGCAACCTGGGCTGGCATTCCAGCACCACCCGCGCGCCGCGGTCCGCCAGCAATGACGCATACCGCGCGAATTGAATCGTATCCCCCAATCCCTGCTCGCTCAGCAAGAGGATGGTGCGGCCATTGATCGGCGATCCATTCCAGGGCGGCTGCGGAAAATCGCGCCGTTGCCCCACGTCCTCGCGCAGATGGCGGCGCCATTCGTATTCGATCCAGCCTCGCTGCCATTCGCCGCTGGCCAGAAGCGCGAGCCCCAGATTCCAATGGGCGTCGCGGTGGTTCGGGTTGATCGACAGCGCAATGTTCAGCGTCTCTATCGCCTCGCGCATCTGGCCGCATTCCTGCAACGCCGCGCCGAGGTTGTTCAGGGAATCGGCATCCCGCGGATTCACTTCGATGGCGCGACGAAACGCGGCGATGGCCTCCTCTTCCAGTCCCTGCCTCCGCAGCGCGCCGCCCAAGGCGCGGTGAGCCCCGGCATGGCGGGGCTGTATCGCGATGGCCTGCCGCAGCTTTTCGATGGCTTCCTCCAGCCGCCCCAGCCGCGATAGGCAATTTCCCAGGTTCGCAATCGCCTCGACATAATCGCTTCTGAGTTCGATTGCGCGCTTGAAAGCGCCTATCGCTTCGTCGGGCCGGCCCATCCGTTCCAGCGCAACGCCCCGATTGCTGTGCGCCTCGGCGAAATCCGGGCGAATCCTCAGCGCGCGGCCGCCTTCCTCAAGCGACTCCGCCGCCCGCCCGATACGCCCCAGCGCCACTGCGAAATTGTTGTGAAAATCCGCATTCTCCGGCGACAGCAGTACCGACCGGCTGATGTATCCGATGGCCAGGTCATGGCGGCCAAGTTGCTGTAGGGCCAAACCCAGAAAATGCAGCGCCTCCGGGTTCTCATCGTCAGAATCCAAGACCCGCCTGTATAAAGCTTCTGCCGCACGCGGGTCGCATCGCCGCAACTGGCGTTTTGCCTCGACCAGAAGGGACGCGGCTTCCAACGGCGTGGTCACGCGGGGGGCGGACGAGTGTTCGGGTGGGGCCGGTTTATCCGTCATAAATGCCCCGTTGCTCGGTCGCCTGTCGTGGAAGTTACAACTCCCCAATTCCAGTCGGCGCTGGATTACGGACTGATCCCGAATTATTGGTCGGGCGGCGCATCAGTTATCGTGGCGTCTTTCGCCGGCGCTGCGGGAACGATCTCATGGTGGAGCGTTCGGCCACTCTTGAGATCCACGATTTCCAGGTAGTCCCGCCAATCTTTGCCAAACACGACTATTTTCTCTCCCGGTTGGATACTCATCTCTACTCGATTGTAGAGCCCCGAGGCGCCGGCGAGCGTACCGGCCCCCTGTAGCTGATTCCGCCATAGTTCTCTCGCGGTCTCGACATCTACTGCGATAAGTGTGCAGCCCGTGCCATTATAATAGTAGAGCGCGTAGACGAGGATACGCCCCTCCTGCACAAACACGGACGCGGGGTGTCCGGGAAAGGAGCACACCTTGCGCCCTTCCTTACAGTAGAGAATGTGATGGTATAGTATCCGTTGGATCCCCCAGGTTTTATGCTGATATCGATTTGGCAATCCGATGGGGTTTGGAAAGTGCTATAGAATATATTTGCTTGGCGGTCACTCCAATTCGGAGCGGTCATGTGCCCGCTGCGTGTATCCCCCGGCCCCGCAAAGCTGCGGGCAATGCCGTAGACCGCGATGCTGGAAAACGCGATTGCGGCTCCAACGCCTGCCGCGACAATGTTGCGTGCCAAAACACGCGGAAGGCGCACAACCGCCGACCCGATCGTCAAGTCGACGGCCTGAGTCCGCAGCCGCTGGGGCGTCCCGCATTCAGGGCAGCACCCCTCGGTCGCGCGTAGGTCGTATCCGCAACGCAGACATAGGCCGCGTCTCATGCGCCTTCGCCCTCGTGCCGCCCGCCCGAGCCATATCAGCGGCAAAATGCATATTGGCACCAAAAGGGCCCAATATGGTGCCATCATAAACGCGATGGCGTGATCGCGGTTCGGGATGACGTGGTCGGGGGGGCCGGCGACGCCGCTCCTTTCAATCTTCGCCCCGTAATGAAGCTCATAGGGCACGCCGGCCAATTCCCATCCCTCGGCAACATCGATTGGCGCGGCCGTCCACTCCAATGCGCGGTCCCTTCGCGGCTGCCATAGGACTTTGGTAAATGTTCCTGGCGGTTCATTGCCGCCCAAATAATCTGTCCGCAGGATGAAGTCCCCGCGAATTGATATAAATCCAAGGATGGTGTGTCTCTGGCAGTCTTCCGGCCATCGAAGCGCCTGATACGAGATACGGTCACACATCCAATAGCTGTGCGCCCAAAGCAGCACTTCGAGGGCGATGAGCGCCGCCGCCCCGGCCGCCAAGATGTTGAATACAACTGCCTTCATCTCGATTGGGCAATAATTCCGACTGCGGCACCGCGTTACTTGCACGGAGGGAAAATGGGACACCGGCGATTCGCGATAGCGCCGAATCCACACGGCCGCAATTAAATTGCGCAGGCGGCCGAATCACGCAATACTCATCGGGCTAGCTGAACTTCTGTGCACTAAAGAGGTCATTGAACAAGGGCCCGGTAGTGACGGGCGTCGATCCGTCCGTGACGGCGGTCCATCCGTTCGGCGGGACGTCCTTGGCGCCATTTGCAGTCCATCTTTGCTGCACATCAATCGCCCCGGAGCCATTGAAGGACCAATTTGCGGTGAACTCCCGCGTAAACACGTCCAGCGGGGTCTTGAACCGAGCGTCGCTCGTGGCCGCGCACAGGTCCAATTCGAAGCTATAAAGCAAGGACATGTTACGAGCTGAGTAGCATTGACAAGCGGCGGACCTCCAAACGGTTTATCGCTGGACCTTATCGGACCGCTTGGGGCCTTCGCACTTGGTTGGAAAACGGCGTTCGAGTCGTACCACGGTCCAGTTTGCTGGAACTGGACATCATGTCTAGGATGATTATTTGGACCCGATCCAATCAGCTGCTCCAAGCTCGAATGTCGGACGGCCCCATTCAAGTAGGTGCCCGTGTCGGTGAACCCCGTGACGTTTTGCATAAAACCGATCTTGATTCGGTCAATCCCGAGATTTGTGTTATTTCCGGCCGATGGGCCAGTCGCGGAAACGGTTGCGCTCCACGTTAAGCCCGGGACGGCATTGGTGCCGGAGTCAACTTCCTTAATCTGAGTTCCGTTGCAATTAACCTGGCCGCCGTCGCGAGGCGTTCCAGGCGCAAAAATGCCATTCGACAGGCCGATGCTGACTACGTTCACGCGGCGCGGCCGTCCCTTGAAGCCCGGGGCGTTGAAGGCGACATCGCCGAACCATCCCGCGCCGGGGGCGGTGCCCGCCGGCGCGCTGTTCCACTCGACGGTGCAGAAGTCACCAGATTCTCCTTCAGTGTGGACCGTGCCGCCCTGTGTGACGCTCCATGGGTCATTGTGTACCGGTTTTGGTACGGCGCCCACCACGCCATATTTATAAATTGAGTAAGCTGGCACATCCTGCGGGCCGACTATTGCAATCACCGTGGCCTTTGCGCCCGCGACATTCGCCGCGAGTTGGCCGCCCACGCCGATCATCCAGTTCAACGCCAGCGCGTCCGTGGCCATTTTTTCGCTGATGGCCAGACCCTCCACGTAGAGGGTTGTTTTCGCGGTGGCGCTGAATTGAGTCTGTCCATTTACAATGGCGGTGGTTTTGTTGGCGTCGGACCAGACTTGAAAATCACTGGTGTTCCAGGAGAGCGTGTAAAGTCCACCGACCGAAGCCGGAAGTGAGTTGAGGACCACCGGCACCAGATCAGAGTCGTTGGGATCGGTCGCGCCAGTCTGCTGATAATCCGGAATAGGGTTTCCGTTGCTGTCGCTTACGTCGTTTTCGTCGTCGTTGTTGACGCTGACGAACGCGCCGGTGGTCTGCTGCGCGGTCTGGTCCATCGGCGTCCCATCGCCCTGGATGACCTGCAGGACGGGTTGGCCGACGCTGACGGAAAGGGAGGCGGCGTATGTGCCATCCTCGGTGGTTGCCGTCGCGATGACATGGTCGGGCAGGCCGGCTTGCGAATAGACGTGCGTAAACTGGGAGTTGTCGGCGGTGTATTGGCTGCTCGTGCCGTCGCCCCACGAAACCGACCACTGCGAGGGCATATCGCCGGCGGGGTCGAGGAAAGATGCGTTCACGGAGTAGGTTTCGCCCGTGACGGCCGCCGCGTCGCCCACGACCGAAACGGATGGCGTGGATTCCGCGACGGCAAGTGTTGCGTACGAAGTATCCTCATGTGGAGCGGAAAATCCGCCGGATTTATCCTGATACATCGCGGCCACTCCCACCGTATAGTTTCCGGCCTCTGCGTAAATGTGGTCGAGCGTGCCCGTCGCGGGCGCCATTTGTGACGAAGGGACCAACGAAACAGTTCCGTCACCTCACGAAACCGTCCAAGACATCATTTGCGCCGTGGGATCCGAGGTCTCGGTGAAAGCGGGCGACAGGGTAAAGTCGGTGCCCTCCGTCGGAGAGGCGCCGCCTACGGACAGGCTGCCATTGCCCGCCGCGTAAACATTGACGTCGCTGTTAGCCGTGTAGGTCCCGTCATCGTTGACGCCGGTGGTCGTAACGACATAGCTGCCGCCGCCCGTTGGGGTGTACACATGGGAAAAGGCGCCGCTGGAGTAGGATTGGTTGCCGCTGCCGTCGTCCCAATTGACTGTATAGCTGGAAAGGGTGTCTCCCCCGGCGTCGGCGAACGATGCGGTCAGCGAGTATGTCGATCCAATGGTCGCCACCCCGACGCCGACGACGCTAAAGCTGGGCGCGGGGTCAGTTACGGCGACGGACGTGGCGGCGGTGTAGCTTCCATCCTCGCTTACCGCAACGGCTGTGACGGAAAGGGTGCCGGCGGTGTGGTATTCGTGTGTGAATCCGCCTCCCGGCGCGGCGGCGCCCGATGAATTTTGACCGTCGCCCCAAGCTATGGTATAGCTTGTGGGCGCGTCGCCGCCGGGATCAACGAAGGTCGGGCTTACTGTATAAGATTCGCCCTCGCTCACCGTGCTCTCGTTCCCGCTCACCGAAAACGTGGCTGTCGCCTCGCTGACATTTACAATCAAAGAAGTGCTGTAGGTGGAATCATCAGCGACTGCAACCGCGGCAATCGTGTAGGAACCGGCCTCGGTGTATGTGTGGTCAAAACTGCCTGGATCTGCGTTGTAGGCGTCGGAAGCTCCGTCGCCCCATGAAACCGTCCATTCATCAGCGGTGGTTCCTCCCGGGTCCGAAAAGCTATCCTGAACGACGTAGGCGACACCTTCGGTCGGAGCGGAGCCCTGACTTGAAATGGAAACGCTTGGCGTTGAGTCGGTGACCACTACGGACAGAGTGGCGATGTCGCTGTAAATCGCGCCGTTTTCGTTGTCGGACACGATGTCGGTAATCGTGTAAGTGCCGGGCTCCGTGTATTGGCACAGGGCCGAAGTTGGGTTTCCGCTGATGCCCTGTAGATTGATGCCATCGCCAAAGTCTATGGTGTCGGCGTCAATTGTGCCAGGCCCCGCAGTGCTCGTTGCGGTAATGCCAAGGGTATAGGTGGCGCCGTCCGCGACCGTGGCGGGGCCGCTGAGGCTTAGCGTGACGCTCAGCAGACGGCGCGCTTCAAGCGACTCGCATACCGCCGCTGCCGCCCGGCGGAATGTGCCTTTCAAGACATGCGGCCTTCGCATTCCCGCAAATCTGGGGGATCGAGTATTCATTGCGCATTCCTTTAACGGCGCCATCTCGCCGGCCTTTCCCGGCACTGGCGGTGTTTGGCGGTCGCAACGATGCGAGGCGGACCGCGAGAATGCCAATTCCCACGATCTCGCTATTACATATTACATGAAGTCAATGGTGTTGTGTTACCGCAACTGGCCGGGTTCTGTCAAGAAGCAAAAGAAGCTTTTGCTCATTGGGGTCCTGGGCGGCGATGGTTGCCGATCCCGCTGAGCGATTGTCACACCCGGCGTCGTCGGCCCAATAGCCCGATCGCGGCTATGCCCAACACCGCAACCGACGCCGGCTCGGGCACATCTGCCTGCACGGTCGATTCCCACGCGTGCACCTGCATCGTCTGCGCGGGCGTGAGCGTGCCGAAGTTATTGCTCAACAGCACGAAGTCGGCAAAGGTGACTTTGCCATCGTAGTTGAAATCGCCCTCGGCCCAGCCGTTGGGGCCGACGGTTTGGCCGAAGTGATTGGAGAGGGTGACGAAGTCGGTGAAGGTGACTTTGCCGTCGAGATTGGCGTCGCCGTAGGTGGTGTAGCGGGCCAGGACGCTATCGGCGTTTACGGTTTGGCCCAAGAAGGTGCCGGTCTGGGTTCCGGTGATGCCCAAGATCGTGCTGGCTTCGCCGTAGCCGATGGCGGCGTGGCCGGGGCGCGAAACCGAGGCCGCCGCGGCTGAGCTGCTGGTGATGCCGTTGCCGGTCCAGGCGCCGTTGGCGTAGCCGGATGTGATTTGGTCGGCGAGGGTGGCGATGGGGGATGTGCCCGATGCCGTGTAATTGACGATCATGCCGCCGTTGCCAATATCCACCGTCCCGAGCCACGCGCCCGTTGAACCGGCGAGGGTGAGGCTGTTGGTGGTGAGCACGTTGCCGCCGGGCGTGGCGGTTTTGGCAAGCAAGATCGATGCGCCGACCGGATCGACGCCGACGCTCACGGATGGAATTCGCTGGCTGACGCCAAGCGTGAGCGTGCCTTGATTGACCGCGACGGGCCCGACGAATGTTCCGGCGGATCCGATGACAAGCGTGCCGCCGCCAAAGACAGTAAGGCCGGATGCGGGCGTGGTGATCGGCGAATTGATGGTCGCCGTGACATTTGGATAAACGGCGATGTTGCCGCCCGACAGCGCGAGGCTTCCGCCGTTGAGGGTGTAGCTGCCGGCGAAGGAAATGGAGCCGGGCGTTTCGAGACTGCCCAGTGTTATTTTGGCGCCGCTGGAGGGGATGGCGGCAGGGAAATAAGCATTCTGCCCCGCGCCCGGCCTGCTTCCCGCCGACCAGCTTCCCGCCGACCAGCTTCCGCCGGTGTCCCAGGTTGCGCCGGAAGCCCCGGTCCAGGTGTGCGAGGTTACGGTGAATGTGCCGTTGGTGAATGTGCCCGGCACGGTGTTGCCGTTGCCATCGAGGAATACGCTGTCGTTGCCAGGATACGCGGTGCCCACCATGTTGAAGGCATACGTTCCCTCCACCGCGCCGGCGCTGATCGAGACGGTCGCAAGCCGGCCATTGTCGTTGACGGCCACGCCAAAGCTTGGCGTGAGGATGCCGTAGTTTTGAAACTGCGGGCCGCTGGAGGAAGCCAGATCCTGTGTCGAACCGGCAGGCCAGATGGTGCCGGTCAGGGCATCGACGGAATTGAACGAAGGTGAAGTTCCCACTCCATCCCCCAGTTGCAGAACCAGGTTCATTCCCTCGATGTCAAAGGCGACTGGGTTGGCCGCCGGATCAAATACATTGATGGGAATTGAAACCGTCGCGTTGGGCGCCGCGACGTAGTTGCCGACGTTGACGACCGGATTGGCCGATGCGGATTGCGCGCCAAGAATCGCGCACCAGGCCGCGAGGGCTGTAACGCAATGAGTGTGCGCGATCACGTTGTCAAACGCTCGAAACGCGGCCCCGCGGGCGGTCGCTAAAAGAGGAGCGGGCGCGCGTGATTGTTTACCGCGATTTGCGTGATTTAGCAGCGCGGATGCCTGCAAAGCACGCCGACGAACGGAAGGACGTACGAGCATCGGTTGTCTCCCTTAACTCCAAGCCTTTGCCCATTCTAACAGCAGTTGAGCTTTTCGCAATGCCAAGGCGAATCGCATCAGGTTTAATTATTGAGTAGAATATGCGTATGACCGCGGCCGCCATTCCTGTTTCTTCCCCGCCGCCGGCGCCGCGATTTCGCAACGCGGGCGAATGGCTGGCGGCATTCGGGAATATCCCGCCGGAACGAATCATCTTCGACCCGCCGCCCGGGACGGCCACGATTGATGATCTCATTCGCCTTGCCGGCGGCAATGCCAACCGCGCGGTCGAGCTGGTGAGCGGAACCCTCGTGGAGAAACCGATGGGGTTGCGTGAAAGCATTATTGCCGGCTTGCTGATCACGCTGTTAAATAATTGGGCCAGGCCGCGAAAGCTCGGCGTCGTTTCCGGGGAAGCGGGAATGATCCGCCTCGCGAACGATACAAGTCCACGAGAGCCCCGACCAGATCCGCCAACTGACCCGCGATGACACGCTCGACGGCGGCGAATTGTTGCCGGGGTTTCAAGTCAGGAATGCCTGCCCCACCAAAGCCTGTCGGCATCCGTATTTTCGCTTCCCGGAAGCTCCTCGCACGCCCGATGGAACGAGCCCGTGATACAACACGGCTTCCTTCAGGCGTTATCCAAAATTTCCCGCGCGCAGGCTGTAACTTTCCGTCGGCAGAATCCCGCGCCACTGGCTGATGAGCTTTTTGTACGCCTCGCCGACGGGGCGGACTTTGCGATCCAGATCGTACAGGCCGCAGGCATCGACGTGGTTGTTTTTTTCGCGCAGCGCCGTTTCCCAGTCGATTTGGTCGGTGAGGCTAAACCAGGTGAAGCCGATGATCGGTACGCCGTCCTGTTGCAGGCGGTGCATGTTGGACCATTCCTTGGTCAGCCACCAGGGCGCCTTGTCGGCGTCCTTGGTGTTGGTTTCCGTGTGCATTACCGGCAGCATGTACCGCTTGTAGTATTGATGAGTAATGACGTAATACCCGAAGATTTCGCCTGATGGACGCACCGAGCCGTCGATGGCGACCATATGTTCGTTGGTGGAATAGTAGTCATTGCCCATCACGCAGCGGGCCTTCACGTGGTTTTGGGGGAACCAATGGTACTCCTGGGCGCTCATCCCGTTTTCCAGCAGGTATTCGTACATGTCCGCAGTAATTGGATGGCCGTAGGTCAGGTCCAGTGAGAGGAAGCGTCGCTCATTTAAGAACCAGGCCTTCCCGGCGGCCTCCGGGGCGTCGGCATGAAAATACTCCGATGATTCGCTCTGGATAAACATCGCTTCGGGCGTCACTTCAAGGATCGCCCGCATGGCCAGGACATTGGCTTTGCACAGTGTTTTGAGAGCGGTGACGTAGCCGCGATCATCGGTGCCGCGCTCGTTCCACCAGCCCAGCAGGCCGGAGAATTCCGCGGCGACGAAGATTTCATTCACCGGCGTATAGAGCCGCACCCACGGAAATCGCTGCGCAAATGCCCTGGCATATTCCGCGAAGGCTTGCGGCCATTGCGGATTGTTGAATCCGCCGATCCAGTCCGGCACGCCAAAATGGCACAGATCGGTAATCGGCTCGATTTGTGCTTCTTTTAGTGCGTTGAACGTTTCATCGGAAAACGACCAATCGTACTTACCCCTCCCCAAATGCGATGAATACAGCGGCGGCCCATACCGCAGGAAACGGATGCCCATTTCCTTGACAAGCCCAAAATCCTCCCGCCAGCGTTTGTAGTGCCCGCACTCCTCCATTTCATCGCGGCGAACGGTCTTCCCCTGCCACTCGATCGTCGGGTAGCTGTTCTCGATCCCAGTGCTGAACATGAAGGCGCGGGGCATGGTTTGTCAGTTGTGGTTTGTCAGTTGTTGGTTGCTGTAATGGTGTGATTAATTGTCAGTGGTCGTTTTTTCTCACCGAGATCCGAGGCAAATTCCGAATTCCGAATACCCGAAATCCGAATGAAAGAGGCGGAGGCTCGGATCTGTCTTCATTCGGGCATTCGGGCATTCGGAATTCGGATTTCCCGATTTCCGAAGGGCAAAGGTTAGATGGCGATCGCGGCAACTTTAATGCCCCCAACCACCACCACGATTTTGCAACTGACAACTGACAACTGACAACTGACAACCCACAAACTAAAGAATATCCAACCGCGCGCCATCAACCACAAGCGTGGTTCCATTAACGAATCTTGCTTCAGGAGAGGCGAGAAAGCAAATGGCGGCGGCGATGTCGGCGGGCTGGCCGACGGCGCCCTGGATTTTTTCCTTCCCGCTCTTGACGTTGGGGTTGTTCCATAGCATCGGCGTGTTAACCGCGCCAGGCGCGACGCAATTGACGCGAATTTTCTGGGTCTCCAGTTCCTGCACAAGCACACGGACGAACGCTTCCATTCCGCCCTTGGACGCGGCATATGGTCCCACGCCGGCCTCGGTCTCGTGGGCATGCACGGAACTGGTGTTCACGATCGCGCTGCCGGGCGGCATGTGCGGGATCGCGCATTTGCAGAACATGAAAACGCCTTTAAGGTTTACCCGCAGGACATGGTCCCAGGCGTCGTCTGGCAGTTCGACGGTCGGCAAAAACGTCATCATGGCCGCATTGTTGACCAATACATCGATCCTTCCCCATTTGTCCACGGCCATTTTCACCGCCGCCTGCACCTGGACTGAATCCCCGACGTCACACTTCGCGAACGCGGCCTGGCCGCCGGCGTCCGTAATGGTCTGAACGGCCTGATCGCCATGTGCCGGGTTCAAGTCGATAATCAGCACTTTCGCGCCCTCGCTGGCGAATTGTTGGGCCGTCGCCAGTCCAATTCCCGATCCGCCGCCGGTGACGAGACACACTTTTTCTGAGAATCTTCCGGCCATGCCCAACTCCTTCCGCGGGGCAAAACTCAAAAAGCGATGCACAGCCAAGCCACTATCCCATCGCACTCAGTCCGACCCCAGCAGTTTCACCATCTTGTTATAGATGCCCGGGAGATGCAAGACAGCGCTCCCAATCCGGGGCGGCGCGAGTACGCTCTGCCCCGGCGTGAGCACCGGAGGTTCATCGGTATCGATCCGGGCGAAACAGGTTCCATTCCATTTGAATCCGATCGCGGAAGAACAGAAGTGCCGCGTGGCACAATATCCATGACTGAAAAGCGATTTCCCGGCGGCCGAGGCACGGCATCGCCAATGGCGATTTGGCCGGTGTGTCGGCGAAGGGTACACTGCTCCGCATTGGGCCATCTCATGGAAGTTTGCGATCCCATCCGCCTTTCCCCGATTCAGCGGTCGCAACTTGCCGCCCTGGGACAGCCACAAAGGATGTCGGATCGCCTGTTGGCGCTGTTGGATCGGCATCGCAAGGCGTTTTTCGCGGGCGTTTTCCTGATCTATCTCCTGGGTTTTAATGCGCAGTGGCGGGTCGAACGGGATAGCGCGTTGTACCTGAGCATCGGCCGCAATCTGGCCCATGGCCTTGGGTATACCTATCGCGGCCAGCCGCACAATTTGCTTTACTCGGGGTTTCCCACCCTGATCGCCGGGACATTCCGCGTGTTTCACACGCAAAGCATCGTGCCGGCATTGGTGTTGATGTTGCTGATGGGCCTGGCGACGCTCGGGCTGACCTATCGTCTGTTTCTGCTGCATTCGGGACGGCCAACGGCCGTGCTCGTTACCGTTGGGCTGGGTGTGACCCGGCTCTTCTATCGCTATAGTTTTGAGTTGCTTTCCGATATGCCATTTCTTCTGGGCGTGATGGCATTTCTGGTGGGGTATGAGGCGCTGTCGCGTTCCCGAGAAGACGCGGGAGATGGGCGCCCACGAGAGTCTCTTTCCAGGACACAATGGCTCGATTGGGCGTTGCTTTTCGTTGGACTTGGCGTTGCCGTCACAATGCGCCCCACGATGTGGGTGCTGGTGGCGGCGATTGTCCTGGCGCTGGTCTGGCGGGCATTTCAGGGGACCGTAAATTGGGTGCTCCTGGGCGTGGCGGTGGCCGCGGTGGCGGCAGCCGTCGCATTCCGACGCGCCGCGTCAGGCACGGATGAATACGAGCGCAATATTTTCGGCCAGTTCAAGCACCTGGGCCCGTTGCTCCAGCACATTCTTCACCACAATCTTCACGACCTCTTTGAAGCCACGTTGATCAAGTCCCTCTTCGGTTGCGCGATGCTGCGCGCGTTCAACAGCGTCATCGGCCTGCTGATCATCGGACTGGGAGTGGCGATGCTTCGGTATCGTTTGCTTTGGGGATTGCTGGTGCTTCTGACGATTGGCGTATTGCTGGTGACCAAGCCGCTCGATCGTTATTTGCTGCCGGTCATACCCTTGCTGGTCTATGGGTGGTGGCGGTTTCTGGTATGGCTCAACCATCGGCTGCCGGTGAAATGGGCCGACCTGGCTTTTCTGGCGTTGCTGATCGGAGGGCTGAGCACCAACATGGCGCGGGTGGGGGAGATGGTCGTGGAGCAGCGGCGGGCGCCGTTTCTGGCGCATTTTCACAATGGCCGCTATGAATCGGCCCCGCGCGTGGCCAGGCTGATTGCCCGCAACACGCCACAATTCCCCGATGGCGGCAATGTCTGGATCCTCACTGAGCCCAACGTGGCGCGGATCATGACATTTCTTTCCGATCGCAACACTTTCGACGCAACCGAGCCCGTGCCCTTCGACCCCGCCGGCATGACGCTCTACGCCTTGGTCGGGCCCTCATGGGAAGATTCCAAACCCAAAGCGCCAGTGCAGGCAACTCCCATGGAGGTGTGGCTCACCATCCACGCCCTGCAACTGGACGCGCCCGTCGGAAGACCGGTGAAAGGGAAATACGATTCAAAAGCGTGGATTCTGTACACGGTGCGAATGCGAAGCTAATTGCATTTGGCTGAATCGTGCTCGAAATGCCAATGAGATTTTGGCTACCGCGAAAAGATTAACCGCAGAGACGCGGAGGCGCGGAGGCGTGTTCCGCAATGCCAACAACACCTTTCGTAAATGCAAACAATGCGATCTGCCCGTTGGAGTGTTAATTGGCTCAGCTTCGATTTTGCCTCCGCGTCTCTGCGTCTCCGCGGTTAATTGGCTGTTGGTGACGGCCGAAGATGGGTTTCGCGCGTTGCCGGGGCGCGCACCGCCGCGAGTTTGCGAATCCCAACCGTCACCGTCCCCGTGATGCCGCGATCGGTCAAATACCTTTCCTGTTCCGACGAAAGCTGGAAGGCAAACCCCGTTTTATGGAGACGATCGAGGATCTCCTGATCGCTTAGGCCGGCACGGTTCATCGCCAGGATTTCATCCAGCGTGACAAACCCGTCGCCATTGAGGTCGGCGGTGTCTGCTTTGCGCGCCTGCTCCAGCGTGGCGGGCGCTTCCTCGGCATGCCGCGCTGCATGCACGGCGACGGCGCCGTCGGTTGCGCCGGCCATCGCCGGTGAAGCGCCGATGAGAAATCCGCCGCCCAGCCCCAGCTTGCTGCCGACCAATTTTGATACGGTTGTGGACTGCACCGACGCCGCCGGAATAGCTCCCATGGTGGAATCCGCCTCTTCACTTTGCGCACGCCGTGCCGACTGGCAACCGCCAACGCACAGCAAAATCAAGCCACCGGCGGACAGACCTTTGCTCAACTTCAATGTGCCCATGAAAACGCTCCGAAAAAACGGAACAATCCAAAGCGGCCCCAGCGAATCTCATGCCAGAAATTTGCCGCGCGGCTAACTGGGATCATTCACCACGAAGGCACGAAAGACTGCCACGAATGAGCACGAATGGGCACGAATCATTTTTCTTCATTCGTGTGCATTCGTGTCCATTCGTGGTTTCCCTCTTTCTTTGGGTTGCGGACTTCGCCCGCACTGAGTGACTTCGTGACTTCGTGGTTAGTCGCGCACTTTCCGGGTTAAGGCTATCGGACCTCGTGTCCCTTGGGAAACGATCAAGATTTACACAACTGCCGCCGGATAATAAAGCAGAGCCGCCAATCGCTCGACGCCAACTGGAAGGCGTGGGTGTCGCGTTGATGATTTTCTGACGGAGCAAGAATGAATCCACCGCGTCCTCGTCCTGTTTTTCCCCGCGATGCCCGCGCGATGGAAGTCCGCCGGAGGGTGGATCAGCAAGATCTTTCGTTGTTCGAGGCGATTGCCGGCAAGCAGCCGGAGTACGATGAAGCGGTTCTGGCGGTCTACCACGCCAAGGCCGCCGTGCAGGCGCCCGAACTTGCCGAGCGGCGGCGACCCCATCGCACTTCGTCGCTGGCCTCTTTGAAGCTGAGCCTGCGGCTGCGCGAGTGGTGCGAGCAGGGGGCCAACCGCGTAAGCCGGCCCATCGTCGCCGATTGGCTTCGGCATGTTTCCGACGAGGCGTTCACCCGCCTGGAGCAGGCGCAGGCCCGCTTATCCGCCGCCCGTCCGCGCGTTCCCGCCAATGTTCGCGCCGTTGAAGCGCCCCCCATCACGCCAAACATCACCGCCCATCCTCACCCATATATGCGCGTCGCCTGAGCCGCGATCGTACGCCTCGTTATATCATGCGTTGTTTCAGATTCTTTTAGCGTGACACGGGCGTCCCGCCACAGGCGTCCGGGATTTTGCTTGGCGTGACAATAGCAATAATCTGCATTGCGCCAGCCGTTGGTTTGTGTCATGCTGCCCGCGTGGCATTCGAGCCTGCT
>Ga0075522_10001587_pt1 | contig 17247 bp, 18 predicted proteins | sample NGEPerA_FD_74796 | JGI IMG/M metagenome (GOLD analysis project Ga0075522, IMG submission 74796) | Arctic peat soil microbial communities from the Barrow Environmental Observatory site, Barrow, Alaska, USA - NGEE PermafrostL2-A | ecosystem: Environmental > Terrestrial > Soil > Wetlands > Peat ... | reverse complement strand
AAGATCTGTGAAAACCGGGCGTTGCGGCGCACGCGTAGCACCACGATCACCGCAGCCTCTATACTTTTCCCAACGAACGCGCCCTCTTAGGGCAGCGTGAGCTCCTGTCCTTTATCTTGCAGTCACCGTCATTCTCTTTCCATCGCCATTCCCCGACCCGATTGTCCGCCGCATGGCCCGAGAACCTGGGCGTACATGCAACAGAGGCAGCACGACCTCGGTCCGTCCCTAATCAGGGGCGACGGCTATAGTCCGATCGCACGAGACGCATCGCGCCCTCCGTCCGAGGGATTGGCAGCTTCGCCAGTGCAGTCCATATTTCCTCCGTGCGTCAAGAGTGCTCCGTCCTGGCGCTCTTCGGTTTGGCACGTGGTCCTCGACGCGCGAGGACGGGTGGCCTATCTTCCGTAGCCCCAGAGGCGTCCGGACAACGATCGAGGAGGGTTCGATGAATCATTTCCTAACTGACGCAATGCTCGAAGCGTCCATCCAAAGGATGGACGAAGACTTCGACAGCCACGCCGTTATCACAGACCTCATGACTCACTCGTCGCAGGACTACGTTCGTGATCTATACGCCCACGTGGACCACTCCGATCCGATCCTCGCTCATCACGCCGTCCTCGGCACTCGGCTCGGAAGTCGCCAGAGCATAGAGCGAACGCAAAAAGTATTCAGCCCAAACGTTCGCGGTCAGACCACCGAAAACCAGGGTTGGAGAAAGCGTCGACAGCCCTGACTCCCACGTCGACAATTATCTACAGAGACGAATCTTTCTTTCGCTCTGCGTCGACGGTTTCCTGGTCCCGCCGTTTCATGGCCGGCGCGGAATAATAATCGAGATAAACGGAGTGGGACTTCATGAACATCCTGAGCACCAGCCCGTTTCCCTGCTTGTCGCGCCAGATGTGATCGGATTCTTCGTCGAACGGGATATGTTTCTTAGCGGACTCCCGTGCTGGGCCATATTTGCCGACCACCGAACCGGCCAGATCGCCCAAAAGAGTCCCCGCAATGTTGAGCGCAACCAATTTTCCGTCCTTGAATTGAAAGAGGACGCTCTCCACATCAACGCCGGGAACTGTCACCTCCGGCTCGGGGATGTCGTCCTTGGATTTGGCGATCATCTTCGGTTTCAACTCCAGCGAGAAATCCTGCCTGGACGGGTCCGGCTGATAGGCAGTCAATACCGGGTATTTCGCCAGAACTGCTTCCTCGGATGCTCCCCATTGGACACCACCCCAACCCGGGATTTGGCTTTCGGAGGAGCCTTTCGTCTTGGCCATCGCGGTGAGTGGCAGACTGGCGAGGCACAAACCAAGACTTGCCACACCGATGCGGCGAAACAAATACCCCGCGACCCTCGCGGTACCCCGATTGTTCATCCGGAGATTCTAAACGAATCGTTTCGGAATCGCGCCGCCGGCGACACGAAAACTCAACGCGCGTCGAGATGGTCCGTTCCGGCGCCGATCCGGACCCGATCCGGACCCGATCCGGACCCGGAGAATGCGCGCGACACCACGCCAGAACAGCGCCGTCAACTATTGGATTCTGGGCCAGTATCGTAGTTGCCTCCCTGGCCGCCCGTATCTGCGTCCCCGCTCGCCGACGAACTGCCACCGTCGTGTTGGCGTGATGCCTTCGGAGTGCCTTCGCCTTTTTCCATCTTCCCGTACGTTGTCAGTAACCCCTCCGTCCATGGGCGACCTGACATTTCGTCATCGGCCCGAACGAGTGCGTTTGACCCCTGCATCCACCGCTGCCATCCCTGAGTGGGAGGCGGCGCGTAGCAGGATGGGGCCTTGTCCGGACACATGCGGCTGGCGCCGTACGTGTCCTCCCAAGGCCAAGACCCGAAGACTGCTCGGCGCTTCGCTTCTCGCATGGATGGATACCGGGATCCACGCTGGCTGCCGCACTCTTGCACCGCCGTGTAGACTCATCCCGCGATGGTCAGGCGTGCCCGCCTTCAGGAAGTCCCGGCGATTCCCGCGACGCTGGATCTGCTTCGAACGCGGATGCCGCCTGCAAGATGCGCTGCCCATCTCTTTTGGATCCCGTCGCTCACGGCGAATCCCGAGGAGCGATATGAGGCGATTCGACGGCTCCTAGCCGACTGGCTGACAACTCTTCGTAACATCCGGGAGTCGAACCGTCGTCTTTCCTTCGACATCTGGGTGGGGCAGCACTCGATCCGCGGGCAAAACCTACCATTCATGAAGGTGATAACTCCTTGCAGTCGGGGCAGGCTGTCGAGCGAGGATTTCGCATTGCTCCGGCGCAGGGCGTCGGCCTCGTTCTTCGTGGATAGTCCGGTAGCCGAAGGGATTTTCCCCGAACTGCACGTTGAACGAGGCCGGCTGAAACACCAATGGGAACTCAATACCCGTTTCCTCGGGGACTGCAGCTCGCGGTTCAGACGAGCATTTCAGTTGGTCCGCGATGCGCGGGATCCCTATGCCCAACTCCTTGGTGGAGCAGACATGCCTTCGGACTTCCCCTGGACGACCCGGCGCAGGCCATCGAAGCGGCGCTGATGATGATCTTAAAGCCATTCGACTTGTCGGGGCCGCACGACTCCGCCGCGCCAACCACATTGAGCGCCCGCGGTGCCATCATGCTCAGACCCGCCACCGGAGCGGCGGAGATCAGGAGACGCGACCACTCAGGGGGAACGGAGGCCGAGAAATGGCCGTGCTATTGACATGGAATCCCGCCAGAAATAGGCCGTCCCTGGAAGAGATTGGCGATCTCGCAGTCAGGCTCAGGTCAGGTCGGCAGGCCGTCCTGGATTGGAGCTGCGGGAACGCGCGATATATACGAAAAGGAACGCCGTTCTTCTTCCTTCGTCAGGGACGCGGAACCAAGGGGATAGTGGGCGCTGGAACCATCACCAAAGGTAGCTTTCGCGGGCAGCACTGGGAAGATCGCCGGCGTGGCGCGAACTACGTTTCCGCAAAGTTTCATTTTCTGACCGATCCCGAGCGGCCAAAGGTACCGTGGGCAGAGCTGCATTGCGGACTGCTGACCGGGGGCCCATGGAGTACGCAGGCTTCTGGGGTGAAGCTGACGCAGGAGACGGCATCAGCGTTGGCGTCCCGCGTTGGCTGGCGCCAGATGCTCGCAACATCCGTCGACGAATTCGGGGCTCTCGAGGGCGGCCTTCAGAAGCGCTACGTGGCGCACAGGGCGCGCGAGCTACGTCTCAGGATGCAGAAAATCGACGACGTTCTTGCGGTAGATCGCCGCTTGACTTGCGAGGTGCCAGGTTGCGGCTTCGATTTCGAGCGAACCTACGGCGAACTCGGGAAGCACTACGCGCATGTTCACCACAAGGAGGCTTTGTCGTCGAGAAAACGACCCAAGGTGACCCGTCTCGTCGATCTGGCAATCGTATGCGCGAATTGCCACGCGATGATTCACCGGGGAGGGGAATGCCGTAAATTGGCGTTCCTGGGCGCGCGTGTGCGTCAGCGGTAGGGCCGGCATCGACACGCGATGTTGAGCCAGATGCACGTCGTCGTCGACGTCGAGACTCGCCGATCTGGCCGCTGCAAGCCCACCTGGGCCTCAGGATCACGAGTCCCTCGCGTACCCGGCGTCGACCGGCATTCCGTGCTACCATTTTGGCGGACGAAACTTCCTAATTGACGCGAGATTTCATGACCGCACGTTTGAAGAAGGTGATCGAGGAAATGGCCGACTTGTCGCCGGCGGAGCTCGCGGAGCTCGCGGAGCGCCTTCGGGAATTGCGCGCCGTCAACGACCAAGGCCTCCGAGTATGCCGCGGCGCTGATCTCGTGCGCCTCTTCGAGAGCATCACCCCTGATCCAGAGTTCGCCGACGACATCGAGGCCGGCGTGCGCGAGCGCCGTGCTATGGCCGCCTCTCGGGTCTCCCCTTGGGAACGCTGATCGATTCGAGCATCTTCATCGCCGCTGAGCGCGGCGACATCGCGCTGCGATCTGCACTCACCCTTCTCGACCCATTTCAGGACTGCTTTATCTCCGCGGTCACCGTGTTCGAGTTGCTTCACGGAGTCCACCGCGCGGACACGGCCGCCAGGCGAGCAACGCGCGAGGCCCACGCCGAACGCTTCATCAAGGCGATTCCCATCATCCCCTTCGACGAGAACGCCGCGCGCGTACTCGCGCCCCTGGACGCGTCGCTGATGTCCTCCGGAAACAAGCTCCCTATCGAGGACCTCATGATCGCGGCCACGGCGCTCGCTCACCGTCACGGTGTAGCCACGCGCGACAAGAAGAGCTTTCCGAGGGTGCCCGGCCTGAAGGTGGACGAGTGGTAAAGGAACCTTTCGGCCTTATCTCGAACCAGTGTGTTGGATGTGGGCTGGACACTATTGCTGCCCGACGTGTTTACTTTGAGCGCCAGGGACCTTTCTGCGACGAGGATTGTCGCAGAAGGTCGGGTGACAAATGCGGCAGGGCGATTGGGGGCTCGATGCCCTGCGCCCATCCCACCGGTCATGTCGGCGACTGCAGTCCAGTGTGGCCGTAGGTTGCGGCGTTCGCGGAGGAGGGATCGCTGATGCGTCCACGCGCTGGGATCGTCTGGAGGCTGGCAGGCTACGAGGACGCGGCGGCAGTTCGCCGATCCCTGGCGATTGCACTGGCCGTGGCCTTACTGCTCGGATTGCCTCGGGTCTCGCACTCAGCACCCGCATCCCCCCCGTCGGTGCCGACTTCTTTCAAGACCGAACTCGACAGCCTTAAAGCGAAGGACGGTCTGACGCTGGCGGACGCGATCGCGATCGACATACCGGCGTCCGACCAGCGCTTGGCCGTCCACCTGATCTCGAACAGAGAAGATGCAGGCCTCCGTCATCGGTTCATGATTCTGCGCGCCGGTCCTCCATCACGGGCAGAGTTCTCGTGGCCGGACCCGTCAACCGGTGTTGAGTTGGGCGGCGCGGACAGCCGGAGCCTCTGCGGGAAAGACGTCAATGGCGACGGCTACCCGGAAGTGATTGCCATGATCGATCCCGGTGGAAGCTCAGCGGGTACGTCCGACTTCGTCATCTTGACGTTAACCCCTGAGGGTGTTCGGCAGAGATATAAGGGAAACATTTTTCGAATGGTCGACCTGAACCACGATGGCGTTCCTGAGATTGTCACCATGGAGGAAGACTCTGAAAAGTGGACTGCCGGCATGGGTCACGCCGACGTCCCCGTGATCTTCCACGCGCTGCGGTGGTCTTCCTCTGGTGCGGCGTACCTGCCGGCACCGGACCTAGAGCGCAGACGCGCGTTCAAAGAGGCGACCGTCATCAGAACGTCCCCTCACCAAACGAGCCCATCGGCAACTTCCGCTTCTGAGGCGACTCCTATTGACTTGGCACGCAGTGGCCTTGCGAAAGGTACAGCCACTATTCATTGGACGAAGGACAAGTCAGGCATTACGACGGGGCCGTACTATGGCTGCATGGTTGCCTTCATCACGGAAACGGTCAGCCGAGGGGAAGCCGACGCATTCGCAAGCCTGGTCGTCGTGCCGGACTGGGGGCCCTTTTGTAAGACGTGGCCAGCTCGCCCATCCTATTTCCCCATCGCCGTCCTTTCGCGGAAAAGCGATGGGTTCCACGAGTCATTTCCCATCCCTGCGATGTTGTTCGCATCAGACATCTCTTACGCGAAAAAGCTCCAGACCGGTGCTCAGAGAATGGCCAATGTTGTGAGTGATGCGTGGACCATTCGCGTTCTCGATTTTGGCGGCGCCGGGGGCGAGTTGACCACGATACGGGCGCTGCCCACGAGCGCAGTGCCAAGCGCGCCCGCGGTGCCTTAGAAGTCGTCGCTGACCAGAGAGGCATGGCCGGGCATTCGAACAAATCAGGTGATAAGCACCTGAATCTCCAACCAGATCGGCGGTCTATGATAAGTCGCGTAGTCCGTCCCCGGATTGAACCTGCGATCTAAGACCGAGGTCGGGCGCACCGCAGTTCATATTTCACGGTGTAGCTGGCGTGCGACGAAATCTTGAAGCCCCTCATCGGTGACCCTGATCGAGTTCAATACGCGGACGTGCCGCAGGGTGCCCGTGGCGCACAGCTTGTAGACGGTCGCGGCGCAGACCCCGAGGCGCTTGGCGATACCCGAAACCGTCAACAGGCGGCTGTCTGCTCTGAAGTACGGGTGAAGTAAATCGCCTGTGAAATGCGGTGAATACTTCCGACCGTTGGACTCGGTCGGTGATTCCGAACCCAATAGTTCTCGACGGTTGTGAACGGTTGTGAGCGCCTGCGATGGCTCGTTCGTCGCTTTGGGAGCAGGATGTCGGAGGTTCAAATCCTCTCGCCCCGACCACACGGAGATAGCGTCAGGAAGGCCCTTAGCGATGGTGACGGTCTTACCGCCATGGGCAGCCGACCGCGTCGATGACTGGACGACGGCCGCGAAGCTCGGCCTCACCAGAGCTTACGGTGCCGACGAGCCGGACTACCCGCCCGACGACGTCGCGAAATGAAGGAGGGCGACGTCGCCCTGACGTCGTCCTGACGTCGCTTCCGCAGGCCGACGGCAAGGTCAAAAACCGTCCGGCGGTGGTCCTACGGGTCATGCCCGAGTACGGCGACCTGCTCGTGCGTGCAACAGCCCTGACCGTCGAGGCTACGGCGACCGAGTCGTTGTCGGCTCGGCCACCAGGAAGTCGGCGGTCGCGGGATCGGCGCGCAGCAGATTGATGTAGAGCCAGACGAACGCGACGAAGATCAGGATCGTCGAATCCTGAAAGTGGCGATCGAGATCGGGGTCGAGTGACGCCCAGTAGCCGGCGAGGCAGAGCGCGAGCAGCGGCGCGGCGACGCGCAGGAATGGGACGACCAACGGGATCGCTCTGGCGGCCGCGTCCCGCGACGCGGCCGGGATCCCCGCGTCGCGCGTCGGCCCCGCCCGCCCCACGTCGGCGAACAGTGCCAGGAGGAACACGAAGTGGCTGTAGTAGTTCGACGGGTTGGAGATGACCAGCACGAGCGGCATTGCCAGCACCATGGCCTGGTGCAGCGGGCGTCGGCGCGCCAGCCAAGCCACGCAGGCGACACAAAGCAACTCGAGGACGATGAAGATGACCATACGCGCCTGCAGCACCGCGCCGGCCGCGTTGTCGGTCCCCGCGATCAGCGCGCGCAGGCTGATCTCGTTCACTCCGACGTCGCGGTTGAGCAGCGTGACCTTGTGAAACCACCTCACCCACGCGCCGGGCGAGTAGAGCGCCGCGGTCAGCACGACCATGAACACCACCGTGATCCCCGCGCCGACCAGCACACGCACCGTCGCGCGCTGGTCGGTGAGCCAGGGAACGATCGCCGGGCGCTTCCGGTCCCGCCACCAGCGCTCCCCGAATGACCAGAGAGCGGGCAACGCGACGCCGAGCAGGGCGACGACCGGAAAGGCTCGGATTAGCGCCGAAAACGCCAGGAAGACCCCGGCCAGCGTCCAGCGCTCGCGCTTGAGCGCGGCCGCGCCCAACCCCAGCAGCGCCAGCCAGTCGTGCCGCAACGTTGCGCCGCTCCAGTTGGTGCCAAACATATAAAGATCGTTGGCGCCGAACACGGTCATCGCCAGCAGCATTGGCCACAGGCCAAACGCGCGCCAGAGCGCGACCGCCATCAGCAGGAGTAGGAGGCCGTCGAGGAGGCCGGTGGCGATCAGCAACCCCTCGGACGCCGGGGCATGTGCCATCAGCAGACGTCCGAAGAAGAGCCAGACCGGCGTGGCGTTGGCGCCGTGGTCGGTGAGGGTAGAGAGATATTCCGGTCCCATCACGTCCTCGAAAAAGCCCATGTCCTTTTTGAACTCGGCCCAGCGCTCCGCGCTGAACCGATCGCGCACCGAGCGGATCTGACCCTCGATCTCGTGGACGTGCCGGATGCGGTGGTCGTCGAGGCTGCGCACCTCCTGCGTTGCCAGCGAAGCGAGCGAGCCTCCGAGCCGATCTTCGGCGTAGGCCATCACGCTGGCCAGGTAAACGCCGTCGTATCCCAGCTCGTCGAAGTACTTAGCGAATGGCTGGTAGACCCGCAGATCGTTGGTGTGCACGAACTCGGGGCGGTTGTGCCCGTGATCCCAGAACTGCGGCCGGCCCAGGTTGTAGAAGGCGGAGAAGGCCATCGCGGCGCTGACGGCGAGCGCGGCGGTCACCGCCCAGCGGTGCGCCGGCCAGCGCTTGCCTGGGAGCGCGACACGGATCGCCGCGCCCAGCGCGATGGCGGCGGCGGTCGCCCGCACGAACGCCACCTCGCGTCCGCCCAGGGGCCACCCGTTCGAGATGGTGTCGAGCACCGCGGCCAGCGCCGCCACCGGCACCAGGGCAGCGAGCGCGACCTGCCAGCGGCGGGACGTCGCCGTCGTGAGGATCAAAAATAGAACGAAGGCCGCGATCAGGTTGAGCAGGGACGAGCGGACAGCGGCGGCCTGGGTCTCGCCGGCGATCCTTCGAAGCGGCGGCGGCAGCGCAACCGGACGCTGCGAAAAGAGCTGCAGCTCGGCGACCGAGTAGGCGGAGTCGCCGCCGCGGACGGCCAGGCGGATCCAGCGGCCGCGGCCGGAGAGCTTGTCGGTCCATCGCCCACGCAAGCCCGCCTCGGGGCGCGGCTCGGCCGTCCAGAGCGGGACGAAATGGGTGTGGTCTTCGGAGATCGCGACGTCGTACTCGTCGTTGTTGTCTCCCTGCAGATAGGCGGCGGCGATCGGGACGCTCGCCCCGAGGTCGAACTCCACGAATGCGCGCTCCGACGAGAATAACGCCGCGACGGAGATGTTCCAATCGTCCCCCTCGAAGGCGCTGGCGCCGTCGGTCAGCGCGCGGACGTTCGAGACGCCGGCGGAGGCCGAGGGGCGGCGGCCCGCGAGGAGGTTGTCGTTGGCATGGGCTGGCCGCGCGGCGATCGACGCCAGCGCCACGACGGATAGAAAGAGCCGCACGCGGAGTCGAGCGGGCGGGCGGGGCCGGGTGGCGGCGAGCTCGTGGGTCGTGGTCATGGAACTGGCAGCGGCCATCGACAGATCTCAACCATACAGTCTGGGACAGACTTGCATGTGGCGTTTATTTCGGGCCGTAGGCTGCGGGCGCTGGTTGGCCTGCGCGCTTGGGTGTTCGCGCTTCAACCGCTACCTTCAGGTATGTGGCTTTACGTCGTCGAGCGACGGCAGATCGGCAAGGTTGGGCTGAAGGACGATCTCGATTCGGCGATTTTGGGCCCGGTGCTCGGGCGAATCATTCGCAACCACGGGATCGAACTCCCCGTATCCCGCAGCCGCAAGAACTTGCGGCCGCATGCCGTTCGCGATCAGGAATTGAGTGACCTCCACCGCACGCGCCGTCGCCAACTCCCAGTTCGAAGGGAACCGGGCGGTGTGGATTGGAACGTCGTCGGTGTGGCCAGCGACCAGAAAGTGGCGGTCGGGAATCGTCGCCAGGATCTTCGCGACTTCTGCCAACGCCGATTGACCATCCGGCTTGATCTTGGTCATGGCGGTCCAATCCAGATGTGCTCCAGAACATTCCGAGCAATGGTATAGTGCCGACCAGGTGACGGCCGTCACCGTCGGGACGAACGAAATATTCCAGAGCACCTTCCAGTTGTACCCTCTACACGAGGGAATGCGTTGGTCGAGGAGGAGGTCTTCCATGAAAATCGGCGTTGGTGCGGTTATTTTCCTGTTCTGCGCGGGCTGCAACCACGAAAAGGTCGCGCCCGTGACCCCTCAACCTGGACCCACAGTAGCGGCGTCCAGTGGATCCAAGACGCCTCCCCGCGATATCTCGAGCAACCAGAAGGTGAGCGATACGCTCGCGATGTCGGGTGACATCGTCCGTCTGTGCGGTCTCAAGCCGACCGGGAGCGCGACCGCCCCGAAGTTCGGTTACGACAAGGACCAGCTCACCGACGACGATCACAACGTCCTCCAGCAGCTGGCCACCTGCATGTTGCGGGGACCGCTTCAGGGCAAGGACGTCGAGCTCATAGGCCGGGCCGACCCGCGGGGCACCGAGGAATACAATCTCGCCCTCGGTTCCCGCCGTGCGGGCAGCGTGAGTCAGTACCTGGAGGCACTGGGCGTCAGCAAGACCTATCTGACGCAGACGACCCGCGGAGCCCTCGACGCCACCGGCACCGATGAGACGGGGTGGGCGAAGGATCGCCGCGTCGACATAATGCTCAAACGGAGCTGATCGCGACACGAACACGCGCGGCGTCGGCAAGCCGACCGACGTCCCCGGTCGCGCGTTCTTTTGGCGACGCCAATGGCGGTCGTCCAGATCCCGCCGCCGGTGCCTGCTGGTAGCCAAACCCAACACCTGCTCTGGTTGGGCGACGATGGCCGAGATCGGGCATCGGGCGGTGACTCGATACGCGATATCCTTGAGTGGCAAAAGACTGCACTCTTCTCCCTTCGAAAACCATATCGCCACATCAACCGGACACCGGCGGTGTCGGTACCGTGAGTAAAGCGCCATAATCCACTTGGCGCGCGCTTTGCTCCGGAGTTGCGTCGCTCGGAATGTCCGGGCGATCAGCCAAATCAAAAGGAGAATCACTATGAAGCTCACGCGCGTTATCTTCCTTGCCCTCGCCGTTCTCCTCCCGACGTCGTGGACGATTGCCCAAGCGGCAGATGCGCCGGCCGCCGACGCTCCCGCAAAGAAGACGAAGAAATCGAAGAAGAGCAAGAAAGCGGCCGAGGGCGACAAAAAGGCCGACGACAGCGCCAAGTAAGTAGCCGCTGTTCGCAGTCTTCGAGAGCCCCGGTTGCGCAAGCGATCGGGGCTTTTGTGCGCCGAGGCGGCGAGCCATTTCGGCATCGCCGCCCCGCCCGATTCACTTCCGCCGCCGCGCGCGGGTTTCTGCGAACCCCAGCGGCGCGCGCGGCGCCCGACCTACGACTTGTGCGCGGTCTTGTGCTTGGAGGCAGTCGGACCTCCGACGGTCGTGGTCTTGGCGGCCATGGTCGATTTCGTGGTCTTGTCAGCGGCGTCGGCCGCTTTTTCTTTTGCCAGATCTCCCTGCGTGCTCGTGAGCTGCTGTTGCAACGTGGCGACCTGAGCCTTCAGATCGTCTCGTTCGTGGGTAACGCTTGTCAGCGTCGACTTGGTTGAGTCGAGCTCTGCCTTGGAAGCGTCGCAGCCGACGAGCATGGCCAACACTCCCAAACACATCATCGTTTTCATGGATTTTCTCCTTAGTCGAAACCACCGCGCCGTGCGGGGCGGGGTGCCCCTGTGCATGTTTCGCGCCGGCCCGCCGGGGCCGGCGATCACCACCCCGTGCGCGACGAGGTGGAAAGACTTTGTGCGCCGGCGCGTAAATCGGACAATCCGTAAAGTGCGGTCCTGCTCGTAAGGCGCTGGTCCCGTCGGGTTGGCCTCCGTCGGCGCAGACCCGCACACGCGCCTGAAAGAGCGGAACGTGCAGAGGAGTCTTGGAGCTTCCCGAGGAAGCCCTTGCCCAATATCGCAAGACCGTAGGGTGAGACGGTTTGGCGCTATTTGGCTTTTGATTTGGGCGCCAGCTCGGCGCTCGCGAGCTCTCGGCGGACCTCGGCCAGCTTGGCCATGAGCTTGGTCGCGTTCTCACGCCCCATCCGCAGCAGGATCTTTTGGCCTGCAGAGCTGGCTTCGAGCGCGGGATCCTCGAACAGGTAGAGCCCGCCGTTTCTCGGCGCCGCACCGTCGACCTCGAACCGCTTGATCTTGATCGGGCCGGTGACCGCCGGAGTGGCGAGCAGGTTGTCGATCACGTCGATGAGGCGGTCGTTGAAGTACTTGCCAGGATACCCGAGGTCTTCGTAGGCCTGTTGGAACAACGGATAGAGGCGCACGTAAATCGCGACCGCGCGACGCGTGTCGATGCCCTCTGCGAAGCCGACGAAGGTGGCATATCGGTCGGCATTCGTGGCGCCGATCACGATGCCGCCGTCGCGAACCTCCGTGTCCAGGCTGCCCGCGGTCTGGTGCACCGGCCACCTATCCACCGACGCGTTGTCGGTCGCGAGATTGTCGACAGTGGCGACGATCCTGCGAACGATGCCATCCAGCCCCAGGAATGACCGCACCGCCTTCCGCCCGAGCAGATCGATGAGGGCCTTCTCGAGAGTGGCGTCGGAATTGTCGAGCGATGGGAGCGCGGCCCGCGGCTCCGACGGCGACAGCGGCATGGGATGCCGAATGGCCGGGACGGCCGGTGCAGCGGGTGGCGGCGTGGGGGGGACCGCGGGCGCACGCGGCGTCGCCACCATCGGGGCCGGTCGAGGATGCCGCCACCAAAGGAGGGCACCGCCCGCGGCGGCGAGCACCAACACGGCGATCACCACCCGAGAAGCTCGGCTCATCGGCAAGCGCTCCGATGGAGGCACCGGAGATGGACGAAACGGGACGCGGAGGGATCGGCGACCGTCGGGTCGACTCCCGGTACGTCCGCCGGGCGGCACATTTGTCCCTGCATCTCGTCCTCCTCGGTCTGGTAGCGATCGATCACGAGGCCGCCTACCAGGCGCAAGTACGCAAGGTCCATTCCAAGTGAAAGTCTCGAAGGTTCGGTGCCAGATACACATACGGAGCGGGTCATTCCCCGCACAACCCGCCGGCACCTGCGCCCGCCGCAGCCCGATCCAATTGTCAGGCCTTTGAACGAAACGATAGCGGACGGGTGATTTGTCATCGCTGGGCGCAGGTGCCGACAGTCCGGCGCCGCGGTCTTCCAGCCTTCCGGAGGTCCAGCGGGTACGGCCCACGCATAGGGTGAGCCCATGATCGACCGACGGCGAGCGGACCATCGACACGATTGAATCGGCGCAGCGTTCGATCGATCCCGCCACGCGGTGCTCGGTGCGCTGGCGCGGCCCACGCGGTTGGATCGCCGCTTGCTCAGACAACCGTCATGCCCACACACTTTACGAAGAGAGACCGCAGCATCCCGGGCACTTGGAGTTCATTGCTGTCCAAGGCGGCGTGTAATCATGAGACGATCGCGCAGCGGGTGGTTGTCTTCTTGCCGGTCCTCTGCCTGGCCGGCATCTCGTGCGCTCAGGGAAGAATGTTGCCCGCAGCCTCCGCGCACACCATTCCAGGCGCTCCTGAAGCCGCGGCCGCCGAGGTCGAGGGGGTCAGAGTCTCCGCGGAAGGTGACGACTGGGACGCTTCTCCCGCGGATCTCGCCACCCGCCTGACGCCGGTGAAGGTCCGGATCGTCAACCACAGCGGTTCCCCCGCTCGAATCGAGTATCAGCAGTTCACTCTAGTTGGCGGTCACGGGCACGTTTACCGAGCTATTCCGATCGTCGCGCTCGATCACGCGACGCCCGTGGCTGGCAACGGTACGATTGATCCGATCTACGCCGCGTCGAATTTTTTCGTGGCGCCTCGATACCACGACGTCTACCCGACGCTCGAACCTTGGCCTCACCCGCTCGTTCGCGATGACGCATCCTCCGACCAGCAGGACCAGCGCTGGGGGCGCGGCCTGCCGACCCGGGTGATGCGACGCATGGGGCTGCCCGAAGGCGTCCTGGCGGACGGCGGCGAGATCTCCGGCTTTCTCTACTTCGAAGATGCGACCAAACGCGAGAGTCGACTGACCTTTCGCGCTGAAATCGACAACGAACAACAAGGCGACCAGCTGGCGGAAATCAAGATTCCATTCCGGGTTCAATGACCCGAGCACGCCTGGCGGCAGCGCTCCTGTTCGGCGCGCTTTGGACCCGGGCCGCTGCCGTCCGAGGCGCCGTCGCCCAACCGGCCGCTTCGACCGAAGGCCGTCCTCTGTCCGTCGCGCCTTACGCCTTGGGCCGGCGAGCCCGCTGGAGGAACGTGCCAGGTTCGCGCAGCGGTCCGCCCGCGGCCGCGGCGGACACGCCCGACGTCTTCGTCGACGGGGATTTCAACTCGTGCCGCAAGCCGTCGGATCGAAAGCGGCTGGTGAAGCTGACACTCAAACCAGACACGAACATCGACGATCTCGTCGTCTGGATCTCGTCGGTTACCTGTCGGGAGTTCGTCTGGTCGGAAGCGATCGCCGCCCGCAACAAGAAGGTGACCATCGTGGCGCCGGTCCCGATGACGCCCAGGCAGGCCTTCGGGCTGTTCTTGGATGCGCTCGACTCGATCGGCCTCACCGTCGAACCGTCGGGCAAGTTCTGGCGGATCGTCGAGACCCACACAGTGAAGTCGACCTCGATCCCACTTTACGGTTTTGACGGTCGTCGCCTCGGCGGGTGACGGGCGCCCACGCGCCGACCCACGCGGAAAACAGGGTCGGGAACTCGCTCCCGCCCCATAGCTGGCCGGGAGCTCTTGGGGCGCCCCACCTTGGTCCCGACCTTTGGAGCTCGGAGGTCAGGCCTTCCCTCCGATCTTCGGGGCCGGCGTCGTCCAGACGGTCGATTTTCGAGCCACCTGCCCGGCGGGCCGCGACTTGGAGAAGGGCAGGCTGCCTGCGAGAGAGCGAACCATGAGCGAACCATGAGCGAACCAAAGGCCGACTGCCGTGCGTCGATCCCCCTCCTCGGTCCTGTTCTCCCTGGCTGCCTGCGAAGGATTTTGCCGATGAAAACTGTTCGTTTGCTGGCTTGCGGTTCGCTCTGGTCCTTGCTCCTGGCGTTACCGACTACCCAGGCCATGGCTGCGGACGGCTGGGGGGCCAGCTGGAGCTTCGGGCCGGTTCATCCGACCACCACCAACCACATCATTCATACCAAGACCACGATCGTGCCGGGCCGCATCCCACCGGTCACCACGACCGTGGGCCCGCTGTACCTGTGGCCTGGCCTCTCCAACCCCACGAGCGACCTCATCCAGACCACGATTGACGCTCAGAGCTACAACGCCTCGTATTGTGGCACCACCGCCACCCAGTGGTGCGTGGAAGCGTCGGTTTTCGGCAGCTTTGGCCAGCGCAATGGTACAGCGGTCGCCGTCGACCCCGACGACCACATCACCATCGAGTACGTGCTGGGCTCGGACAACAACACCTGGACCCAGACCGTGACCTCCCAGAAGCTGGGGAAGGTGGTGTCGACGCTGACGAGCACCAGCGGGTTGATGTACGGCGGTGGCTTCGGCTTCGCCACCGAGGCAGACGCCAATTCGTACACCATCGACACCCAGTACTACTTGTGCACCGAGATTCACCTCGACGCGGCCGATCCGACCTTCGGAGCAACTGGCGTGGGTGGCATCGGCGCCAAGATGGGCGCAACGGGCACCGGTTCCGGCATCGGCACCATCAAGAACCTCCACACGACAGACGGCGGTCTGACGTGGCTGGCTGATCTCATCACGCTGCCCGCGATGAACCCGCAAGGCACGCAGACGCCCCCGCCGACTTATGACTGCACCAGCAGCGGTGGCAGCACGGGAAGCGGCGGCAGCACCGGGAGCGGTGGCAGCACCGGCAGTGGCGGCAGCACCGGCAAGGGCGGTGGCACCGGCAGCGCTGGCACTGTCGGCAGCGGTGGCAGCACCGGCAAGGGCGGCAGCGGCGGCAGCGGCGGCAGCACTGGCAGCGGCGGCAGTACCGGCAAGGGCGGCAGCACCGGCAGCGCTGGCACTGTCGGTAGCGGTGGCAGCACCGGCAAGGGCGGCAGCACCGGCGGCGGCGGCAGCACTGGCAGCGGTGGCACCATCGGCAGCACGGGCACCGGCAGCGGCGGGGCTGCGATGGCGGGAACGACTGGGACCAGCGGGGGCGCTGGAACCGACGGCGCGACCGGCGCGGCCGGGGTCAAGGGCACCGGTGGTGACAACCCGGGATCTGGCGGCAGCGTGGTGGCCGGGACTGGAGGCGCGTCGACGGGCACCGGTAGCGGTGGCACAACCGGAGCAGGCGCCACCGGCGGATCGGCGGGCGCCACGGACGGCGCCTCGGGCTGCAGCTGCGTCGTTGGCGCGCAATCCCCGCGCGGGAGCATGTTTGCCTTCTCGCTATTGGGAGCGTTCGGTCTGCTCGCAAGGCGGCGCCGAAACCGCCGCTAGTGGAGCGAGCGAAGCGAAGCGGTAAGGGCTTTGCGATCTACGGCAGGAACTTGATGCCGGTGATCGCGACGTCGATGGGACAGGCGGCGGCCGCGGCGTCGGAGACAGCGCCGGCGTCGGCTCCCCCGTCGCCGGCCGGTTTCGTTCCGGTGAATTGCCACTGCATACCGACCACCTGGGCCGCGTTCGCCGGCGACCAATTCGAAATGCTGCCGAGCGGGGTCACCACGGTCACGGGCGTGGACGATGGAACCGCCACCCGCGTCACAGCGGGGAAGTTGTAGCAGCCGGCGTCGGCCGACGGGTCACAGCTCCCGGCGGGAGTCTGGTTGTCGGGCTGCTGATCGAACGTCTTGATTTGTAGCTGCATGTCGCATCCGGGCGCCGACCCCGACACCGTGAACTGGACCTGCGAGAACGAGGTCACCGTCGCGCAGACCGAGAAGCTGAGCCCGACCCCGCCGTAGTCGTTGGCGGCGACCGAGCCGGTCGCGTGGAGATCATCGCCCGTGGTGTCCACGTTGGCGGTCATCGTCGAGCCCAGTGGGCCGGCGTAGCCGTAAATAGCGCCATAGAGCCCCTGGGGGTTTCCCCACTTGCCGGTCGATCCCTTCCAGTCCGAAAAATCCGTCACGCCGCCGTTCACGAGATTGTCTGGGACCACCGCCGCGGAGCAGTCGAGCCCGCTGGAGGGCCTCCGAGCATCCGCTCCTCCGTCCTGTCCGCCCACCGTGATCGTCTGGTCGGGCGTTTCGGCGGTCGCGTTCCAGTTCACGAACGTGACCACGCTGTGAGCGGGCAAGTCGAAGCTGAAGTCGTCGGTCGCCGTGATCGGGCCCTTGGCGGCCAGAGAGTCGTCGGCGGACGTGACCCACGGCGTGAGGGTGCCGAAGGTGTTGCCGTCGAGGATGAACTTCTGCGTCACCGTGGTGGCGTTCGGGTTGATGGCGATGATCGCCAGGTGGGTGGTGTCGCGATAGGCCTCCGCGAGCACCCCTTCCGACGTGTTGGCGGTCGCGCCGATCCGCTGGAACCCGGGGCGCACGAACTTGGACCAGTTTCCGAAGGCGTACCCGCGCTTGAACATGTACGGATCGCCCATCGTCGCGTCGGGCTGGATGAAGGCCGGATTCAGCCTCGTGTTGTCGTCGAGGCCATCCTCGGTGATGTAGATGGCCCACCAGTTCCAGGCGTTCATCCCGGTCGTCACCAGATCGGCGTGCATCTGCCTCGCCATGACCAGCGCGCTGGTCATGG
>Ga0075522_10001586_pt1 | contig 17256 bp, 18 predicted proteins | sample NGEPerA_FD_74796 | JGI IMG/M metagenome (GOLD analysis project Ga0075522, IMG submission 74796) | Arctic peat soil microbial communities from the Barrow Environmental Observatory site, Barrow, Alaska, USA - NGEE PermafrostL2-A | ecosystem: Environmental > Terrestrial > Soil > Wetlands > Peat ... | reverse complement strand
GCCCACGGCGGGTCGGAGCGTGGCGGATGGCACGGGGGACCGCCGGTCGAGCGCGGCGGCTATCGGGGCGCGCCGCCGCGGGGTGGGCCGCCGTGCCAACCGCCATTGGCCGGTGTCGCCGGCGCGCCCCGATAGCCGCCGCGCTCGACCGGCGGTCCCCCGTGCCATCCGCCACGCTCCGACCCGCCGTGGGCCACGGGGCCATGCCCGCGCTCATGCTGCTCGTGCTGCCGTTGCTCCCAGTTGCGGTGCTCTTGGTCACGGTGAAGCTCATGCTCGCGGTGCTCGCGCATCACCATTTCGCGACGCTCGGCGCCCGGCGGCGGTCCACCCCGCCAGCCGGGGCCGCCGTACACCGGTCCGCCCGGGCCCGCCCGCCAGACGCCCCCCACGAAGATCTCGCCGTGAAAGGTCGCTGGCGCGAACTGCACGTCGATCATCGGCCGGGCGTAGACCATCGGCGCATAGACATCGTTGATCACGACGAACCGAGGCTGATCGTTGTAGTACACGGGGTCGTAGGCACCGACGTACCAGTAGGCGCCCCCGCGCATCTCGAACTGGGCCTGCGGCGGCGGCGCGTACCAGTGGTAGTGCGGCCCGCGGATGTAGCAATAGGCCGGCCCGCCGAGCTGCACGCTGGGGTCGGTGATCGGGTGGGGCCCATAGAAGGAGTAGCGCGGCCCGTCGTAGTCGAAGGGCGTCGGGTCGCCCACGAAGTAATACTGGCCGTCGACCTGGCGGTAAAGGCGCGGGTCGGACGGCGGATAGTCGTGGAAATGCGGGACGTCGATGTCGCAAAACCCGTGGCCCACCCGTTTGGGGAGCGGGTGCCGGGACATGTACTGCACGACCTCCGCCTGGGCGGTGGCCGCGCCGGCGAGGGCGATCAGAAACAGACAGGCGGCAAGAGCTCGACGCATCACGTCTCCTTTGAGGGCCGGCGATCATACGCGATCCGGCCCGCTCGGATACCTGCCACGTCACCTCGAGCACGAAGCCGGCAGGTTGTATGCGTGGATACGGGTTCGGTGCCGTCTTGATTCCCACCTCGCAATCGCGCACGTTGAGAGGGGTTCTCACGTGGATGGGGCAAGCGAGATGGCGCAGCAGAAGAAGCTGTTGTTGGTCGAGGACGATCTGGAAATTCGGGACGTCCTGCAGGATCTCCTCGAGGCCGAAGGCTACGACGTGATCCCCGCCAGCCACGGACGGCAAGCGCTCGACTATCTCCAGCGCGCGGCCGCGGATCGCCTCCCCGATCTGGTGCTGCTCGACATGATGATTCCATTCATCGACGGCGCGCAGGTGCTGGCCTCGATGAAGCGCGACGCACGGCTGTCGCCGATTCCGGTGGTGGTCCTGAGCGCGGTCGTACGCGAGCGCCCCGACGGCGCGGTCGCGTTTCTGGCCAAGCCGGTGGCGCTGCAGACGCTCTTCGACACCATCCGAACCTTCGTCGACAGCGGGCCGGCCGTCGAAGCCGCGGGCTGAACCGGCGCCTTACGGTTCGAGCCGGGTCGGACCGGCGCCTTCGTACCCGGCGGGGTTCGGGACAGGCGCCGCGGGCCGATCGCCGGCCGCGGCCAGCTCGGGAAGCGCCGCCGCCGGCTGCAAGCCGGCGGACAAGACGTCCTCTTGCTCGACCAGGGGCTCGTCCTTGGCGGGGAGATCACAGCTCTGCCGAATCTTGCGCGCGCGGCCGATCTCCCCCAGACGGTAGTACGCGATGACGCGCCAGAAGCAGGCCTCCGCGTCGGCCCGCGAGTCGAAGCCGCGCAAGTGGAAGAGCACGGTTTGCCAGCGATCGTCCTGGCGCGGATCGCGCGCCGCCTTCTCCGCGTCGTCCAACTGATCGCGCCGATTTTGCGCCAACGCTTTGCGGGCCTCGGCGGCGTGGCTGGGAAAGGGTGTGATCTCGATGTTATCGTTGATCGTCGGCGCCTCGGCGTGCGCCGTCTTTATCCGCGCGGTGTGGGACCGGTGGCTGGCGGTTGGCTTGTCGTGCGCGCCCGACGGGCGCTTGCCCTTGGTCCGGTGCGACTTGGTCTTGCGGCTGGTCTTGGACGTCACCTTGGCCGCCCGGGGTTTGTCCGGAGCTCCTGGCGGACCATCCGCCGCGCCGGCCAACGACCGCCAGGGCGACCAGGATGGCCCCAGGCCGAGCGTCAGCGAGATCGCCAACAACGGTGCCACGCCCAGCTGTCGGCCCATGGGGGCAGCCTATCCGTTCGCGGTCTGCGCCGCAAAGCTGCGTTTCGCACCGCGGCGCGTGGCACAGCCCGCCGTGGTTCTCGGTTGGGCTCCGAGCGCCCGCGGGGGTAGGATGGGACGTAAGCCATGCTTCATTCCTCGCGAAACGCGCATCTCCGACTGGTCACGCCGGCCCCCGTGGGGTCCGACGAGGCCGCCGACGTCGATTTGGCGCGCGCGCTCATGGCCGGCACACCGGGGGCTCCCGAGCTGGCCTGGGATCGCTACGCGCCCCTGGTACACGGGATCGTCGGCCGCGCGCTCGGCCCCGACGCCGAGGTCGAGGACGTCACGCAGGAGATCTTCTGCCGCCTGTTCTCACGCATTCGAACCCTGCGCAAGCCCGAGGCACTGCGCAGCTTCGTGGTTTCGTTCGCGGTGCGCATCGTCAAGTGGGAGCTGCGCCGGCGGCGCGCGCGGCGTTGGCTCACCTTGTCCGAGACCGGCGAGGTGCCCGACAACCAGCTCCTCTTCATGAGCGTCGAGAACCGCTACGCCCTCCAGCGCCTCTACGGCCTGCTGAACAAGCTGGGGACGCGCGAGCGACTGGTGCTGGTGTTGCGGCACGTCGAGGGGATGACGTTGGAAGAGATCGCCGAGGCGATGGAGATCTCGCTGGCGACGGTCAAACGGGCTCTGCGGCGCGCATCGACGCGGCTGTCCGACTTGGTCGATGGCGACCCCAAGCTGCGGCGGCCGATCGGCCAGCGCGCGCCGAGGTCGAGCCCATGAGCCGGCTCGACGACGAGAGGCCCGACGGCGACTGGGAACCGGCTGAGCTGAGCCCGCGCGCGGCAGCACTGACCGACCTGGCGCGAAAGAGCCTCGGACAGATCTCGCCCGCCGAACGATCGCGTGGGCTCGATACGTTGCGGGCCCGCCTGGGATTCGGCCGTTGGCGGACCGGCCGACCGCTCACTTACTTGCTGCTGGGCGCGGCCGCCGCGACGGCGGTGGTGGCGCTGGTCTCGCACGCCCGTATCCACGAAGAAGCGCCGGCGCCATTGGCGTACGGAATCGAAGGCGGCGCGCTGGGACCGGACGGCGTCATCGAGGCCCGGGGTACCGCGGAGCCCGCTGTTCGCTTCGCGGACGGCACCGTCATCACGCTGGCGAAGGGAACCCAGGGGCGGCTCAACTCGGTCGACGGCCGGGGCGCGCACCTGTCGATCGCCGAGGGGACGGCGTCGGTGAACGTCGTTCCGAAACCGCACGCGCGCTGGCGAATCGACGCCGGTCCGTTCACCATCAACGTCCACGGCACGGTCTTCACGGCGGCTTGGAGCCCGGCCACTGGACGCCTCGACGTACGGATGGAGCGCGGATTGGTCACCGTCGAAGGACCGCTCACGGGGGGACCGATCGCGTTGCGGGCGGGGCAACGGTTGACGGTGGTGCCCAGGGAATCGCGGGTGGTCTTGGCCCAGATCGACGATCGCGACGACGACGCGCCCGCCGATCCGAGCCCGCCGGGCAAATCGATCTTGCCGGGTAGCAATCCGACTTCGCCGACTTCGCCGACTTCGCCGAGCTTGCCGACTTTGCCGAGCTTGGCCACCGAGTTCGCCCCGAGCGCGGCTGCGAATCACGCGCCGACCGAACGCCCGGCCGCCCCCATGGCGGTCTCTGTAGCCCGCCCTGCGGCCCGACCGGCGCGGCCGGGACGCGCCTGGGGCGCCTCGCTCGCCGCGGGCGACTTCGCGGCCATCGTCGACGACGCCGAGCGCGATCTGCCGCGGGTATTGGCCTCCGCCAGCTCCGACGATCTGGCTGCGCTCGCCGACGCCGCCCGCTATCGGAGGCGCGACGATCTGGCCCGACGGGCGCTCAACGTGCAGCGCCGGCGCTTCGCCGAGTCGCCGCGCGCGGCGGACGCGGCGTTCTTCCTGGGGCGTCTGGACGAGAACGACGGTGGCGGATTGATCCACGCGCTGCGCTGGTACGACCGCTACCTCGAAGAAGCCCCGAGCGGCTCCTACGTCGCCGAGGCGCTGGGCCGCAAGATGATCGCGCTGCGCGAGCTCTACGGTGCGGCCCGGGCGCGCGACGTGGCCGATGAATACGTGCGCCGGTTCCCGCGGGGAAGCTACGCGGGCGCCGCGAGCGCGTTGCGCGGCGAGCGGTGACGGCGCGCCGCGGCCTGGCCTCGGCGGTCGTGTGGGTCGTGGCGCTAATCCTGGCGACTTCTGTCGCGCGGGCGGCCGGGCAGGCGCTGCCCAAGGTGATCCTGGTGCGGCCGCCGGCGGCTCCGCCATCGGTGACCGAGGCTCTGGTCCGGCTGCGGGGGGAACTCATCGCGGCGGGTTTCGACGCCGAGGTGATCGACATGACGCTGGGGGTCGACGTGCGGGCCTCGCTCGAGCGGGTCTCGCCGGCCTCGATGGGCGCGGCCACCGCGTTGGTGGCGGTCATCGCCAGCGCCGAGCCGGGCAGCGCCGAGCTGTGGGTCATCGATCGGGTGACCGGCAAGACCGTCGTGCGGCGGGTCAACGCTGGAGCGGCGGACGCGTCGCGCATGGCGGAGGTGCTTTCGGTGCGAGCGGTCGAGCTCCTGCGGGCGAGCTTCCTCGAGCTGGCGATCGCCAACCGCCCTGCCCCGGAGCAGCCCGCCACCACCGCGCCGGTGGTCGAGCGCTGGGCCATCCAGACTTTGGAGGAACCAGACTGGACCTGGGCGGTCGAGGCAGGCGCCGGAACGGCCGACGCGATCGGCGGCGTCTGGAACCCGGTCCTCTCGGTGGCGCGCCTCGAACGCGCATTCGGATGGCGCTTCTGCGGCCGTTTGACCTTCGAGGGGCTCGGCACCGATGCGCGGGTGAACACGCCCAGCGGGTATGCCGACGTGTCGCAGACCGCCGTGCTGGCCGAGGGGATTGTACGCTTTCGGCGGGGGCGGCGGCTCGAGCCGCTGGTCTCGCTGGGCGCCGGCGCGCTTCGGCTAACGGCCGACGGCCACGAAACGGCGCCCTACCAGGGATTGAGCGGCTCACGCTGGGCGGCGGCCGGCGACCTCGGCGTGGGCGTACGTATTCCGCTCCGTCGACGAAGATTCGAGATCGGCATCGAGGCCCACGCGCTGCTGGCCCAGCCGTACCCGACGGTTCGCTTCTTCGACACCCAGGTCACGCAGGCCGGGCGGCCGTCTCTGATTGGTAGCCTGACGCTGCTGGGCGGGATCTAAGATGCGATACGACATGCGTCCCACCCCGCGTCCGATCGTCTGGGCCGCGCTGATCGCGGGGGTCGGCGTCGGCCTCGCCTGCACGCCGGGGCCGATCGACGTCGCCACGTTGTCTTCGGGCGGTCTGACGAGCGGCCTGGTCGGACATTGGAAGTTCGACGAAGGCGCCGGCGTGATCGCCAACGACAGCTCTGGCAACGGGCGCACCGGGGCCATCGCGGGTCCGAGCTGGAGTTGGATCCCGGGACGTTTCGGCTCGGCGCTGCATTTCACCGGGAACGACCAAGTGACCGTGCCCGGGCTGCCGCAGGCCACCGAGAGCTATAGCGTGTCGGCCTGGGTCTACATCGCGTCGAGCGAGGTGACCGGCGCTTCGTCGATCGCCAACGTGCTCAACACCGAGATCCCGAGCGGCGGCTGGGCGCTGTACGCCGCGCTCTACCCCGCGGGCTACACCGGTTATGCCTTTCGCTATTGGGTCGGACCGCCGCAGGAGTACGACATCAGCCCGCCCGCCCCCTGCAACTGCATCGTGCTCGACGCCTGGGTCCACCTGGGGGTCGTGCTCGACGCCACGTCGTCGACCCTGAGCCTGTACGTGAACGGCACGCTGGAGCCCGCGGCCACCACCACCGCGGGGATCGGCCCCGGCGCGACCACCCTCGACATCGCCCGCGCGCAGGCGCCGGGGTACATGATGACCGGCGCGCTCGACGACATCGCGATCTACGACCGGGCGCTGGTCTCCGAGGAGATCGCGCAGCTCGCGCAAGCGCCCGCGCCCGACCCGCAGTGACGCGTGGGCGCCGCCCGCGAGATAGCGAGAGGTGAGCCGCCGGTCAGATCCCGGCGAGCGCCGGGAAACCCGCGAAGAACTGGCGCAGTTTCTCTTTGCGCGCGTCGGGCACGTAGTCGAAGTTGGTGCCGCGATCGACCACCTCCCAGAAATCCTTGGACGTGATGGAGAGCATCTCGTCGCGGATCGAGCGCAGGCGTTCGGCCGATTCGTTGGCCATGTCGTCGAAGATGGCCTGCGCGCGCGCCGCCTCGCCGCTGGCGAGGTAGTACGACGCCAGCTTGGCCTGCGCCTTGCGCACACCGCGTAGCGCCCGCTCTTCGGCCTGGGTCTCGGGCTCCTTGTCGATCTCCAGGAAGATGGCCAGCAGCCGATCGTGGCAGGCCGCCCGACGGGCGCTCGCGACCTCGCACAGCGCGCAGAGATCGTAGGAGACCGTCTCGGTCACGAAGCCCATGCCGCTGCCGTGCGCGAGGCGGGCGTAATATTTGAAGTGGCCGGCGATCTCGACGACCGTCGCCTCCGTCCAGCCGTCGGGCGAGGCGGGCGCGGCCAGCAGCGCCTCAGCCAGCTGCCGATACTGATTGAGGACGTTGTAAGCGGTCCGCACGTCGCGCGCGTTCAGCGCGGCGCGCAGGTAGGTATTCATGAACTTCACCGTCAACGCCAACACCTCGCGGTTCGAAGCCGCCAGCGCCGCCTCGGCCACGTAGCGGGTGTCGATCGCCACCACGTGCGCCATCTCGGGCATGCTGTCGAGCGCCGCCCCGAACACCTCGCGGATCTGGCGCAACCCCTTCCACTCCAGCCAGGTGCAGTTGCGCGCCAGGTCCTCCAGCGAGTCGGCGGCCAGCGCGACGAAATCGGGGTCCGTGCGCAGCGGGGCGCCGATCAAGAACCACTCCGGCTCGAGCGCGGCCTTGCGTTCCTGGTAGTCGACCAACAGCCGCCGCAACGCCGCCGAGGCGTCGGAGGCGATCACCTTGTCCTTCTGTCCGAGCGCGTTCACGGCGATGTCGGCCAGATGGGCCAGGCCGCTCACCGCCTGCGCCTGGCGTTCGGTCAAGGTGCCGGCCCGGCGGCGGGCGTCGCGGGCGGTGGCGCGCTCGAGGGTCTGTACGCCGATGCGGGCGATGACCTTCTCGGGATCGAGGAAGTCGAACACGTAGGCGAAGTAGGGGACCAGGATCAGCAGGCTACCGGACGACATGAAGACCGTCGCCGTGATGGTGACCTGCGGAACGTAATCGGTGCGCACGATGAAGCTGACCCACACGGATTCGACGCAGGCGACGACGAAGAAGCCCATCACGCCCAGGTTGATCTTGTCGCGGAAGAACAGATCGGCGACCCGCGAGGTGTAACGGGTGGCCGCCAGTTGCACGACGATCGAGACCACCGTGATGGCGATGCCGAGCACGGCCGCGATGACCTGCGACAGGCTCCCCAGCGCGTTCTGCATGGTGAGAGCGTCGAAGTCGAAGAGCTGACCGAAGGGACCTTCCTTGTGGTGCGCGGTGGCGACATCGACCACGAAGTAGTCGACCAGCCAGAGCGCGGCGAACACCGAGACAGCCAGGCCAGCCAGCGCGGCCAGGGTGATGAGCGACCGGCGGCGCTGGCGCTGGCGCGGTGCGTGGGGCGGCATGGGGCGGCATGTTACCCTAGAGCCATGTCGGTAGGACCCCGCTCGGCCGCCGTCCACTCCGACGCCGGCGCGCTGCTGCTGGCGATCGATGTCGGCAACACAAACATCTCGTTCGGGCTGTTCGAGGGCGATCGTGGTGGCCCCCGGACCCTGCGCGCCGACTGGCGCCTCGAGACGCGCTCGGGCCGGACGGCCGACGAATACGCCGCGCTGCTGGGCGAGCTGTTTCGCCAGGCCGGCCTGGGCTTCGCGCGTGTCAAGGCGGTCGTCGTCTCGTCGGTGGTCCCGCCGGTGCTGGCGCCTCTCGATCGCTTCTGCCGCCAGTACCTGGGCCTCGAACCACTGGTGGTCGGGCCGGGCACCAAGACCGGCGTGCCGATCCTTTACGAGAACCCGCGCGAGGTAGGCGCCGATCGGATCGTCAACGCAGTGGCCGCCTTCGAGCGCTGGCCCGGAGGAGCCATCGTGGTCGACTTCGGCACGGCCACCACCTTCGACGTGATCACCCCGCGCGGGGAATACGCCGGCGGCGTCATCGCGCCCGGTCTGTCGATCGCGGCCGACGGCCTCTACCAAGCGACCGCCAAGCTGCCCCGGGTCGAGATCGCGCGCCCCGCCTCGGTGATCGGCCGCAATACCGTCGCCAGCATGCAGGCCGGACTGGTGTTCGGCTACGCCGGCCTGGTCGACGCCATCGTCGAGCGCATCCGCGGCGAGATCGACTTTTCGCCCCACGTGGTCGGCACCGGCGGCCTGGCGCGGCTCATCGCGCGCGAGACCCGTACCATCGAAGACTGCGACGACATGTTGACTCTGCAGGGTTTGGCGATCATCTACGATCGCAATCGATGAGCACCACAGCCGCACCCCGCGCATCGCTTCTAGGGCTCCCCGGGCGGATCGGCCAGGCGTGCACCGCGCCGCGCGCGGCGATGGCCCGAATCGACGCCCAGGGGGGCGGCCTGCGCGACGCCCTGTGGTTGGTGGTGTTCGGTGTGCTGGCCTTCCGGCTGCCCGAGCTCATCCGGATGTTGCTGGCGATGGGCGGTCCAACCTCCGGGGCGGGACTGCGGCTGGTGGGGCTCTTTTCGGACGAGGCGCGCGAGGCGGCCTGGGTGGTGTTGCCGGCCGCGGTGATCGTCACGGTATCGGCGGGGGCGCGCCGGGACGCGACCCGAGATCTGGATCTGGGCGCCGCCTGCTACGCGCCCTACTTCGCGCTGCGTGGTTTGAGCCAGGCGTTGAACGGTTTGGTCGGCGCGAGTCTCCTGCCCAATACCGCCGTCGAGGTCATCGCCGGGGCCGGCGCGGCGCTGGTGTTGGTGGCCGCCATCCGCACCGCGCGTGGCCGGGCGCCGGCGGACTCCGAAACGCCGCCGCCGTCGGCCGGCTGGGCGCCCGATGGGCGCGCCCGCCGGGCCGGCCTGGCCGTGGTGGTGCTGGGTCTCGTCGCCGCAACCTCCAACGCCGTTTGGTCGGCGCGCCACCTGGATGCCCTGCGCCCGATGCAGCGGGGTGAGGCGGCCCCCGAGTTTGCGCTCCCGCGCATCGACGGCACGGCCGGCCCGCTCGCGCTCGAAGGCCTGCGGGGCAAGGTGGTGGTGCTCGATTTCTGGGCGACCTGGTGCCCCCCCTGCATCGCCATGCTGCCGGTGCTCGACGCGGCCTACCGGAGCTGGCAGCCGCGTGGGGTGGACTTCGTGGGCATCAACTCGGACGGCGGCGGCGCGACGCTGGACGAGATCAAGTCGTTCCTGATCGAGCACCCCATCCCCTATCCGGTGGTCGTCGATGAAGGCGCGGTCGGGGGGCTGTACAAGGTCGAAGCGCTACCGACGCTGGTCGTCCTCGGGCGCGATGGGCGCATTCGCAAGAGCTTCGTGGGCTACACCACCCGGCGCGCCATCGACGGCGCGCTCCAGGATGCCTTAGCCGAGCCACGCGATTGAGAAGAGGACCCTGGAGGGTCCCTTTTCGCGACGAGCACCGCCGGGCCAAGCCCGTCGTCGCCAACGCGCCACTGAGCCGCGCTCACTCCTCGGGGCGGCCGGCCTTCTCTTCGGTGAAGTAGGCGCTGCGGTGGCGCGCGTTCGGCAGGTGGCTGTCCCAGCAGCCGGCCGAGCAGAACACCAGCTTCACGCGGCCGGAGTTGCAGGTGCTGACCGAGCACTTGATGAGCTTGCCACCTACGGCGATTGGCTTGCGGCACATCGAACAGACGAAGGTCGGGGCCGGCGACATATGACGCTAACGTACCGAAGGTACGGCGGCGTTGCTATAAAATCTGCGCGGCGTGCGTCTCCCGGGCTACGTATTGACCGAGCTGCTCGTCGCCGGCGCGCTCACCGCCGGCGTCGGCGCGGGTGCCGTATACGGCGTGCGCCACCTGCGGGCCACGCTGGCCGCCCGTTCGAACGCCGCCGCCTCCGCCGCCTCGGCGCTCCCGGCGCGCGACGATCTGTCGAACCTCCCCGACCTGCGCGTCGCGCTCGAGTCGTCGGGCACCTTCCTGGGCATGTCCGACGAGCTGCTGCTCGAACGCGTGCGCACCCAACCGATCGTCCGCTTCAAGTTCAACCACGGCGGTTCGTCGATTTCGTTCCGGGTCGAGTTCGCCGACGGCTCGCGCGCGGCCTGGAAGCCGACGCAAACCAACACCCAGACCATCCCGCGCAAGGAGATCGCCGCCTACCGCCTGAACCGGCTGCTCGGCCTCAACGCGGTTCCGCCCGCGGCGCCCCGCGCGGTGTCCCGTGACGAGCTGTTCACGCACTTGCATCCGGACAGCCTGGAATTTCTCCCGCGCATCAAGGCCGAGACGATCTTCGGTCCCAACGGCCAAACCCTGGGCACCGCGTCCTACTGGATCCCGGTCATCAAGGATTCGGGCTTCGACAAACCCGAGGGGGAAAAACAGGTCCAGGACTGGCTCTCGCAAGGGGAGCCGATTCCGTCCGCGCAGCAGTCGATGGCGCGCCAGATCTCCGACCTGATCGTCTTCGATTTCCTGACCTCCAACCCCGACCGCTACTCGGGTGGCAACATGAAGATGTCACCAGACGGCACCGAGCTGTTCTACATGGACAACACCATGTCGTTCTTCGTCGATCCCGAGGGCCCGGCCAAGAACCGCGAGGTTCTCTTCCGGATGCAGCGCTTCTCGCGCTCGCTCTACGAAGCGCTCGATCGGGTGACGGCCCCGACGCTGGAGCGCGCGCTGGCTCAGGAGGCCGGCGCCCCCTACGACATCCTGACGCCGGCCGAAATCGCCGGCGTCGTCGGACGCCGGGTGGTGATCCGCCAGTACATCGACGCGCTCATCGCCCAGTTCGGCGCCAGCAAGGTCCTGATCTTTCCTTGAAGCGCCGAACGCCCAGCGCTCAGGTCACCCCAATGGTCTCGGCGCGCCCGTGCTAGTGTTACGGGCCTTTTCCGGAGCAGAGCGTCAGTTCAATGAACGTGCATTTCGTATCGCTGGGTTGTCCCAAGAACCGCGTCGACACCGAGGTCATGCTCGGCCACACCGCGGAGGCCGGCCACCAACTGGTTGCGGCCCCCGAGAGCGCCGAGGTCATCGTCATCAACACCTGCGGGTTCATCGGCGAAGCCAAGCAGGAATCGATCGACGCCATCTTGGAGATGGCCCGCCATAAGCAAGCCGGCACCTGCAAGCGTCTGGTGGTGGCTGGCTGCCTCTCACAGCGCTATCCGAAAGAGCTGGCCTCGGAGATGCCGGAGGTCGATCAGTTCCTCGGCACGGACGAAGTGGGCGCCATCGCCAAGGCCATCTCGGGGACGCTGGAACGCCTGAGCGTGGTCGACACGCCCGCCTACCTCTACGACGACGCGGCGCCGCGCCGCCGCTCGCAGGCCGCCCACAGCGCCTACGTGAAGATCGCCGAGGGTTGTGACCGCCCCTGCGCCTTCTGCATCATTCCCAAGTTGCGCGGACCGCAGCGCAGCCGCACGCCCGAGTCCGTGCTGCGCGAGGTGCGCGAGCTGGTGGTCGGCGGCACCCGCGAGATCTGCCTGGTGGCCCAGGACCTGACCACCTATGGGACCGATTTACCGGACGCGGATTCGCCGACGGCGCCCCGTTTGGCCACGCTGCTGCGCCAACTGGCCGCCGTCGACGGGCTCGGCTGGATTCGGCTGCACTACGCCTACCCGAGCGCCTGTACCGACGAGCTGCTCGACGCGATCGGCGGCGAGCCGCGGGTCGCGAAGTACCTCGACGTCCCGATCCAGCACGTCGACACCGGCGTCCTCAAGGCGATGCGCCGCGGATATGGCGAGCGCCAGGTGCGCGATCTGGTGGCGCGCTTTCGAAAGCACGTCCCGAACGGCACCTTCCGCACCACCTTCATCGCCGGCCATCCCGGCGAGACCGACGCCGCCTTCCAGAGCCTGTGCGACTTCGTGCGCGAGGCCGAGCTCGATCACGTCGGGATCTTCAACTTCTCGCGCGAAGAGGGGACCGTTGCGGCCATGCTGCCCAGACGCGTGCCACAGAAGGAGATCGACGCCCGCCGGCGCGAGCTGCTGCGCATCCAGCGCGAGGTCTCGAAGAAGAAGTTGCGCGCCATGCGCGATCGGACCTTGCGCGTCCTCGTCGAGGGCCAGTCCGACGAGTCGGAGTATCTGCTGATGGGCCGCCACGAAGGCCAGGCGCCCGAGATCGACGGACAGGTCTATCTCTCGCTCTCCCCCGACGCCGTCGCGCCGATCGCGGGCACGTTCGTCGAGGCACGGGTCACCCACTCGGCCGAGTACGATCTGGCCGCCGAAATCGTCAACTAGGCAACCGGGATCCACGGCGCATGGACGCGGCCGCGCGCGAGCGCTATCGAAAACGGCTGGCCGAGCTGAAGTCCGAGATCCTGAGCGGGGGGGACATCGAGATCGAGCCCGCACGCCAGGATCCCACCGCCATCACCGTCGACGACGACGCCCAGCCGTTGGTCGAGATGTCGCAGGCCATCGCGTCGAGCCGCAACCGCAACCGCGCCCAAGTTCTGGGCCGCGTCGTCGCCGCGTTGGGACGCCTCACCGACCCCGACGACGCCTTCGGCCTTTGCATCGAGTGCGAGGAGCCCATCCCCGCCAAGCGCCTCGACCTGATGCCGTACGTCGAGCTGTGCGTGGAATGCCAACAGACCAAAGACGGCCCCAAAGGTCCCACCAGCCGCCGCCACCTGCAGGACTTCAAATAGGCATAAAAAAACGGGGGAGGCCTCTGGGACCTCCCCCGCGTTTCTATCTAGCTAGGGAACCTCTAGAAATCGTCGTCGCCGCCGCCCATACCGCCCATGCCACCCATCCCGCCGCCACCGCCGCCGTGACCACCACCGGCGCCCGCGCCGGCCTTCTTCTTGGGGCGCTCGGCGATGAGCGCCTCGGTGGTCAGCATGAGCGAGGCCACCGAGGCCGCGTTCTGCAGCGCCGCGCGCACGACCTTGGTCGGGTCGATGACGCCGGCCTTCACCAGGTCCTCGTAGACCTCGGTCGCCGCGTTGAAGCCGAACGAACCTTTGCCGTTCTTGACCTTGTCGATGACGATCGATCCGTCGACGCCGGCGTTGACCGCGATCTGGCGCAGCGGTTCCTCGACGGCGCGGCGGATGATGTTGACGCCGTACTGGCGATCGTCGCTGAACTTGAGGCCGTCGAGCGAGGACAGTGCGCGGATGAGCGCGACGCCTCCCCCGGGGACGATCCCCTCTTCCACCGCGGCGCGGGTCGCGTGGAGCGCGTCCTCGACCCGGGCCTTCTTCTCCTTCATCTCCGACTCGGTGGCCGCGCCGACCTTGACCACCGCGACGCCGCCGACCAGCTTGGCCAGCCGCTCCTGCAGTTTCTCGCGGTCGTAGTCCGAGGTGGTGTCTTCGATCTGGACGCGGATCTGCTTGACCCGACCCTCGATGTCGACCTTCTTGCCGGCCCCCTCGACGATGGTGGTGTTGTCCTTGTCGACCGTGATCCGCTTGGCGCGGCCCAGATCCTTGAGCGTCACGCTCTCGAGCTTGAGCCCGAGATCCTCGGTGATGGCCTGTCCGCCCGTGAGGACGGCGATGTCCTTGAGCATCTCCTTGCGGCGATCGCCGAAGCCCGGCGCCTTGACCGCGCAGACGTTGAGCGTCCCGCGCAGCTTGTTGACGACCAGGGTCGCCAGCGCCTCACCGTCGATGTCCTCGGCGATGATGACCAAGGGACGACCGCCCTTGGCCACTTGCTCGAGCAGCGGCAGGAGGTCCTTCATGTTGGAGAGCTTCTTCTCGTGAACGAGAATGAACGCGTCCTCGAGGACCGCTTCCATGCGCTCCGCATCGGTCACGAAGTAGGGCGACAGATAGCCGCGGTCGAACTGCATCCCCTCGACCACGTCGAGCGTGGTCTCCATCGACTTGGCCTCTTCGACGGTGATGACGCCTTCCTTGCCGACCTTCTCCATGGCCTCGGCCAGGATGTCGCCGATGACCGTCTCGCCGTTGGCGCTGATGGTGCCGACCTGGGCGATCTCGGTCTTGCCCTTGGTGGGCTTGGCCTGATCCTTGAGGTTCTGGACGATCTTGGCGACCGCCGCGTCGATGCCGCGCTTGATGTCCATCGGGTTGTGCCCGGCGGCTACCAGCTTCGAGCCCTCGGTGTAGATCGCCTGGGCCAGCACGGTCGCCGTGGTGGTGCCGTCGCCCGCGATGTCGGAGGTCTTGGAGGCGACCTCTTTGACCATCTGAGCGCCCATGTTGGCGAGCTTGTCTTCCAGCTCGATCTCCTTGGCGACGGTCACGCCGTCCTTGGTCACCGTCGGTGAGCCCCACGACTTCTCGATGATGACGTTACGGCCGCGTGGCCCGAGGGTCACCTTGACCGTGTTGGCGAGGATGTTGAGCCCGGTCGCGATGCTGTGACGGGCGCTCTGCGAAAAAACGATCTCTTTGGCTGCCATGACTTCTGTCTCCAGTTCTATTGCGGTGCGTGTTTGAAAGGTTTCAGTCGATGACCGCGAGGATGTCGTCCTCACGGAGGATCAAATGATCGGTGCCGTCGATCTTGATCTCGTTGCCCGAGTACTTGGAGAAGAGGATCTTCTCGCCGGCCTTCACCTCGAGCTTGCGCAGCGAGCCGTCCTCTTGGATCTTGCCGTTACCGACGGCCACGATGATGGCTTCCATCGGCTTCTCTTTGGCCGTGTCCGGGATGAAAAGCCCACCGGCGGTCTTCGACTGCTCTTCGATACGCTTGACGAGGATACGGTCATACAGCGGTCTGATCTTCATATCGATTCTCCTTCTCGAGTCGTGGTCGTCGTCCCGGGCCGCCCGAATCAGGCAGCCTCGGACTTCTTGGTTTCGGTGCTCGACTTGTTGGTCGAGCTGGAAGCCGTGGCGGCTTCTTTACTGGTGGAATCCTTCGAAGCCCCCTGGTCCTTGGCGCCGTTGGGCTTGGGACCGGCGTAGAGATCGGAGTACCAGCCGCCACCTTTGAGCTTGAACGAGGTGTGGCTGATCAACTTCTCGACCTTCTTGGCCTTGCACTTGGGGCAGGTCTTGATGGGCTTGTCGCTCATCTTCTGCCACTCCTCGAACTGGTGTCCGCAGGCGGCGCAGGCGTATTCGTAGATCGGCATGCCCAGAAAGACTTAAACACGGTCGCCCGCCTGTCAAGCAGGCGAGCCCAGAGAGTGCCAACAGGTCGCTAACTATGACATGAATATCAACTACTTACGGCGAAAATAAACTGACGGTCGTAGACCTGGCCGGGTCGACGTCAGGGGGGCGTTCAGGAACACCACCAGGTCGGCGATCTGGTCGTCGGTTGGCCTCGACGGCCAGGATGTCTGGTCGCGCCGGCGTACCGGTGATGGGCGGCGCTACCCCGGCGGGCAGACGCGGCGCAATCGCGCCAGAATCTCGTCGATCCGCTCGCCGTGCAGCTTGGCGGCGGCGCGCCCCACGCAAACCCGCGCGCTGACCTCGAGGATGGTCTCCACCTCGCGCAGGTTGTGCTGGCGCAGCGTCTCGCCCGACGACACCAGATCGACGATCCGATCGGACAGGCCGACCAGCGGCGCGATCTCGATCGATCCATAGAGCTTGATGATCTCGGCGACGGTTCCGCGCGCCTGCAGGTGGCGGCGGGTGATCTCGGGGAACTTGGTGGCGTAGCGCAGGTGAACCTGCGCGCGCTCGTCGACCGGGTGATCCTCGGGCTCGGCGACCACCATCCGGCAGCGGCCGATGCCGAGATCGAGCGGCTCGTAGAGGTCACGATCTTGCTCCTCCAGCACGTCGCGTCCCGAAATGCCGAAGTCGGCCGCCCCGTGCTCGACGTAGGCCGGCACATCGACGTCGCGCACGATGAGGACGCGCAGGTTGTGCTCGGGGATCGGGATGATGAGCCGGCGGCCGGCGCGCGCGCGATCGGCGGCGGCCAGATCGATCCCGGCCCGCGCGAACAGCGGCAGCGCGTCGTCGAGGATCCGCCCGCGGGGGAGGGCCAACGTGAGCGTCCGCGATTCGATTCGGGCAGTCGGAACGGTCTTCTTCTTCACAGCGACCCTCGGGCGCGGCGAACATCGGCGCCCAGCGCGCGCAACTTCTTGTCGAGCCGGTCGTAGCCACGATCGAGGTGGTAGATGCGCAAGATGTCGGTCTTCCCTTCGGCGATGAGCGCGGCGAGCACCAGACAGGCCGACGCGCGCAGGTCGGTGGCCATCACGGTCGCGCCGGTCAGCTTGGTCGGCCCGCGTACGACCGCCGTCCGCCCATCGACAACGATGTCGGCCCCCATGCGCTGCAGCTCCGGCACGTGCATGTAGCGGTTCTCGAAGATCGTCTCGGCCAGCACCGATTGGCCGCGCGCGCGGGTCATGAGCACCATGAACTGCGCCTGCATGTCGGTGGGGAACCCCGGAAAAGGCTGGGTCGAGATGTCGGCCGGTTTGAGATCGCCTTTGCTGCGCACGCGGATGCCGTCGCCCTCGGCGGTGACCTCGACGCCGGTGGCGCGCAGCTTGGCGATGACCGCCTCCAGGTGCTCGGGCAGGCAGTCGCGCACCAGCACATCGCCGCGCGTGATGGCCGCCGCCACCAGCAACGTACCCGCCTCGATCCGATCGGGGATGATGGCGTGCTCGACCGGCTGCAGCTCGTCGACGCCTTCGATGGTGACCAGCGAGGTCCCCGCCCCCCGCACCCGCGCGCCCATCTTGTTGAGCACGCGCCCCAGCTCCTCGACCTCCGGCTCGCGGGCGGCGTTCTCCAGCGTGGTGCGCCCACGCGCCAGCGCCGCCGCCATCATGAGGTTCTCGGTGCCGGTGACGGTCACCATGTCGAACACGATGGTCGCGCCGCGCAACCGCCGCGCCTTGGCGTTGAC
>Ga0075522_10001584_pt1 | contig 17263 bp, 18 predicted proteins | sample NGEPerA_FD_74796 | JGI IMG/M metagenome (GOLD analysis project Ga0075522, IMG submission 74796) | Arctic peat soil microbial communities from the Barrow Environmental Observatory site, Barrow, Alaska, USA - NGEE PermafrostL2-A | ecosystem: Environmental > Terrestrial > Soil > Wetlands > Peat ... | reverse complement strand
ACGTCATGTATCATGGGCATTCTGCTCCTTCTTTGATCGGTGAACGATGCTTGCCCGGTCGATGACGGTAAGGGTAGCATTTTCTTGAGCCAAAGGCACCTTCGGGCTCAAAATCGCAGACTCCTTGGAGGAGACGTGACAAACCTATCGCGCTTTAGACTCCCTGCTGCAAGCGCGTCCGCCATGAAACAACTGGGATGTCACTTGTGCAGATGCCATCGCGGGAGGATAGTCCGCAACTGCAGTCACGATGGAACGGCCGATGGCATTGAAACAGGCAGGTTCTCCCGACCCAGCCCTGGGAGGGGGGAACCTGCTCGTCTGTTTCGGATATGCCGGCGAGCCTTCCGTTCCGTCGTCGTCGTCGCCCGTCGCGGTCGGAACGAAACCTGATCCATAAGATTGACTCGCACGGTGCGCGTGGCCCCCCGAAAGTGGAAATCTGCCCGAACCGCGCACTTGCCCTGATGCCAAGGCGCTTGCGCCGCCATGGCCGTTTTCTGACACGCTCCACCGCCATTCAGCCCAAGGCGCGGAATTCCGGCAAACCTTTTCCTATAGTCGCCGTCCGCGCTGTTTCTGTTCTTGAAGCGATTTGAGGTACGGCAATGCAAAAGTTCTTTTTCGACATGAAGGATGGCGTCCCGATGAGAGACAAGGTCGGGATCGACTTCAAAGGCAACATGGAGGCCATCGAGCACTGCAAAGAGCTCGCTCAACACTTCCGCGACGACAGCCTGCGCGACGACAAAGACCTTGAGATATCCGTCGTCAACGCGCTCGGACGTGAGATTCATCGTGAGTTCGTGCACCGCGATTAAAGCCGCATAAGTTTACGGACTCTTTCGGTTCCAGGAGGAAAAATGCCGAAGCAAGAACACGGACACCTGGTCGAGACCGCAATCGAAGCGCGGGGCGCGGAGCGCGGACCCGCGGTGCGGAACGTGTTGGTCTGGAGCCTTGGCCTGGTTGTGGCAGCCTTCGCGGTGGTCTATTTCCTGTATTTCAAAACATGACCAATTTAATCGGCACCTTGCCGGTCAGCGGCATGTCGATGGCCTCGGCCATGATCGGTCACGTTCGACGGGGGCGCTTTTCGCGCAGATACGTCCCCAAACGCGTGGTTGCGGCACAAACCGCGCCACCAATGTGTGTGCGCCAACCGACTTATGGTGATACAATCAGCGATGTTTAAGATCGATCGTCATCAGGAACACCGCCCTTCGAACGGCGGGGCGCCGCCTCAGGACTTCCTGGAGGCTGAGAATATCAGCCTTCGGCTGCTGTTGGCGCAGGCCGAAATCGATGCCCAGGGTTTGCTGGCTCAGGCCGGCATCGACGCCCGCGAGCGTGAGGCGTCCGACAAGCTGCAGAAGCTGATCCTGGAAGAGCTTCACCATCGTATCAAGAATACGCTAGCGACTGTCAGCGCCATCGTCTCCCAGAGCCTGCGCAACGTGCAGGGCGCCGAACACGCGCAGCACGCCATCGCGGGCCGACTACTGGCGCTCGGGCGGGCCCACGATCTCCTTCTGCAGGCAAGATGGAGCAGCGCCGATCTTGGCCATATCGTCCGCAGCGCCACCGAGGCCTTTGACAATCCGGATGCGCCGAAATTCTCGATTACGGGACCGGATATCCAGATGACCTCCGGCGCCGTGATCGCCGTCGCGATGACGCTCAATGAGCTCTGTACCAACACCACGAAGTTCGGAGCCCTGTCGATGCCGAAGGGGCGTATCGACATTACCTGGACGCTGGATCCAAAATCGCGGCGCATGCACCTGACATGGACCGAGAAAAACGGCCCGGTAGTTCAAGCTCCGGAAAGGCGAAGTTTCGGGACGCGCCTGATCGAGACGCTGGGCAAGCAGCTCAAGGGTGACGTGCAGTTGACGTATCTGCCGACCGGTTTCGTCTACGCGATCGACGTGCCGTTGGCTTCCCTGACGTCGGCGGGGGCGGCGACACAAGCAAGTATGGGCCTTGAATCTTCGGCTTCTGATACATCTGCGCCCGATCGGCGCAAGGCCTTGGACACAGTCAAGGGCACCGACGCGTGGAAGTGAATCACACGCCATCCGTCTGGCATAAGTCGAAACTGCATCGTGGCGCGCTTGGTCAACTTGTGCTGGGAACGGACCGTCACTCACCATGGGCGCGCCAGCCAAAGCGGCGCAAAGAGACAGCCCCAGCTTCGGGGGGCGAGCTGAGGCCGTCGTCTTTGAGACTTCGCAGGGGCTGATTGCGTTGTCCATTGCGCTAAGCCGCCCGGCCCTGGATCGTTCCTTAAAATCCTCGATACGGGAATCGACGGCCTCGTCCGAATCTTCCAACAACGAGCTATATTGACCGGTATCTCACCGCACGATTGGTGCAAACTGCGTTCATCGCCGCTCCATCCGTGGCAGTTTTCGGTGACAGAGAGTTCGGTAACGCTCCCGCCCAAGGCATGGAAGCGCGATGCTCGATCCACACCCACCAACTCTGTCTCCTCGCGCGGCGGAGCTCCCGATGAACGACGAAAACTCGCGCTGACCGGCTTCAGCAAATCCCGGCAGGACATCATGTGGTCATGAAGCAAGAAGTCTCGTCGGCCAGCCGCACCCGGAATGCAATGGCGGTGGACGCGCTTCAAGAAGCGCGCGGGATGCCGCCCGGCGTGCAGCGAGCCGACGCGCTCAAACAGGCTGGCTTGCTTCGCCGCGTCGCGGACAGTCACGGGTTGATCTCGGCCAAACGAGGCAGACCCGCGAAATAGGCAAGTTCAAGGAGTTCGAGTCATGTCTCCGCTCGACGCCACCGCCGCTACGCATCGGCCGAGAAAATTCGATCGCGCGCTGTCGCTGATCGCGGCGTTCCGGATCGTCGCAATCATCATGGTTGCGCGATATTGATCCGGCCAATTGGGCACCGCTGCTCCATCTTCGGCTTCGCTCAGCTCGAGCGCCTGTTGTTTACCGAGGAGCTGCGCCTCTGCTTTCAGTCACTTCATGCCGCCTGACGGCGAGGTGCTAAGGAATCCCGATGTATCGTCGGGCCGACTCCTTCCCGTGCCGGAAGCCGGCAAGGTGGAGGTGGTTTTTCGGGCAGCAGCGAGGTGAGAGATGATCACGGTTTATGACTTCAAACGCGTCAAAGACCCCGTGATTGGCGAAACGCGCGACCTTCGTGCGCTTTGGGCGCTCGAGGAAACCGGGTTGCCTTACCTGGTCCACGGACTGGACTACATTGAGGGCGAGACACAGACCGACGCTTATCGCCGTATTAGCCCGTTCAATCAGGTGCCTGTATTCGACGACGACGGATTTATCGTTGCAGAGACCGGTGCGATTGTCATTTATATCGCCGAAAAGGCCGGCATGCTGATTCCCGCCGATCCAAAGGGCCGATCGCTCGTCACGCAATGGTGCTGCACCGCGCTAAGCACGATCGAGCCGACGCTGCTTCAAATCCAGATCATCGATGGAGGCGGCGAAGAGGCGACAGGCGCGCTGCGCCGCCCGGCGCTTGTTGACCGGGCGAGAGAAAAATTTGCCGTGCTGGAGGAGCTGTCGAACGGGCCCTATCTTGCGGGTAAAGACTTCACAGTCGCGGATGTCATGATGACGACGGTCCTGCGAGAAATCCGCAAGACGGATTTGATCGAGCGCTTTCCGGCGCTGAAGGATTATTTCGCTCGCTGTCAGGCGCGACCGGCCTGACAACGAACGCTGAGAGCGTACGAGGTGCGCATGAGGGCTCCGGAAGGAGCGGCGGATTGAACGTCTTGATGCATTTTCAGCGGCCGCAGCGAGGCCGCCGCCGAGGTGATCCTACGGATCGAGCTCGGTATCCCAGTATAAATAATCCAGCCAGCTGTCGTGCAGATAGTTCGGCGGGAACAGCCGCCCGTTCCGGTGCAACTGGTGCACCGTCGGCGCGAACGGGAATTGCCTTGGAAACATCCGCGCCTGCTGCGGCGTCAGATTGCCCTTGCGCAGATTGCACGGCGAACAGGCGGCGACCACGTTTTCCCAGGTGGTCTGGCCGCCCTTGCTGCGCGGGATGATGTGGTCGAAGGTCAGATCGTCGCTGGCCGAGCAGTATTGGCAGACAAAGCGGTCGCGCAGGAACACGTTGAACCGGGTGAAGGCGGGGTGCGTGGTCGGCTTGACGAAGGATTTCAGCGACACCACGCTCGGCAGCTGGATCTCGAAGGAGGGGCTGCGGACCGCGCGGTCGTAATGTTCGACGATGTTGACGCGGTCGAGAAACACCGCCTTGATCGCGTCCTGCCACGACCAGAGCGACAACGGATAATAACTGAGCGGCCGGAAATCCGCATTCAGCACCAGTACCGGCCAACCGCCTTGCGAGACATGTGCGTTCAAGTAACGCTCCTGGCCCCCTCATAAGCTGCGAAGCAGCGTGAGTTGACATACTACAGGCAGCGTGACGGGATTGTGAAGAGCGTTGGCGGCCTTATCCGCCCCCGCCCGGGCCTGCCTTGCAAGGTCGGCGTCAAGACCGCTAAACGAGGTGGACGACACATTTCGGCCGCAGACGGACCAGAGTCAGTATGGTTACCTCCTCGCGTTATCTTGAGGCGCCGCGCCGCTTAAGGGCGTTCGTTCGCGCCCATGAGACGAGCCTGGTCGTCCTCGCGGCGCTGGTTGGAACCATCGGCGGCCTGGTGGTGGCCGCGATGAGCGCGGCCGTCGAGGCACTGCACGTGGTGCTGTTCAACCTCGAAATGGGCGATCGGCTCTCCAGCCAGTTCAGGATCGAGACGTGGCGGGCGCTTTTGGTGCCGAGCCTCGGCGGTTTCGCCCTTGGGCTGGCGTTCCTGGTGCTGCAGCGCTTCCGGCCGGCGCGGGAAATCGATCCGATCGAGGCCAACGCGCTGCATGGCGGCCGGATGTCGTTTCGCGGCAGCGTGATCGTCGCCTTGCAGACGGTGTGGTCCTCCGGCGTTGGCGCCTCGGTCGGATTGGAGGCCGGCTACACCCAACTCACCAGCGGCATCGCCGCCTCGTTGGGCCGTGGCTTTCATTTGCGCCGCGTCGATCAGCGCATCATGGTTGGCTGCGGTGCCGCGGCGGCGATCGCGGGCGCGTTTGGGGCGCCGCTCGCCGGCGCCTTCTATGCCTTCGAACTGGTGATCGGGGGCTATACGCCGGCCAGCCTGACGCCGGTCGGCGTCGCCGCGGTCGCGGGCTATTTCGTTGCGCACGCCTTCACCGTGCTCTCGCTCGGCGTCGGCGTCGGTCCGGTCGGCGACGTCTTGGGACGCGACCTCGCCATCGCGGCACTGCTCGGCATCCTCGCGGCATTGGTCGGCATCGCCATCATGCGCGGCGTCGCGCTGTGCGAGACGCTGCTTGCAAAAACCCGGCTCTGGCCGCCGCTGCGTCCGGCGCTCGGCGGCCTCTGCGTCGGGCTGCTCGCTCTGATCACGCCGCAGGTGATGTCGTCCGGCCACGGCGCGCTGCACTTCGCCGGATTCGTCTCGATCCCGCTCTCGGTGCTCGCGACCATCTTCATCCTGAAGGCGATGGCGTCGGTGTTCTCGCTGGGTTCGGGCTTTCGCGGCGGATTGTTCTTCGCAACCCTGTTCATGGGTGCGATCGGCGGCCATTTGTTCGCCGGCGGCATCGATGCGATCTGGCCGGAGCTCAAGCTCAACCCCAACGTCTATGCCATCATCGGCATGAGCGCGCTGTCGGCCTCGGTGATCGGCGGCCCGCTGACAATGTCGTTCATCGCGCTGGAATCGACCGGCAATCTCTGGCTCACCACCGCCGTGCTGCTCGCCGTCATCATCTCGACCCAGATCACCCGCGAATTGTTCGGCTACTCCTTTGCCACCTGGCGCCTGCATCTGCGCGGCGAGACCATCCGCAGCGCCGCCGATGTCGGCTGGATCCGCGACCTCACGGTGCGCAGCCTGATGCGGCAGGATGTTGCCACCGTGGACGCCAGTATGCCGATCGAGAAATTCCGCGAAGAGTTTCCGCTGGGGTCGAAGACCCAGGTGGTCGCGGTCGACGGCAGCGGCCGCTATGCCGGGCTGGCGCTGGTGGCGGATGCGCATGCGCCCGATCTCGACACCGCCGATGGCCTGGTCGGCCTCTTGCATTTCCGGGATGTCGTGCTGCATCCCGGCATGAACATCCAGGAGGCGATCGCGGTATTCGACGCCGCTGAAGCCGAATCGCTGGCGGTGGTCGATACCGACGGGCTGCACCGGCCGATCGGAACGCTGACCGAGGCCCATGCGGTGAAACGTTATGCCGAGCAATCGGAACAGCGGCGGCGCGAGGTGCTGGGCGAGGTTTGACCGAAGCTGCGGAATGGCAAAAATGCCCGCGACAAGCAGGCAGCAACAAGAATCCCGGGGGAAACACATGCGAAAATGGTTGACGTTGCTGGCTGCGAGCCTGCTTGCCCTGGGCGCGAGCGGACCGGCCCCCGCACAGGACTATCCGACCCATCCGATCACCATGATCGTGCCGTTCCCGGCAGGAGGGGCGACCGACACGCTGGCGCGCTATCTCGGCGAGCAGATGCGCGCCATTCTGGGCCAGCCCATCATCATCGAGAATGTCGGTGGCGCCGCCGGCACCATCGGCGTCGGCCGCGCCGTGCGTTCGCCCGCCGACGGCTACACGCTCTCCATCGGCACCTCGACCACGCACATGCTGACCGGCGGGCTCTACACGTTGCCCTTTGACCTGTTGAAGGATCTGCAGCCGGTGATCGAGATCGGCAGCGAACCGCTGTTGATCGTCGGCAAGAAGGATTTCCCCGCCGACGACCTGAAAGGGCTGATCGCCTGGCTGAAGGCCAACCCCGACAAGGCGTCGGTCGGCATCGCCGGCGTCGGCGCGACCGGTCAGCTTACCGGGATTTCGTTCCAGAAGACGACCGGGACCACATTCCAGTTCGTGCCCTATCGCGGCAACGCACCAGCCATGCAGGATCTGCTGGCGGGCCAGATCGATTTCATGATCGAACCGGCGTCGAACTTCAAGTCGCTGATCGCAGCCGGCAGCGTCAAGCCGTTCGCGATCACGGGAAAAACGCGCCTGCCGTCGTCGCCGAAAATTCCGACCGCGGACGAGGCCGGTCTGCCCGGATTCTTCGCCTCGCTTTGGTACGGGCTCTGGGTGCCGAAGAATACGCCGAAGGACATCGTCGCCAGGCTCAACGCCACCATGAGCCAACTGCTCGCGAGCCCCGCGGTGAAAGAGCGTTTTGCCGAACTCGGCATTCAGATCACGCCGCTCGACCGGCAATCGCCGGAGGCCCTGCGCAGTTTCCAGAAGGCCGAGATGGACCGCTGGTGGCCGATCATCAAGGCGTCCGGCCTCAAGGGCGAGTGAAACCGTTGCGTGGAATGTTTGTCTCTCAATTCGTCATTGCGAGCGGAGCGAAGCAATCCATCGCTCTTTCTGTTGCGGGAATGGGTTGCCTTCGCAGAGCCTGTCATCGCGCGCGCGTTCGCGCGACCGTTGGCAGCAATGACGGGGTGAGCATCCCGACGCGCCGTTGCTGACGGCTGGGTTCAGATCCGCTCCAGCTTCTGCAGGCAGCGCGTTACCTTGACCTCCGCCGGCATCGGCGTGTCCGGAAAGCTGGTCTTCCAGTTGGTGACGCCGACTTCGCCGACATAGATATCGCCTTTGGAATCCAGCGCGATGCCGTGCGGCGCCAGGAATTTTCCGGTCTCGAGGCCCGGGCCACTCTCGCCGCCGAGCCGCGCGATGCGTTTGCCCTTGGCGTCGACGATGGAGAGGCGCGGGCCGAGATTGGGCGCCTTGAGGTTGACCGGCATGCCCGGACCTAGCTCGCCGATGACGAAGGTCGGCTGCTTGCCGCCGCAGCAACACAGCGCGCAGGGCCGGTGCAGATTGTTCCACTGCGTCTCGTATTTGCCGTTGCCGTCGAACACCTGGACGCGGTGGTTCTCGCGGTCGGCGACATAGACCCACCCCTCGGCGTCGGTCGCGATATTGTGCACGATGTTGAACTGACCGGGATCGGTGCCGGACTCGCCCCAGCTCTTCATCAGCTTTCCGTCGGGCGTATATTTGTGCACGCGGGCGTTGCCGTAGCCGTCGGAGACGTAGATCTCGCCCTTCGGCGACAGCGCGGTATGGGTGCAGCGGTGGAACGGCTCGCCGCTCATGAACGGCGCCGGCTTGTTTGGAATGCCGATGGTGAGCAGCACCTTGCCGTCATTGGTGCATTTGCGGACCGTGTGGTCGCCGTCATCGGTGCAATAGAGATGGTCGTCGGCATCGATGTGCAGCCCATGCGCGCGCTTGAACAGCCCTTCGCCAAAACTTTTGATGAAATTGCCTGATCGGTCCAGCACCACCATCGGATGGGCGCCGCGGTTGAAGACATAGATGCGATCCTTGCTATCGACCGCGACGGAAGCGACGTCGGTGAGATTCCAGCCGTCCGGCAGTTTCGCCCAGTTTTCCACCACGCGATAGCGATGCTCGCCCGAGCCGAGAATGGTTGGCATTGTGCTTTCTCCCCATTGTTTTTGTCCGTCATTCCGGGATGGTCCGAAGGACCAGGCCCGGAATCTCGAGATTTCCGGGTTCGATGCTTCGCATCGCCCCGGAATGACGATTATTTTGTTGCAAGCGCCGCGTCCGCTTTTGTGGTTTGGCCGCCCCGCGGCAACAGCCCTGCCTCGATCGCCTTGATCTGCAGCGCCAGATACTTCGAATTGATGCGGCATTGCGCGAGGCTTCCGGCGATGAACCAGAGGCCGGGCTGCGGCGTACGGGTATACATGTTGCGCAATTCCTGGCCGTCGCCAAAACCCCAGATCGGGCCGATGCGCGCGGTGACCTCGTCGCCGAACAGTTTTCGCACCAGATATTCCCAGGGCTTGTAGCCGGTCGCGAGCACGATCAGCCCGGCGTCCAGCCGCTCGCCGTCCTTCATCCGCGCGCCCTCGGGGGCGAAGGTCTCGATGTCGGAAAATTGTCGCAGCGCGATCTCGCCTGACGCGACCAGATCGGAACAGCCGACATTGAAATAATAGCCGCCGCCGCGGGTGAGGTATTTGAACTGCCAGCCGGTATTGCCTTCGCCGTAGTCGAGTTTGAAACCCTTGCGCGTGAGCCGGTCGAGTAATTCCCCGTCGAGCTTCTTCGACTGCTCGGTGATCATGACGTGGCTTTGCCGCGCGAGAGCGAGCGGCATCGAGGTCGCGATCAGGTCGTTGTCCTCCAGCGTGCCCTCGTTATAGGCGGCATAGGCGAGCTGCGCCGAGGGCTCGATATTGGTGATCAGGGTCGGGCTGCGCTGCACCAGCGTCACCTGGGCGCCGCTCGAGTGCAGATCCTGCGCGATGTCATGGCCGCTGTTGCCGGTGCCGATCACGATCGCGCGTTTGCCCTTCCACGTCTCGCCGTCCTCATACTGGCTGGAATGCCGGATCTCTCCGGCAAAGTTTTTCAGCGCGGGAATATCGGGCAGATTGGGAATGCCGCTGACGCCGGTTGCCATCACGACATGGCGCGGATGCATCTGTTGCGTCGAGCCATCGGCGCGGCGCAGCGTCACCGACCAGCGTCCCGCCGCCTCGTCGTAGCGTCCGCTATCGAATTCGGTGCCGGTCCAGTAGTTCAGCTCCATGGCCTCGACGTAGGATTCGAACCAGTTGGCGAGCTTGTCCTTGGGAATATAGACCGGCCAGTTCGGCGGGAACGGCATGTAGGGCAGGTGATTGACCTGCACCTGGTTATGCAGCGTCAGCGCATGATAGCGCTGGCGCCAGTTGTCGCCGATCCGCGGCCAGCGGTCGACGATCAGCGCGTCGATCTGCAACTGTTTCAGGCGCACGGCGATCGAAAGCCCGGCATGGCCGCCGCCGACCACCAGCACGTCGGGATCGCGGTCGGCATATTCGGCGGCTTTCTTTCGCAGATCGAGCCAGTTCGGCCCGCGGAAATCGCGGGAATAGGATTGGCCGCGCGGCCGCGAGAAGCCCAGTTGCTCCTCATGCCCTTTCAATTCGTCGAGCGCGGTGAGGAGCGTCCAGGCTTTTGGCCGGTGGCCGTCGGCGGTGTCCGCGATCAGGCGCAGGATTCCGCTGCCGCGTCCCAAAGCGGTTTCGAACTTGAAGATCGCCTCGATCGCGTTGGTGCCGGCGCGGGTCACCCGGCGCGGCGCGGCGCGATCGGGATCGATCCGGAAGCCGGAGGGCGCGGCACAGGCGGCGCGCGCTTTCAGCTCATTCAGGATCGCGTCTGCGCCGTTCAGCGTCTGCAGGTTCCAGCTCAGCGCCAGCACGTCGCGCCAGTAGCTGTCGGGATGGAACAGGGATTTCAGCAGCGCGCCGTCGGGCGCGGCAAGCGCGGTTTCGAATTGCGCCAGCCAGTTTTCCGCTGCTATCGCAATGTCGTCGGCTCGGTCCAGCATCGGCGGTTCTCGTTGGCGTCCGTCTTCGCAGACGTTTCCTGCAGCCAAAAACCTATACCGTTTGCGCCTTCGCAGAAAGGGCGCGGCAGCCATGCCTCAGCGCCGCTGGTCGCTTTCGCCGATCACGCCCTCGCGCTTCCTGAGCGCGCGGTAATAGCTCCACCACAGATGCGCCGCGGCGCCGCGCATCGGGCGCCATGGCTCGGCCAGCGGCGCCATCTCTTTGGCGGTCGGGCGCGTCTTCAGGCCTAATCCGATTTTCACAGCCTCCTGCACGGCGAGATCGCCGGTCGGCCAGGCGTCGCCATGACCGAGGCAGAACAGCAGATAGACGTCGGCGGTCCATGGGCCGATACCGTGCAGCGCGGTCAGCGCATTGTGCGCGGCGTCGGCGTCCGCGTTGGCGAGCACATCGAGGTTGACGCGCTTGGCCGCGATCTCGCGCGCGAGACTTTTCAGCGTCTTGATCTTCGCCGCCGACAGGCCGAGCCGGCCGAGGCGATCGGCGCGCGCCTTGCGCAAGGCGTCATGGTGGAATGGATCGAACGCGGCGCTGATCCGGCCCCAGATCGCAGCCGCACTCGCCGTCGACAATTGCTGGCCGCAGACGATATGCGCAAGTCCGGCAAAACCCGGCTCGCGCCGCCGCAGCGCCGGCATGCCCGCGATCGCGAACACCGGCTTCAGCCGCGGGTCCTGCCGGAGCAGCGCGTGGATGGCGGTTTCGAGATCGGCCTGGGTGTTGAGGTGGAGGGGCATTGCGAAGTCCGTAATCTGCCTTGGTCGTCATGCGGGCTTGACCCGCGCATCCATCTCCTATCGTAACAGAGTCTCGTAAGGGATGGATTGCCGGGTCAAGCCCGGCAATGACGAGTATCGACAACAATGCCACCCGTTTTCCGCTTCGCGCCGAGCCCGAACGGCTACCTGCATCTCGGCCACGCCTTTTCGGCGCTGCTGAATTTCGATGCCGCGCGCCAAAGCGGCGGGAGCTTTCTGCTGCGCATCGAGGATATCGATGCGACGCGCTGCCGCCCCGAATTCGAGGCCGCAATCTATGAGGATCTCGCCTGGCTCGGCATCGGCTGGGAAGAACCGGTGCGGCGGCAATCCGAACATCTCTCCGATTATCGCGCAGCGCTCGAAAATCTCTCCGTCCGGGGCCTCGTCTATCCGGGTTTTGAGAGCCGTGCCGAGATTGCAAGGCTGGTGGTGGAGCGGGAGGCGCAAGCGCCCTGGCCGCGCGACCCCGACGGCGCGCCGCTTTATCCGGGCGACGCGAAATCGCTGTCGACCGAAGCGCGGGCGCGGCTCTTCGAATCGGGTGCGCCTTACGCGCTGGGGCTCGACATGGCGGCAGCCTGCGCGGCAGTCCCCGATCTCGGCTGGATCGAGCACGGCTGCGGGCCGGACGGCGAGACCGGTGCGGTTGCGGCCCGGCCGCAAACCTGGGGCGACGTCATCCTGGCACGCAAGGAGACGCCGACCAGCTATCATCTGTCGGTCGTGATCGACGACGCCCTGCAGGGCGTCACGGAGGTGGTGCGGGGCGAGGATTTGTTCCGGTCGACCGATGTCCACCGGCTGCTGCAGCAGCTATTGGGTCTGCCGCAGCCCGGCTACCGCCATCACCGCCTCATTCTTGACGGCGAGGGACGAAAACTGTCGAAGTCGTCGCAGGCCACCGGCCTGCGCGAACTCCGCGCCGCCGGCGCGACATCAGGGGATATCCGTCGCCTCGTCGGGCTGCCTTGATTGCGATCCGCTGCCGGGTTGCACGGCCACAGGGGGAAAAGCCCGCGATGGCGTGGCTCGCCGCGCCGGGCCATGGCATGGTGGGGCGGCCAGGCTCGGGGGAATCATGGCGTCAAAATCGCGCTCCTCGCGCACCGGGCGGTCACCGAAGAGCCGTCCGCCGAAAAAACGTGCTTCTAGCCTTGCCATCCGCAAGCTGAAGAAGCGCGCCGCCAACGCTGCCGGATCGAACGTGGTCGAGGCCGCGCTCGCTGCGTTCGCACACGAGGTTCGCACCCCGCTTACCGGAATTCTCGCCATCAGCGATCTGCTTGCGACTTCCGACCTCGACGAGCGCGAGCGGCGCTGGGTCGACACCATCAAGGCGGGCGCGGAACATCTGGCCGGTCTGGCGACCCTGTTCGTCGATGCGGCGCGAAGCGGCAACACCGCCGCGATAAGGCAGGATCTGTTCGACCTGCGAGCGCTGGCGCGCAATGCCGGCGATTCGCTCGCCGGCCGCGCCGCGGCCAAGGGTCTGCAGTCCCGCGTCGAGCTTTCGGAAAAACTTCCCGCGCTGGTGGTCGGCGATCCCGTGCGGCTGCGCGCCGCGCTGGAAAACCTGATCGACAATGCGGTCAAATTCACCGAACAGGGCGGGGTCGCGCTGTCGGTTGCGCCGCGCCGCGGTGTCAAGGACAAGACGGGCGTTGTCTTTTCCGTCGCCGACAGCGGCATCGGCTTGACGCTCGCCGAGGTCAGGCGGTTGTTCCGCCCGTTTTCGCAAGCCAATGTCTCGATCGCGTCACGCTTCGGCGGCGCAGGCCTTGGCCTTTCGTCGGTCAAGCAGATCGCGCGCGCGATGGGCGGCGACATCGCGGTGGCGCATCGGCGCGGCGGCGGCACGACCTTCACGCTGACGGTCATGCTGGCGCCCGCGAAAGCATCGGACTCGGAAAATTTGCCCGGCGATGCCGGCATATCGACGGCCCCCATGCGGTCGCTTAAAATCCTCGGCGTCGAGGACAATCCGTTCGGTCGCGTCGTGCTCAACACCATTCTGACTGAACTCGGTCACGGCGCCGAATTCATCGGGCGCGGCGAGGCCGTCGTGGAGCGGATCGCGGAAGGCGCGTTTGACGCGGTGCTGATGGACATGGTGCTGCCGGGCATCGACGGCGTCGAGGCCATCCGGCGGATTCGAAGCCTGGAACCGCCGCGCGGCCGCATCGCCATCATCGGAGTATCGGGCCGCGGCGCCGACGAGGCGGCGGCGCGCGCCGCCGGCGCCGACGCGTTTCTGGTCAAACCTGTGAGTCCGCGGGCTTTAGCGACTGCGCTGCTTGAAGCGACACGCCGTGCGGCAGCTGCGACTTGATGATCGCGGCGTTCAATTCGCCGCCATAGACGAAGATCGCGGCGATGAAATACAGAAAGACCAGCGCGATGATGACCGACGCCAGCCCCGCATACATCGAGACGTAGTTGTTGGCGAAGCGCGCCAGATACTGGCCGAACACGATGCCCGACACCAATGAGGCAACCAGCGTAAAGACGATGCCCGGCAGGATCTGCAGGAATCCGCGACGGCCGGCCGGCAGCCACGCATGCAGGATGAACAGCGCCACGGTGAGCGCTCCGATGGTGACGCTGTAGCGCACGACGTTGAGGAATTGTTCGTTGCTCTCGACGATCAGCGGAATGTGACGTCGCGCCGCCTCCAGCATCAGCGGGAACAGCACGATCAGGAACGCCATGGCGAGCGCCGTGAAGGCGGCGATCAGGGTATACCCGATCGATTCCAGCCGCAGCCAGTACCAGCGCCGCGGCTCGATCACCGAGTAACCGCGGTTCAGCGCGACCCGTAGCGCCTCGACGCCGTTCGAGGCGAAATAGACGGCGAGCACCGCGCCGATGGTCAGCACGTCTCCCCGCGTCGTCGTCAGCACATCGTGGATCTCGCCCGAAAGCGAATCGGCGACCTGTTTCGGCCAGACCTGCAGCATCAGTCCCGCGGCCTGGTCGGCAAGTTCCTTCGAGCCGAAAAAGCCCGCCAGCGAGGTCAGCACGATCAGGAACGGAAACAGCGCCATCAGCGTCGACAGCGCGATGTGGCTCGCGATCGCCCAGCCGTCATCGGCGAGAAACTCGTAGAACGCATCCATGACGACCAGATAGACGTAGCGAAGCTGCCTCACATGTCACCTTGGCCTGCGGCGGATTGGGATCACCCGGCGGACATACTACCTTCTGATATTATTGAACTAAAAGCCAGATCGTTGCGGACGGCGGGAGCGCGGTGGCGGACCGCCCGGGGCGGTGTTAAGTACGGGCCATGGCCACGTTCCTGAGCAAGATCATCCTTCCCCTGGCGGTTGCCGCCGTCGCACTGGTCCTGCTCCTGGGATTGCTCAACATGATGCGGGGCGGATCGCCGAACCGCTCCCAGAAATTGATGCAGCTGCGGGTGTTGCTGCAATTCGTCGCGATCGTCATCACCATGCTCGCGGTCTGGGCGATGGGACGTTAGGTCAGGGAGGCAGACCATGGTCGTGCTCAATCGCATCTACACCAAAACCGGCGACGACGGGACCACCGCGCTCGGCAGCGGCGAGCGCCGTCCGAAATACGATCCGCGCGTCGCCGCCTATGGAACCGTCGATGAGACCAATGCCGCGATCGGCATCGTGCGGCTGCATCTCACTGATGCGCGCGATCTCGATTCGATGCTGGGCCTGATCCAGAACGATCTGTTCGACCTCGGCGCTGATTTGGCGGTGCCGCAAGCCGCGGGCAAGGCGGAGCGGTTGCGGATGCTGTCGAGCCAGGTCGAGCGGCTGGAGCGTGACATCGACAGCCTGAACGCCCATCTCGCGCCCCTGACCTCGTTCGTGCTGCCGGGCGGAAAGCCCGCCGCCGCCTATTTGCATCTGGCGCGCACCATATGCCGCAGGGCGGAACGGATTGTGGTGGAACTCGCGGCCAACCCCGCCGAACCGGTCGGCGCGGCCGCGATCCAGTATCTGAACCGCCTGTCGGATTTCCTGTTCGTCGCCAGCCGCGCGGTCAACAATAACGGCGCCGGCGACGTGCTCTGGGTGCCCGGCCAGAACCGGTAACGCCCGGTCTGGTGGCGATTTTTGGCCCTCGCGCGTTGACCGGGGTTGGCCGGACCTTTAGGTTCCGCGCCAAGCTGATCAATAGCCGAAAATGCAAGCGAAAGAGGATCGATGAAGGTTCTGGTGCCGGTCAAGCGGGTGGTCGATTACAACGTCAAGGTCCGCGTCAAGAGCGACGGATCGGGCGTCGAACTGTCCAACGTCAAGATGTCGATGAATCCATTCGATGAAATCGCCGTCGAGGAGGCGCTGCGGCTGAGGGAGGCCGGCAAGGCGACCGAGGTCGTGGTGGTGTCGATCGGCCCGGCGCAGGCGGCCGAGACCATCCGGACCGCGCTTGCCATGGGCGCCGACCGCGGCATCCTGGTCAAGGCCGACGGCAATGTCGAACCGCTGGCGGTAGCGAAGATCCTGAAAGCGATTGCCGACGAGGAGAAGCCCGGCCTCGTCATCCTCGGCAAGCAGGCAATCGACGACGACAGCAATCAGACCGGCCAGATGCTGGCGGCGCTGCTCGGATGGTCGCAGGCGACCTTTGCCTCGAAGCTCGAAGTCGATGGAAGCGATTTCAAGGTGACACGCGAGGTCGACGGCGGCCTGCAGACCGTGAAACTCAAGGGGCCCTCGATCGTAACTACCGACCTGCGGCTGAACGAGCCGCGCTACGCCTCGCTGCCCAACATCATGAAGGCGAAGAAGAAGCCGATCGCCGACAAGAGCGCGGCCGATTACGGCGTCGACCTGGCCGCGCATCTGGAAATCCTCAAGACATCCGAACCGCCCGGCCGCAAGGGTGGCGTCAAGGTCAAGGACGTCCCTGAGCTCGTGTCGAAACTCAAGAATGAAGCCGGGGTTCTCGGATGACCACGCTGTTGATTGCCGAACACGAACACGTCAAGCTGAAGGACTCCACCAACAAGGCGTTGACCGCGGCGACCCAGTTGGGCGGCGATGTCCATGTTTTGGTCGCCGGCGGCGGCGAGGGCACCAAGGCGGCGGCCGAGGCCGCCGCGAAACTCGCCGGCGTCAAGAAGGTGCTGCTGGCCGAGGGCGAGGTCTATGCCCACGACCTCGCCGAGCCATTGGCTGCGCTGATCGTGGCGCTCGCGCCCTCCTATGACGCCTTTGTCGCGCCCGCGACCTCGCGCTTCAAGAACGTGATGCCGCGCGTTGCGGCCCTGCTCGATGTCATGCAGGTGTCGGAGATCATCAAGGTGGTCTCTCCCGATACCTTCGAGCGACCGATCTATGCCGGTAACGCGATCCAGACCGTGAAGTCGAAAGACGCCAAGAAGGTCATCACGGTGCGAACCTCGACCTTCCAGGCCACCGGCGACGGCGGCAGCGCGCCGATTGAGAATGCGGCCTCCGCGGCCGATCCCGGCCTTTCCAGCTTCGTCGGCGAAGAAGTCGCCAAGAGCGATCGTCCCGAACTGACATCGGCGAGGATCATCGTCTCCGGCGGCCGCGCCATGCAGAGCCGCGAGAATTTTGCCAAATATATCGAGCCGCTCGCCGACAAGCTTGGCGCTGGCGTCGGCGCCTCGCGCGCCGCGGTCGATGCCGGCTATGCGCCGAACGATTGGCAGGTCGGCCAGACCGGCAAGGTGGTGGCGCCGGAGCTATATATCGCGATCGGCATTTCCGGCGCGATCCAGCATCTCGCCGGCATGAAGGATTCCAAGGTGATCGTCGCGATCAACAAGGACGAGGACGCGCCGATTTTCCAGGTCGCCGATTACGGCCTGGTCGCGGATCTCTATCAGGCGGTTCCGGAACTGACCGAGGAACTCGGCAAGCTCGGAAAGTGAATGGGGCCAGCCGGATGAAGCCTGCTCCGGCTGGTGTTGATGCAAAGAGGGCGTACAGGCGCGCTACGCGCGCCACGCGCAAGTGAGATGACAAGATGGCGGCAATGATCAAGAAGGTCGGCGTGATCGGCTCGGGCCAGATGGGCAACGGGATCGCGCATGTGGCGG
>Ga0075522_10001583_pt1 | contig 17266 bp, 17 predicted proteins | sample NGEPerA_FD_74796 | JGI IMG/M metagenome (GOLD analysis project Ga0075522, IMG submission 74796) | Arctic peat soil microbial communities from the Barrow Environmental Observatory site, Barrow, Alaska, USA - NGEE PermafrostL2-A | ecosystem: Environmental > Terrestrial > Soil > Wetlands > Peat ... | reverse complement strand
GCGCTCACGATGACCTCGCGACGGCACCTGACGATCACCGACTGACCGCCCTTCTGAAACTCCACTCCGGCTGCACGTTTGCCTTCGAGAATCACGCGGCTCACCCGCGCATTCATCGTGAGCGTGAAGTTGCTTCGCCGCCGCGCCGCTCTGAGGTAGGTGCGCGACGTGCTGGCCCGCAGTCCACGGCCGACATTGAGCTGCGCGTGAGCGACGCCCTCCTGCCGGGCGCCGTTGTAGTCGTCATTGAGGTCGTAGCCCGCTGACTGCGCGGCCCTGAGGAATGCCGCGGTCAGGACGTGGTTGAACCGGTTCTTACGCACGGTCACCGCTCCGGAGCGGCCGCGATAGCGATCGTCTCCCCCGCTTTCATAGGTCTCGCAGCGCTTGAAATACTCGACGACGGTGTCGTAGTCCCAACCCGTGCACCCGTCAGCCGCCCATTTGTTGAAGTCGCCCGGATGGCCCCGCACCCAGACCATGCCGTTGATCGAGCCCGATCCACCGAGCACCTTGCCCGCCGCCCAGCCGTCAGTTCTGTGGTTGCGGGTCGGGTCCGGCTCCGCCGGGAACGCCCAGTCGTGCTCGCTGGTCAGCTGGAGCTGCAGCACGGAGGCGGGCACCATGAAGCGCAGCTTCCGGTCCGAGCCGCCCGCTTCCAGCAGCAGCACGGTATGCCGGCCGTTCTCACTGAGTCGCGAGGCGATGACGCAGCCGGCCGAGCCGCCTCCGACCACCACATAGTCGTACTCCGCGGCAGGCATAGGCTCGGAGGTGGTCAGCTCCAATGTGCCGCGACCCAGTTGGCGGCGCGAAAGTAGTACTGGCGGAGGGCTCCGGTGACCCCTGTCGGAAGCACGACGATGATCAATACGAGCAGCAAGCCATAGACCAGCTGCGCCTGGTATGGCTCGAAGTGGAGAACGTCCGGCAGGAAGGTAGCGACCAGGGCGCCGACCATCGGGCCGACGAGCGTGCCGGAGCCGCCCAACAGCATCATCAGGCTGTACTGGATGGACGCGTTCACAGTGAAGTAGTTAGGAGCGATGCCGATCGCCACGAACACGAGGAGCGCGCCTCCGAGGCCCGCTACGGCGCCCGAGACGGTCAGCGCGTACAGCTTGTAACGGAAGGTGTTCAGGCCAAGCGACTGAGCCAGCATCTCGTTATCGCGCAAGCTCGCCAGCAGCTTGCCAAACTTTGTGGTGGCCAGCCATGCCAGGAAGGCGACCGCAATTACGCCGAACACCAGCACCAGGTAGTAGAGCGCGATGGGATCGGTGAACGAGATGGCCCCGCCAAATGGGTTGGGTGCGGTTGGCAGCGTGATGCCGATGTCACCGCCAGTGACGGAGCTCCAGTTCTCGATCACGATGATCTCGAGCTCTGAAAGGGCGAAAAGCAGGATCAGGAGGTAAGTACCCGATGCGCGGAGAGCGACGAAGCCGAAGACCGCCGCAAGAGCCGCGCCCAAGACAACGCTGATCAGGATTTGCTCCCAGAAGTTGATGTTGAAGTGAATCGTCAAGATCACGGTCGCGTAAGCTCCGATCCCCAGGAACCCGGCTTGGGCCACAGAGAAGATGCCGGCGTAGCGAAAGGCGAACCACATGCTGTACACGGCGATCGCGTTGACGACCGCAAAGGTCATCAGCGAGAGCGCGTGATACGAATCGATCCAGAACGGTACCGCCGCCAGCACTGCGGCAAACGCGACCACACCGACCCGCGGCAGCGCTTTGAGGATGGGGCCAAGACGAGTGGCCAGAGCCGCTCGACTCAGGCCCGCGCCGCCACCAAGCAGGTGGTCGCCCCGCAGTGGATCACCACCAGCGGCCTCCGCACTTCGAAAGAGCCCGTACGGCCGCCACAGGATGATGGCGACCATCACCACCAGCAGGATCGCGTAAGACCACTCGAGCGACACATATGCGCCGCCCAACGTCTCCGCGGTCGCAAGGACCAGGGCGGCCACTACAACGCCGCGAATGTTGCCGAGACCTCCGACGATGGCCACCGCAAAGCCCTTGAGAAGGAATGCTGAGCCGAAGAACGCCGTGAACGGAAAGATCGTTCCAAGCAGCCCTCCTGCGAGCGCGGCCAGCCCGCTGCCGATGATGAACGTGACCGAGATCAGGCGGCCAACCGGCACACCGAGCACCTGGGCGCTGCTGCGATCTTCGGCGAGGGCCCGGATGCCGCGGCCGTAGTGCGTTCGCTCGAGGAACCAGAAAAGCACGGCGCAGGCGGCGGCCGCGACGAGAACGAGGAAGACCCGCTCCTGGACCAACACCACCGGGCCCAGATGCCACACGCCTGGCAGAACGGGCGGGATCGTGTAGAGCACTCCAGGCCACTGGATCGCGTAGGCCGCCTCGAGCGCGACGATCAGCCCCAACGAGACGATGAAGCCGTTGATCGGACGTGAAAGCGTCCGCCGGAACACACCGAGATCGAGCACCTCGGACAACAGCCCCACGCCCACCCCTGCCAGCAGCAGGGCGATCGGAACTGGAACGTTGAACTCGACCAGGGTCATGGTCGCGAACGCGCCAAGAGTGACGAACTCGCCCTGTGCGAAGTTGATGATCCGGGTCAAGCCGAAGACCAGAGTCAGGCCCATCGCGACGAGCACGTAGATGCCGGCCAGCGACAGTGCGTTGAAAAGCTGCTCGATAAAGAGCGTCAGCTGCTCAGGCACGGCTCAGGCCCCGATTCGTAGGAGATGATCAGGCATTGATCTCACCCAGGTAGCCGCTGAGGATGTCGTCTCCAAGGGTGGCGAGATCGGGCGGCCCGCTCTTGATGACCCGACCGTGGCTGAGGACATAGATCCGGTCGGCGACAGCGATCACAAGCTGGACAAACTGTTCTGAGAGGAGCACGGTCGTATGCCACTCCTTGACGATCAAAGGGATCGTCGTGGCCAGCTGCTCGACCACCATCGGAGCCAGGCCGAGCGACGGCTCGTCCAGCATGAGAACTTGCGGCTGCGTGAGCAGTCCTCGACCGATGGCCAGCATCTGCTGCTGGCCGCCCGAGAGCTCGCCCCCATACCGGTGGAAGTTGGCCTTGAGGATCGGAAAGTAATCCAGGACCGTCGCCAGCCTGGCTTTGAAGTCGCCTCCCCTGGATCCGAACTGCGCCAGCAGGAGGTTGTCCTTGATCGTCAGCTGGGAGAAGATGTGCCGCCCCTCGAGGACATGCCCGATCCCCTGCCTGACAACGTCTTCGGGTTTGCCGCGCACGGGCCGGCCATCGAGCGTCACCTCACCGCGGGACGGAACCAGGCGGGAGATCGCGCGGAACAACGATGTTTTTCCAGCGCCGTTCGGCCCCAGGACTCCGATGCACTCACCGTGGCCGGCGGTCAGGTCGACGCCCTGGACCGCGGCGACGCTGCCGTAGAAGACTTCAAGATTCTTGACCACCAGCTCAGCCAACCGACTCGTCCTTGGACGGCGAGCCCGGCTCGCTTCGGGAGACGGAATGCTTGAAACCTGATCCCAGGTAGGCCTCGATCACGTCGGGGTCGGCGCGCACGTCGGCCGGCGTCCCCTCGGTCAGCTTGCGGCCCGCGGACAGCACGACGAGCCTGTCGACCAGCGGCATCAAGAACCCCATGTCGTGGTCGACCACGACCAGCGTCACGCCACTGTCGTGTACTCGCCGAAGCAGGACCCCCAGGTCGCGGCTCTCGGCGCCGTTGAGTCCCGCGGCTGGTTCGTCGAGCAAAAGCAGGGTGGGCCGCACGGCGAGCGCCAGGGCAATTCCGAGCTGGCGCAGCGAGCCATGGGAGAGGACCGAGCTTTGCGAGTCCGCCAGCGAGCCCAGCTTGGTGAACTCGAGCAAGCCCTCGAGGTCGGACGGGATCGAGACTTCGTGTTCGCGGCGGTGCGCGGTGAGGGCGATGTCGAGTGCCATCGTGACGTTCTCGCGAACCGTTCCGGAGCCGAAGTACATCGATTGCTGAAACGTGCGCACCAGGCCGGCGCGCGCGATTCGGTCCATAGGCCAGCGGGTGATGTCGGCTCCGTTCCAGAGGACGCGTCCTTTGGTGAGTGGGAATCGGCCGGTGAGACAGTTGAACAAGGTGGTCTTCCCCGAACCGTTCGGACCCACGATGCCAAGCAGCTCGCCCCGATGCACCTCGATGCTGACACCCGCGAGCGCCTGCACCGCGCCGAAGCTGCGGAAACCATCAAGGATCTGGCAAAGCGGTGCGGTCATGGGACCCGACTAGACCCTGGTGATCACTTCCGCGTCGAAACGTTCCCAGCCGTCCAAGAGCTCCTGGACGGTGCGGTATCCGTCGTTCAAGAGGTGAACCTCTCCCACGCCCGCCTCCTGGTAGCGACGAACCTGATCGATAACCTGCGTGATGGTACCGGTCAGGCCGTCATCGCCATCGCTTCGGTCGGAGAACCGGAACCTGCAACCGATTGATACGCCGATATCCGCCGCGGGTCGGCCTGTTGATTGACCGATCTCGCGGAGCTTCCTTACCTTGTCCGCCATCTCCGCCGGCGTCTGGTGCAGAGGCATCCACCCGTCTCCGTAAGCGGCGGCGCGCTTCAATGCGGCGGGGCCGTTGCCGCCGATCCAGATCGGCGGATGGGGCTTCTGGATCGGCTTAGGGTTGAAGACGACTCCCGAGACACGAGCATATGTGCCCTCGTACTCGGGCTCGGCTGCGGTCCACAGATCAACAAATGATCGGAGATACTCGTCGGTGACACTTCCGCGGCGCTCGTACGGCGGAGCGTCGAGCATCGCGAACTCTTCGCGCAACCAACCTGTGCCCACTCCGACGATCAGCCGGCCGTCCGACAGCACATCGAGCATGGCGAGCATCTTGGCGGCAACAATCGGGTTGCGATAAGGCGCGATCAGCACCCCTATGCCTAACCTCACCCTTGCGACGGAAGCCGATAGGAACGACAGCATGGTCAGCGGCTCGATGACGTCGAGATTGACTACAGCCGGTCCTGGCGTCCTTCCTCCAACGTCTCGATGGGTGCTGGGGTCAAAATGCGCGGGCCAAGCGATGTGATCGCCGAGCCAGACTGAATCGAATTGAAGGTGCTCTGCGCCCTGCGCCAGCCGCACGACGTCCTTGGGGTTGCCGCCGCCCGCCGGTGGATACAGGTAGACGCCGTATTTCATTGCCCGGGTCAGAGGCCGGCGGGATGCAACGCCCGCCGGCCTTCCGATCCATCCAGGTTAGGTGCTTGGGGCGGACTGAATGACCGTCGTCGTCCCATCCGGCGAGATTTGCGTCATGGCCAGCGGGACTGTGATGTTGTGGCCGGAGTCCCACTCGAACTGGGCGCCGAACTCCGTAAGCGTGACCTGGGTCATCGCCGCGGCGATTTTGTTCACGTCGGTGGTGGTGCCCGCCTGCTGCATCGCCTTGGCGGTGAGCTCAACCATGAAGTAGTAGGCCAGGCCGATGCTGACGTCGAACGCCGACACCGTGGCCGTGTTCAGCTTCGTCTTAAGGGCGGCTTTGAAGGCGTCGATCTCAGGAGTGCTCTGCACGCCGGCATCGACGGGCGAGTAGGCGCTTGGAAACAGCTGGGGGTGGCCGACGCTGCTCGGCAGCTCGGTCGAGTAGCAGACGCAAGCGACCGATTTCGGAAGGCCTGCGGCGTCCAGCTGCTTGAGGTCGCTCGTCTCCTCCGAAGGAGAGTTGCCGACCACGATGACGTCGGGCTGAAACGCGACGACCTTCGTGGCCACTGTCGAGATATCGGTGGTGCCGCGGGGATACGTGAAGTCGCCGGCGGTGACACCGGCAGCCTTAAGTCCGGCCGTCATCGGGGCCATGACCCCATCATCCTTGCCGGTCAGGAAGGCGACCTTCTTCGCGTTGGGGTAAAAGTGGAGAACCGCGGTAACCATCGCCCCGACCCGATAGGCGTTCGTCGGCAGCCCTGAGAACAGGAGCGGGTAGTTTGGCCCGAGCAGGCCGAACAGGCCCGCGGCCAGCGAGAGGTTGATCGCATTGTGCTGAGCGATGACCGGGGTCGCGGATACGGCCTCGGTGGCGAGCGGGCCGACGATCACGTTGATCTTGTCGTCGTTGATCAGCGCGATCGCGTCCGAGACGGCCACCTGGGCATCCGACCGGTCGTCGGAGAACTTCATCTTGAGCGTGTACTTTTTGCCGCCGATGACCAGGCCCGCGCCGGAGTTGACGCGATCGACCGCCACCTGCATGCCGGCGTCGTACGCGGCGCCATATGGACCGAAGACGCCCGAGAGTCCGACGATGGCACCGAATGTGAGATCACCGCCGTTTCCAGGCGCGGCGGTAGTCGAGCCGAGTCCGCATCCCACGGCAACGAGCCCGACGACGAGCAAGCCTGCGGCCCGCTGAACGATCTGCTGGAATCTAGGTTTCAACCATCTCTCCTTATATAGCTCGTCCAACCCCTAACTTGAAACCACGGCAGTCAGGCCGCTTTAGGGCTGTTGGGAGGAGGTTGATTCTTGCAGGAGGCCAAGGGCCATGTCAAGCTATTGTTGTTATTATTTATAGTGAAGACCCGGAGACCTTCGCCCGGAGCTCGCACGGCGGGGCCGGTTTTCTGGTCTGCTTAGCTGCGAGCGAGGTGACATAGAGATCGCCATCACACCGCCGGACCGGATCATCGACAGCTGCATCCACCATCACTGGGCCGGCCAGCAGGAGCTGATGGAGTACCTGCCGCGCACCTGGCATGACTACCTCACGCCCTCTAAGGGTTACACCGTGCCGGTGATCCCATCACACACGTTCGGCAGAATTAGCGGTTCCAAGCTGGCGGGCGTCGGTACCGCCGCGCATCCGGCCGGGTCGGACTACTCGCTGCTCAAGTCGCAGGTGCTCGACGCTCAGGGGATCGAGCGGGCCATCCTCACTTACGACACGGGTGCCCTGCTCGCCGTGCACCCGGCGCAGTACATGGGCCGCGAGCTGGTTCGGGCCGCCAATGACTGGTGCGTCGACCGCTGGCTCGACGGCCTTGACGACCGTCTCTACTCCCTCGTGCTCGTGCCGAACCAGCTTCCCGAGGAGTCCGCCGAGGAGATCAGGCGGATCGGGGTCCATCCAAGGATGGTCGGCGTTCTCCTGGGCGCCAACGGGAGTGGCTTGCTCAGCGGCCACTCGCACTATTTTCCGATCTACAAGGCGGCCGTCGAGCTCGGGTTGCCGATCGTGATCGAGGCCGGCGGCGAGTCGAACATCTACACGCTGACCCACCACACTGCGGGCGGCCCTCCGGTCACCTATGCCGAGTACCGGATCCTGGCCGACCAGTCCCTGACGGGACATCTCGGGAGCCTTATCGCGCAGGGAGTCTTCGAGCGTTTCCCGGACCTTAAAGTGCTGGTCATGGGCGCAGGTGCCGACTGGTTGGGCGCCATGATGACCCGTTTCGACTTCAAGTTCGACAGTCATGGCCGTGAGATTCCGTGGGCGCCCAAGCGACCCTCCCACTATCTCCGGGAGTCAGTTCGTTTCACGACCTACCCGCTGGACGTTGAGTCCGAACCCGACCGGCTGGTCAAGCTGCTGCAGACGGTCGACGCGGTCGAGGACTTGCTCATCTACGCAAGCGGATACCCCAATTGGGATACGGAGATGGTCGCCGATGTACGGCGTACGCTGCCTGCCGAGTGGCACGCCAAAGTCTTCCATGACAACGCCGCCGACTTCTTCGCATGGCCCAGCCCGAGCGAGAAGGATCGTCAGCCCGCGAGACCGCCCCTGAAGACCAATCCGGGCGCTGAGCCGGCCCGGACAACCGCCGCCGAAGAAGCCGAGCCCTTTACTTTGTGAGGAGATCGAACTGATGCTGCCAGTAATCGATTGCGACGTACACCACACCTGGAACACCGAGGACGAGGTGCTCCCCTACTTTCCCGCGCGCTGGAGGGAGCTGGGGGCGGCCGGCCAAATCGGGATCCTCCACTACTCGGGCAGCCGCCTGCTGAACGGGGGCGGCTTTCTGGCCTACCCGAACAACGGCGGACCCTTGCGCCGCCCCGACTTCATCCCGGAGGACGGCACGCGGCCGGGCAGTGACTACCAAATAATGAAAACCCAGCTGTTGGACGCGCTCAACGTCCAGCGGGCGGTGCTCAGCTTCGACATCGGACTGCAGACCGGCCTGCACAATCCGTGGCTCGCTCTCGATGCCGTCAAAGCCGTCAACGACTGGAACGTCGACCGCTGGCTCAGCATCGACGACGATCGCATCCGCTCAGCCGTGCTGGTGCCGACACATCTACCGGACGAGGGCGCCAAAGAGATCCGCAGGATGGCCAAGCACTCCAAGATCTGCGAGGCCCTGCTCGTGACGAGCGCACTCGGCAAACCCTTCGGCGATCCTGTGTACGAACCCATCCACCAGGCAGCCGCCGAGTGCGGTTTGCCGATCGCCGTCCACCTGGGCGGCGAGCACGTGGGGGACGTTGGCCACGTTTCGGCTGGAGGCGTCCCAGGCACGCGAATCGAGGAGGAGTTCACGAATCACGAGCCCGCGCAGCGCCATCTGGTCAGCTTCATCGCCAACGGCGTCTTCGAGCGCCACCCCGGGCTCAAGGTGATCCTGGTCGAGTACAGCGTCGCGTGGCTGCCCGCACTGATCCGCAGGATGGACTCCAACGTCCGCCTCCTCCGCGAGGAGAGCCCGTGGGTCAAGCGGATGCCGAGCGAGTACGTCCACAGCAACATCCGGGTCTCGACGCAGCCCCTGGAAACACTCACCAGCAAGCAATTCCGAGCGTTGATCGACGTCTATCCGTTTCTGGAGGACGTGTTCCTGTTCGCGACCGACTACCCGCATTTCGACGCGGACGACCCGTTCTACATCACCAAGCGGCTGCCCAAGGAATGGATGCCCAAGCTCCTCTACAAGAACAGCTGTGAGACATACGGCTGGGACGAAAGCGAGCTGGTGGCGAAAACCTCGGTCGAGGCGCCGGTCGGGTCGTTCAGGTAGAGGCTTGGCCGAGAAGCGTTCAGCCCTCGTGGATGTCGGAGCGGATGCCGATTTCGAAAACGGCGCCCCACGGATCGTGGTCATCGACGGAAGGGAGATCGGCGTGGTCCGCTGGGGGGACCGGTTCTTCGCGATGCGCAACCACTGTCCGGACCAGGGAGGCCCTCTATGCGCAGGCCCTGTCCGCCTGCTGCTGGCGGCCGGGCCCGCCGGGGAGCACGTGGACCTTACGTTCGAAGAGGGGCGCCCCGTGATTGCGTGTCCCTGGCACCACTACGAGTTCGATTTGCAAACCGGCCATGAGGTTCGCGGCGGCCGCCGGGCAATCACGTACCAGGTCGAAGTCGAACAGGGCAGGGTCTATCTGAGAACCGGAGCGCGTCCTGCTCCTGAACGCGATGCCTCCTAGCCGCAGAGGGCCTCCCCTGCAATAGGCGCTATGAGGCGTTTCAATTCTTTCGGTCCCAGTTGAGCCATTCGATCAGCCCGCGGCCCATCACCCAGTCCTTGTCGTCCTCAGCCAGGAATGGCAGCTCCTCGGTGAACAACCGGACACACTCCAAATAGGAACATGGCAAGCGCGTGAGGTCCGAGCCCCAGAACACACGCTTCGGTCCGTAAGCCTCGACGACCTCGGCGATGGGGCGATGGAGCGATGAGAAGGGAAACGGCTCCTGTGCCCAACATGGCAGGCCCGATGCCTTGACGGCGACGTTGTCATGGCGAGCAAGACCTAGCAAAGGCTGGATCGCGGGGACCAGATCGTCATATGCGCGCATCGGGTGGAGGTTCAGGTGATCCAGGGTCAGGCGGAGCCGGGGGTGATCTGAGGCGAGCTGTCCGACCTTTTCTTCCAGGTCGGGCGCGAGCAGCGTGACGGGAACGCCCGCCTTCTCAGCCGCGGCCCAAAACCAACCCAGCCGATCCTCGAGCAGCAGCGAGAGGTTCGGCTCCCGCAGGAAGGCGAGGCGGACGCCCAGCATGCCTGGCTGCGACCTCCACGTCGCGAGCAGGGCCGCATTCTGCGGTCGCGTGAGGTCGAACGGGGCCATCACCGCAAAGCGTTCGAGATCGCCTTGCGCCATCTCGAGCGCCGCCCCGTTGCTGCTTCTCGCGTCGCTGCCCGGCGGCACCATCGGCACGATGACGCACCGGCTCACCCCCGCCGTTTCCATCTCACGGACGAGCGCACCGGCCTCCATGCCATCGATGGGGCCGGCGTGCGGAGTGTCGGGCGCGTGAACCTGCGAGTCGCAGATCAGGCGCTGCAGACCAACCTCACGACGAGACATCTATGAGCAGTCGGCCGTCCTCGATGGCGGTGTCGTACCGGCGTATGCGCAGGCTCTCATCGACGGTGCATTGCCCGCTGCGGAGGTTGAACGACCAGGTGTGCACAGGGCACACGAGCACGGGCTCGCTCTGGTCCATGGACAGCTCTCCGACCCCGCCTGGCTTGGACGCGAAACCCGGGCGAACGTGGGCGCCCTTGAACGACTGCGTCTGATGAGGGCAGATGTTCCGGACCGCATACACCTCGTCGCGCCACTGGATCACAGTGATCTCACGGCCCTTGACCTTGACAACCTTCGGGCGTCCCTCCTCGAGTTCCGCGACCGAACAGGCATCCACCAACAACTCGTCTAGGCACCCCCGACGGCGGATGACTTGACGCCAAAGGCCGCCTTTGCATCCTTCTGCCATCCGAAGAAGTCACACGCGTTGTCGAAGAAGATCTTCGAGTGCCACTCCGCCGGCAGCAGCCGCGCGATGTAGTTGGGATCATCGAAGGTCAGGTGCGGATAGTCGGTCGAGAAGCACAGCATGTCCTCCATGCCCTCCGCCGCCCTGATCACCTCGATCATCCCCTCGGGGTCGGGGCTCTCCTCGAACGGCTGGGTCGCCACCCGGATGTGGTCGTGCATATATTCCGAAGGCCACCGCTTGACCCACGGCGACTCGTGGCGGAGCAGCTCGTACTGGCGGTCCAGGCCCCACATCACCGCGGGAATCCACGCGGTGCCGAACTCCTCGAAAACGACTTTCAGCGTCGGGTACTTCTCGAACACGCCGTGGACGATGTAACTCGTCACGTAGTGCATCGCGCCCTGGCTGATCTGGCTCGAGTAGACGATCCCGTTCGAGGCCAGGCCGCCAACCTCGGTGATCTGCGGCCCCGGACGGTCGGTCGCCACATGGCAGATCAGGCTCTTCCCCATCTCCGCGGCGGCCTCGTAGATCGGATGGTAGACCGGGTCGCCGAATGGCTTACCGAAGCCGTTGCCCGCAAGCAGCACGGCCGGGAGTCTGGGGTTTGAGCCCAGCCTCCGGATTTCCTTGGCCGCTTCCAGCGGCATAGAGGTCGGAACGACGATCACCGCATAAAGGCGCTCGTCGAGCGGGAGCCAGCGCTCCATGCACCATTCATTGGCGGCGCGGCACAGCTCGACTCCGAAGTACTGGTTCATGTGCTGCCCGTACTCGCCGAGGTCGTGGTTGAGGATGGCCCGCCAGTAGTTGTGCTTGTCGAGGATCTGGTCGCGCAGGAGCTCATAGTCGGACCCGGGCAGCGATCCATCGGCCGGGAAGGAGCTGACCAGGCGGGCCGCGTTCGGCAGCAACGAGCCCACCGTGAGGTTTGGCGGCCTGAGCCCAACGCTCCGCACCGCGCCCTCCGCCGTTGGCGGCTTGCCCGCCGCCCAGGCTTCGGCATACTCGCGCCACTGCTTCGGCAGGTACTGGTAGACGTCGGATTCCTGCTTCCACTTGTTGTGGATGTCGAGGTCGATGATCGGCCCGGTATAGCTCGCCATTTGTTAGCTCCTCGCTCCTCTTACCTGGATTCCGAGCTCAGCTTTCTCTTCGTCGGGCCACCCGTCGATGCGGTGGCCGGCCAGCGGAAGAAGGCTTGCGCGTTTCCGTGCATGACCTTGTCGCGCCACGTCTCCGGCAGCCTCGCGGCCACCCCGTCGGGGTCCTCGAAGTCGGCGTTTGGCCAGCCGCTGGCATACAGGAGCAGGTCCTCGATCTTCGGGATTGTTTTCAGCGCGCGTATCAAGCGCTCCGGTTCACGCGGCCATTCGAACCCGTAGGTCGTGATCCGCATATTGCGCAGGAAGTACTCGCTCGCCGGCATCTGCATCCAGGGGGCCTCGAGCTTATTCGTCTTCCACCACCAGTCCAGCCGCCAGAGAAAACCTGGCAGCCAGGCAACGCCGCATCCGAGCATCAGGACGCGCAGATCGGGATGGTTGTCGAACACGCCCTCGGTGATGAGGCTCACTGCGTGCGTCATGCTGGGCTGGCCGCCGAGCACCTTGTACTCGGCGTAGGTGGTGGCCAGGCCGCCTGCCATAGGCGGCACGATCATGTCCGTCATTGCATCGCTGCCCACCTGGATCACGATGGGTAGCTTCAGCTCGCTCGCCGCCTTGTAGATCGGGTGATAGGCGGGGTGCCCGAACGGCAACCCCAGACCGTTGGCGCCCAGTGCGATGCCCACCATCCGCTCATGCGTGCCGACCCGGCGGATCTCGGCGGCCGCCTCCTCCGGCATACCGGTCGAAACCAGCACCAGGCCGTAGAAGCGGGGATCGTGGCCCAGCCATTGGTCGATGGTCCAGTCGTTGGCGGCCCTGACCGCGGCGCGCGAGAGGTAGTGGTAGGCGAAGCCGGTGGCCAGGAGACCCTCGTCGTAGCCGAGCACCAGGCGGTCGCCGGGCCGCTTGGCAAGCATCTCGCGGTCGGATCCCGGGATCCCCTGCGCGGGATACGAGTCGGCCGCTTTGTTGCCGTGCATGGGGTTTCGGTACAACCAGTTGGTGGCGAGGCGCAGCGGCCCGCCGCGGTCGCCCTTCCTGGTCACCAGCTCCCTCCATGCAGGCTCCATGTAGGGGGTCAAGGTCAGCGTCGAGCTCCACTCGTGGAAGATCCCGGAATCGATCGCCGACCTCGCGACATCAGATGGTCGGGCTGAATCCGTCATGTAGACCCTCCGGGATTCTGCGTGGACAGATCAAGGACCAATGGGCCCGCGCGCCGCTGGCCAGTTTGCGTTTCTCCGGCAAACCCGAACGGCGAGTGATACGCCAGAAAGTACAGGGCCTCATCCGCCCGACCTGTCGCCGGATACCTCCCGATCGCCGCAATGGCCTGCTCGAGTCCGCGGCTCACATAGCCGGCCCATGGCTCGTCCGCGTCCAGCTCCGGTTCGGTGCGCCACTCGTTCACCATCACCGCCGTGAACGGCCCCCGGGGCGCGTAGACCTCGCCACCCCAGATCCCGAGCCCGCTCGAAGCGATCCAGTTTGCAGCAGCGATCGCGCCGGAACGAGGCCAAAGCAGCTCACCGTTGCCGGCGACATGGGCGCCCTGGCGGATGTGCTCGGGCGGCTGGGGCGCCGCCCCATCAGCGGCTGCAGCCGCTTCGTCGCGCTCCAAGTCAAAATGGCTCCTTTCAATCGGCCCGCCTACTTACGATCCCGTCCAAGGGGCGCGTGCTCGGCCTTGTATACGCCGATCACCGGTAGGGTGTTGCCCCCCGAGGCCACGCCGTTGATCGCCCTGAAAAACGGAAGCGCCTTCTTCGGATCGCGGATCGGGAAGCCGTGGGTTGAGGCGATTACGTCAGCGGGGTGCGTCTCGAGAAGCTTTTCGAACTTGCCGAAGGTCACCAGGGGATCAACGTGCCGGTTCTCGAAGAAGACCAGACGGAAGATCTGGGCCGCCAGCTCGACATCGATGTTCGGCAGCTCTTCGAAAAACATGTTGCATTGACCGGGCGGGTGCAGCACGTCCTCGCTGCCGGCCAGGTCCGGGTCGGGATGCGGCACCTGGAAGGCATCCACCACGAAGAGGACTCGCTGGGAGACCTCGTACCCCCAGAGCGTGGTCGGAAGATCCTTCATGACCGGAGCCAGGAGTTGAAAAACGTAGCCCCCGCCGAGGTCGATCTCGGTACCCGCATCCATCGAGGTGAGGTGGCCTTCCAGCGACGGGTAGTAGAGGTGATAGTCGCGAATGTCACCCACGATGGCCGCCTTCGGATACTTGGCAGCAAGCTGGATCAGGCTCGCCGAGTGAGGTAGCTCCTGGTGGGTCGGGAAGATGTAGTCCAGCGGCCGCTCACCAAGAACTGAGTCGAGCTGACTCGAGAGCTCGGGCCACATCCTCGGAAAGCCGGTGTCGACCAGTAGGGTCTTCTCGGTGCCCATGATCAGGTACTGGTGGTTTTCACCGTGGGCGGATTTGCCGTTGTACATGCCCCTGGTGCAGATCCCCAGCCAGAAGACCCCTGGCTTCAATTCATACGGCAAGGTTCGCAGCAGCTCTGCCATCAGTTGTTAGGCTCCTTGTTCTCATTCAAAACGCGGTGAAGGATCTCGACGTGCTTGTTGACAAGCGCCTCGCCGCGCAGGACGGCTCCGTGCATCGGGGCGATCATCTCGACCGGTCGCTCCGCAAACACCTGCGTGAGCTTGTCGTCGATCGGGCCGTTATTCGCATAAGCCACCCACGGGAACTTGGCGAGGACTTGCTCCTTCGCCGACTCGTAGGTGGTGTCGTCCTCCGCAAGCGTGCTGCGAACGGGCGACTCGTTCGGCGACTTAACCGAGGTGTGTCCGAACACGTCGGTGGTGAATAGAGCGCGTGTCTCGCGGTCGTACACCCAGAAGGTGGCCAGGATTCGAAGCGGTGCAGGCAGCACCAGCAGACGGTCGGATCCGCCCATCGGAATGGATTCGCCGGTGGCCACGCGGTCCATGAAGGTGCGGTCGCCCAGCCAGTCGCTCCTGTTGTTCCACATCTCGACGAATCCCGGGATCTCATTCCAGGAATCGAACATGTTCGGGATGCCTCCCGTGATGATCCTGTCGATCCCGATGCCGGCCTGGATGGGGCCGATGTTCCCCAGGCCCTCGGGCTCGAGCCGGGTCACGAACACGGTTAGATGCGCGCCCGCAGGCAGCACCGACCTGAGCTGCTCGACGATCTCGTGCTCATACAGCGCCGGCCCCGTGTCGATGAGGGTGGCGTTTTTCCCTTCGAGGATCAGGTAGCAGTTCGCCGGCTGATATCCCCGCAGGCTCGGGGGGACCCAGCTGATGCGTCCATCGAGGGGCATCATCGCCCCGAGTCGATACAGCCGGTCAGGGACCAGCTCCACCGCTTGAGTCTTTACTTGCGCCATGACACCTCCTGACCGAAGTCATTGTTCTCCAAAGCGATTTCAGACCGAAACTTCGCGATAGCGCAGCCCGTTCGGGTCGAGCTGGTCGATAAGCCGAATCTCAGCTGGGCTCGGGTCGCGCGTGGCGACCGCGGTAAGTCCGTTCTCGAGTGCGAAACCCGTCTTCGCGCGGATCTCATCCACCTCGACGCCGGGATGGATGGAAACCAGGCGCGCGCAACTCCCCTCGCCCTTGAAGTCCATGACGCAAAGGTCCGAGATGACGAATCGGATGTCGTTGTAGGCCGCCGCCTTGCCACCCAACCGCGCGGCTCGCGAGGGCCCCAGGCCGGAAATGAAGTCGACCTTTTCGACAAAGACACGCCGGCTGTGGTTGGGCACCCAGTAGCTGGTCTGGTGGTTCACGGTGTTGCCTGGCGCTCCGCGCGGACCCAGAAGCTGCGCGCTCGGTTTCTCGTAGGGGCCGATGCTGGAGATGTTGGTGTCGCCGTCGCGGCCGATCTGGCTAGCGCCCATCACCACGTGCCGACGTCCCGCCCAGACCACGTCGAAAGTCAGTCTGAACGGCATCCATCCCTCGACCAGCGCCGGATTTCCGTTAACCCCGACCGGCTGGTTGTTCGCGACCAGCATCGCCTCGCCGTCGGTCATCGTGAGGTCAGGTTCAAATGTCGCGCGCGCGAGGCGCGCACCGATGTACGGAATGGTTCCAACCGTGGGGTTGGCCAGGATCTCGCCGTCGCCTCGATAGATCTCGGCGCATGCGATGACGCAGTAGTCAGCTCGCCGTGCGGTGCTCACCGAGCCGCCACCCGCCGTTGGTACTCGGCCTCGTCGCCGTCAAGGAAGTCCTGCCGGAACTCTTGCCAGGCTTGGGGATTGGCCGCGGATGCCGCGTATCGCGCCAGGAACACCTCGTCGCGCGGATAGTCGGGGACGCAGGACGTGAAGTGCGCGCCGTTGGGTGCTTCGACCACACCGTCGACAAGCATCCGGTTGATCTTCAGGGTGTGGAACGAGCCCTCGCGCGCGAAGTCTTCGGTTCGCACGATCCGCTCGCAGGTCATGAATCGCCGCTTGGCGGCCATCAGGAACAGCTCGTCGAAATAAGGATCGGGGCCGAGGAACTGCCCGTTGCCGCGCTCGTCCGCGCGGTTCATATGCACGACCGCCAGGTCGAGGTTCAGCGCCGGCACCGCGACGAGCTCTTCCCCGTCCTCGTAGGGCGATCGGACCGTCTTGAGGCCCGGGTTAACTCGCATCACGTCGGAGCCGATGCCCGCACGGTTCGGCATGAAGGGGAGGCGAAGGCCGGCCGCGTACAGGCCCCAATAGAACATCCCCTCGTCCAGCTCCATGGCCTCCACTTTTCCGCTCTGCCGAGCGAGACGGAAATGCGGCTCGAGAGGAATCGTGTCGAGCGAGACGAAGGCATAAACGAGCTTTTTGACCTTGCCCGCCGCACAGAGCAGGCCGACGTCGGGCCCACCCCACGACACCACAGTCAGGTCCTTGACCGGACTGCGAAGGATGGCGCGGATCACGGACATCGGCTTGCGCCTCGCGCCCCAGCCTCCGAACCCCACGGTCATACCGTCCTTCAGCTCGGCGACGATCTCCGCCTCCGTAGTGCGCTTGTCAGCCATCCGTTTTCTCGTAATCGGGCTTGCGCTTCTCGACGAAAGCGCGGCGCGCCTCGTCCGGAACGTTCGTGAGGTTGAGCTCGAAAGTAAAACCCTGCTCGAACCGGTAGCTGGCACGAGGGTCGACGGCCTCGATGCCGTTGACCGACTCTTTGGCGCGGCGGATCACGGTCGGATGCTTGGCCGCGATCTTGGCGGCCACCGCACGAGCGGCGTCGCGGAGCCCGTCGCGAGGAACAACCTCCAGCACCGACCCATAGCTCTTCAACTCTTGCGCGGTCGCGTTCTCGCCCGTGTACAGCATCGACCTCATACGGTGGCCCGGCACCAGTCGCGAGAGATGCGTGGCCGCGCCGAGGGCTCCTCGATCGACCTCGGGCAACCCGAAAACGGCATCGTCCGAGGCGACGACGATGTCCGCGTTTCCCACCAATCCGATA
>Ga0075522_10001582_pt1 | contig 17267 bp, 23 predicted proteins | sample NGEPerA_FD_74796 | JGI IMG/M metagenome (GOLD analysis project Ga0075522, IMG submission 74796) | Arctic peat soil microbial communities from the Barrow Environmental Observatory site, Barrow, Alaska, USA - NGEE PermafrostL2-A | ecosystem: Environmental > Terrestrial > Soil > Wetlands > Peat ... | reverse complement strand
TTTCGCGGGTTGCTCGAAGGCGATCACGGCCAGTTTCAGAAAAAGGCCAAAGCCTGACGCCTGACAATCCGCGCGCCGGCCAGTTGCCGAACACGAAGGGGAAATTATAATCTGCAGCAGCGTATTCCCGCCGGCATTCCCCGGACGGCGGAACCAGCGGCAAAAGTTTTGCGTGAGTTTGGCCGCGATGTGTTGGATGCTTCCGCCGGCAAATGACCGGCGACGACTGGCAACTGGTAAGTTTCTCGGCGCGGATGGCGGTGTGCAGCACGCTGCTGATCCTGCCGTTCGGCGTGACGCTGGCCTGGCTGCTCGCGCGGCGCAACTGGCCGGGCAAAACCTTCGTGGAAACTTTCGTCTCACTGCCGCTGGTGCTGCCGCCGGTCGTCACGGGCCTGGTCTTGCTGCAACTGTTTGGCCGGCGCGGCCCGCTGGGCCACTGGCTGTTCACACAGTTCGGCGTCGAAGTGGTCTTCACCTGGAAAGCCGTCGTGCTGGCGCTGGGCGTGATGGCGCTGCCGCTGCTCGTGCGCGCCGCGCGCACGGCCATCGAGGAAGTCAGCCCGGCGCTGGAGCAGATCGCGCGCACGCTCGGCGCGGGCGAATGGCGCGTGCTGTTCACCGTCACGCTGCCGCTCGCCCGGCGCGGGATTTTCGCGGGCGTGCTGCTGGCGTTTGCCCGCGCGCTCGGCGAATTCGGCGCGACCATCATGGTGGCCGGCAACATTCCCGGCCGCACCACCACGCTGCCGGTGGCGATTTATTCGCTCGTCCAAAACGGCGATGACGCGCACGCGTGGACGCTGGCGGGAGTTTCTGCGGTCATCGCGTTTCTCGCGCTGTGGCTCGGCGAAAAAATTCAGCGGAGGCGCAAATGAACAACCTCGAAACCAACATTAGTGGCACCGGCGTCTCGCCGGTGTGTTTCAGAACGGCCGGCTTATTCCTCGCAGCAAAAACTCACAGGCGAGACGCCGGTGCCACTATTATTTTAACATGAATTTGCTCCGCGCCGATTTTTCAAAAAAGTTTTCCGGCGGGCCGGTGATCCGCGCCGACGCGCTGGAAATTGCCGGCGCGGGTGTGACTGTTTTGTTCGGCCCGTCCGGTTCCGGCAAGACCACCATTCTCCGCTGTCTCGCCGGACTGGAAACGCCGGACGAGGGAAAAATTTCCTTCGGCGAGGAAATCTGGTTCAACGGCGGAAAAATTCTGGTGCCGCCGAAAAACCGCCGGCTGGGTTTTGTGCCGCAGGATTACGCGCTGTTCCCGCATCTGACGGTCGCCGGCAACATCGCCTACGGTTTGCACGGGCAAAACGCCGCCGAAAAAAAATCGCGCGTGGCGGAAATGCTGGGCTGGCTCGGTTTGGATGGTCTCGCCGCGCGCCTACCGTCCGAACTTTCCGGCGGACAACAGCAGCGCGTCGCCATTGCCCGCGCGGTCGCGCGCCGGCCAAAATTATTGCTGCTCGACGAGCCGCTGGCGGCGCTCGACACGCCCACGCGCCAGCGGTTGCGCGGCGAGTTGCGGCACTTGCTGCGGCAGCTTGGCATGCCCACCATCCTCGTCACGCACGACCGGCTCGAAGCCTTGTCGCTCGGCGATGATTTGGTGGTGCTGGATGAAGGGCGCATCGTCCAGCGCGGACCGGTGCAGGAGGTTTTTAGTCGTCCGGCGAATCTGACGGTGGCGGGCATCGTCGCGGTTGAAACCGTCCAGCCCGGCCGCGTTCTGGAATTGAAAAATGGCTTGGCCAGTTTGCTCGTCGGCAGCGCCAGGCTCACGGCGGTGGCGCGCGATTTGCCGGCGGGCGCGACTGAAGTTTTTGTCTGCATCCGCGCCGAGGATGTGATTTTGTCCAGCGACCCGGAGCTTCATTCCAGTCCGCGCAACCGTCTGGCCGCCGTGGTGCGCGCCATCGTCGGCGAAGGGCCGCTGACACGAATTGAACTGGACTGCGGGTTTCCGCTGACCGCAGTTTTGACGAGGCAGGCGTGCGTGGAAATGGCGTTGAAGGAAAACGACGCGGTGCTGGCGCTCATCAAAGCGCCGCAAATCCATCTGGTGCCGCGCGGCCGTCAGTGAAAAATTATCGCCGAAGTTACAGTGGAAAATCCGTGTGTTCATCCGGGCGCACGACTTCACGGCGCGGCGGATCTTCTTTTTCCGCGACCGGCTCCGGCGTTTCATTTTTTTCTTCGGCCTTTTCTGGAAACGGCGCGGGCTTCGATGCTTCAATGATTTCCGGGTCCGGATTTTTTTCGACGGCGGGCGCAATCACAACCGGTTTTCCCGGCGCGATGTTTTGCGGTTCCGCCAGCGCGGCGCGCGCCGGCACACGGCTGGTCAGCGCGAGCAGGGAAATGCCGGCGGCGGCGTTGCGCTCGGCCTGTTCGATGCGGGCAAATTCGCCGTAGATTTCCGCGAGTGCCGGCGCTTCGCTCATGGGCAGTTCCTGGCCGGTGCCGGTGCGCAGGGCGATCAAAATGTCGTAGGCGTTGATGGCGTCGAGCGGGCGCGCGGGGGCGAACGCGGCTTCCGCGCCGGCGACTTCGGTGACGAGCCGCGTGGCCGCGAGCGTGCGGAGAATGGATTGCGTGAGCCGGCTGGGCACGCCGAGTTCCGCCGAAATCTGCGGCACGGTCGCCGGGCGCAGGCCGTTTTGAAAACGCTGGCCGAGGCAGGTCATGATGCGCAGCGCGACAAATTCGCGGCCGCGCTGGTTCACATTTTCGGCGAGGCGGTCCTGCAGATACGCGGCGCGGTTTTGATAGGCGTAGGCGATTTGCGCGCCGAAGAGCACGATGAGCCACACGATGTAAAGTCCGCCCATGAGCAGGACGACGAGCGCGAGGCTGCCGTAAAATTTGCTGGCGCTCAAAACCTTGGCCGCGAGCAGAAAACCCAGTTGGTTGTAAAAATGCCACGCGGCCCCCGCAAACAGGCCGCCGACCATGGCCGCGCTGAATTCCACCTTGGTGTTCGGCGTCAGTTTATAGAACCAGGCGAGCGTGAAACTGAAGATGGCAATGGGCAGGACGTGGTGCATGACCGGCGCGAGAAACGGCGAGGCTTCGAGGAGGTTGCGCGTCTGCTGCAAATGCACGCTGCCCGTGAGGCCGAGCGCGGTGACGAGCAGCAGCGGCCCCAGCGTCAGGATGGTCCAGTAAAGCATGATTTGCAGCAGCCAGTTGCGGCCGCGCGTGACGCCCCAGATGTCATTGAAGGTTTCCTCGATGCCGCGCAGCAGGGAGATGGCGGTGAACACCAGCACAATCATGCCGGTGACGCCCAGCGCGCCGCTGCTGGTGGTTTTGACCAGGTCATGAATCCATTTTGCAATTTCCTTCTGCGTGTTGACGGTCACGATAGGTTCCGCCGGCGGCGCGGTCGCAGGCGCAACGGTGGCGGGCAAATTGGCGCCGGTTTCGTCCGCGACCGGGGTGTTTTCGGCGCTGAAATTGGTCGTCAGCAGCGCGGCGGAATTCGCGCTGGCCGCCACCGAGTTCGTTGGAAAGTTGCCGGGCGGCGTGACGCTGGCGACGATTTTTTCTACGAATTGATCCAGTTTTTCCTGGTCCTGATCCTTGAGCAAAGTGCTGGTGACGCTCAACGCGATGGCGAGCAGCGGGATGAGCGCCAGCAGCGTGGAGTAGGACAGCGCCGACGCGCGCACCAGGCAGCGGTGGCGGATGAACTGCCGGCTGACGAGCGCCCAGAAATGGGCGAAGCGCTCCAGCCGGCCTTCAAGCTGAAAAATCTCGTCCGCATCCGCGACGGCGCCGGTGAGGATTTTGATGAGACGGGAAAACCGTTTGCTGGCCATTTGCGGACACGCTAACAAAGTGCGCGGCCAAGTCAACGGCGCGCACAAAAGGGCAGTGTATCAGTTTGAAGCAAACTATTTTTTCAACCCCCAAAACAGATCAGACTGCCAATTTAACGGAATGAACATCGCGTTTCGGTTTTTTCTGCCACGCTTTTGAATTGGTGTTTGGCGGCGGGTTCGCTTACAAATTTTCCATGTCAGAAAGTTTTCGGCTCAAAGACCAGCCAGTGAGTGAGCGGCCGCGCGAACGGCTCGTGGCGCGCGGGCCGGACGCGCTGACGCACGCGGAGCTGATCGCAATCCTCCTGCGCACGGGTTTGCAAGGCGCGAACGTGGTGCAGGTGGCGCAAAATATTTTGCAGAAATTTGGCTCGCTGAACGCGCTGGCGCTGGCGACGGTGGATGAACTGAAACAGATTGCCGGCGTCGGCCCGGACAAGGCGGCGACGCTGGTGGCGGCGTTCGCGCTGGCGCGGCGCATGGAGCAGGAGCGGCGCGAGGAATCGCCGGTGCTGGACAATCCGGCGACGGTCGTGAGCTTCATGCGCGAGACGAACCGGTTGCTCAACGTGGAATCTTTTCAAGTGCTGCTGCTGAACACGCGGAAAAAACTGATCCGCGCGGAGGAAATTTCCCATGGTTTGCTCGATACCATTTTGGTGCATCCGCGCGAGGTTTTCCGCGCGGCGATTGTGGCGAACGCGGCGGGCATTGTGCTCGTCCACAATCATCCGAGCGGCGATCCGGCGCCGAGCGAGGCGGACATCAAGGTGACGCGGGATTTGATCCGCGCGGGCCAGCTTTTGAAAATCGAGGTGGTGGATCACGTCATCATCGGCCGCGCGACGGCGGAGCGGGCGAAGGATTATTCGTCGTTGAAGGAACTGGGCTATTTTTATGCGTGAACGGGCTGATTCGTAATCGTAATCCGGTTCTTAATCTTAATCGGTGGAACGGAGATTAAGATTAGGATTACGATTAAGATTGGGACTGGTGTTGAAAGCGGCTTGCTTTCGCACGGCTGTTTCGAGGATGATGCGGGCATGTTAGCAAGCTATAAATCCGGCGGGCCGGTGACGTTGAGCGAGGAACAGATCCAGTCCCTGCACCAGAAGCTGCGCGACATGCGCCATGACGTGAACGGCCGGCTGGCGAACATCGTCGCGGCGGCGGAGCTGATGCGCATGCGCCCGGCGTCGGCGGCGGAACGGCTGCCACTGCTGCTCGAACAGCCGCACAAGGCGGCGGAGTCCATCGCGGAATTTTCGCGGGAGTTCGAGGTGTCGTTCGGTCTGAAGCGCGGGTGACGCGCGGAAATTTTCTGCGCGATGGAACGGTCCGAAGCTGAACTCATCTCCGCCGTTTTGCGGGGCGACAGCGCCAGCTTTGAGCCGCTGGTGGCGAAATACTCCCCGCGCGTGTTTGCGACCGCGCGGCGTTATGCGCGGCGCGACAGCGAGATCGAGGACATCGTGCAGGAGGTGTGGCTGAAGGCGTTTGGCAAGCTGAAAAGTTTTCGCAGCGAGGCGCCGTTCGAGCACTGGCTGATGCGGCTGGCGGTGCGGACGTGCTACGATTTTCTGCGCGGCCACCAGCGGAACCGCGTGTCTTCGTTCAGCGAAATTTCCGAGCCGGAGGAGGACTGGCTGGAGCGGTTCGTGGCCGATCCCGGCAGCGCCGCAGAGGACGCGGACGCGGCCAGGCTTTTGATCGGACGCGTGCTGGAAAAACTTTCGCCGTCGGCGCGGCTGGTCATCACGCTGCTGGAAATTGAGGATCGTTCGGTGAAGGAAATCGCGGAAATCACCGGCTGGTCAGTGCCGCTGGTGAAAGTCCGCGCCTTTCGCGCGCGCGGCGAAATGCGGAAAATTCTCGCGCGCATGGCCCAGGACAAGTATTTGTAACCCCCCAAAACCCAATCCCGTCAAACTCATTGTAGTGGTTATGAACCTTGCCGAACTGCAGAAAAAATTGATCGCCGCCGGCCGATTGAATCCGCCGGGCGACCAGGTGCCCTACGCTTTTGAAAAGCGGATCATGGCGCTCATCGCGGCGCGGGCCGACGACGACCGCTGGGTGTGTTGGACGCGCGGCCTGTGGCGCGCGGCGGTTTCGTGTGTCGCGGTGGCCGTGGTCTGCGGCGCGATTTCGTTGTTCACGCCGGCAACGGCGGACAACAGCAGCGACCTGTCGCAGGATTTTGAAAACACACTGCTCGCCTCGGTGGACCAGGGCGATGTTTCGCCGTGAACAACTGGAAAGTCATCTTCGCCACCGTGGTCATCTTCGGCGCGGGCGTGGTCACGGGCGGCCTGCTGGTCAACTATGTCCAGCATTCGCATCCCAAAAATCCCCGTCGTCCCGCCGCCACGGCGGAAGCGCGTCCGTCCGCCACCAACCAGTTGCCGCGCGTGGCGGACGGCCTCAAGCCGCGCCTGCCGGAGGTTTTGAGCAAACAGTTTTTGCAGCGGCTGGACGAGAATCTGCATCTCATGCCGGACCAGCGCGAGGCGATTCAAAAAATCATTGCCGACGGCCAGAACCAGATGCGCAAGACGCTTCAAGATGCACGGCTGGAGATCCGTGAAGTCCTCATCCCGGAACAGCGGAACGAATTCGATGAACTGATGAAACGTCCATTTCACAAGCCCATCTTCGGCACGAATGCGCCGGGAAAACTTCCCGGCCCGCCGCCGACCGACGCGCCGGGGATTTGAATTTCACCCGGCGTCGAGCACCGTGCTGATCTTTTTGCGCAGCTCCTTGTTGACCGAGTTCACCGAGCGGTTCGCGTCAATGATCTCAAACTTGTAGGTTTTCTGGAGCTGCCGGAACGCCTCGCCCATCGCGGACTGATATTTCAAAAAACTGTCAAACACGTCGCGCGAGAGGCCGAGATCCATGCCGCTTTCCCAATAATCCAGCCGCGCATTTTTGGACAGGTTGCGCTGGACCAGCTCCTCCGGCTCCACCGAAAGATAAAACACCGCGTCCGGCACCGGCGCGATGCCGTAAAGATTTTTCAGCCACGCCTCGTCCATGCCGCGCACCATGTCGCGCGCCATCAGCGTGTAAATGTAGCGGTCGGACAGCACGATGAACCCGGCCTTGAGCGCCGGCAGAATGATGTTTTCCAACTGGTCGGCAAAATCCGTCGCGTAAAACAAACTCAACGTCGTCCGGCTCAAAACATTTCCGTCCTGCGCCTTTTCCAGTTCCTCGCTGACGAGCGTGGAGCGTTTCAAGCCGACTTGCACGGTCGGGCGCCCGCTGGTTTCCAGCCAGTTGACCAGCTCGGCAATCTGCGTGGACCGGCCGGAGCCGTCCGCGCCTTCGACGACAATCAGCTTGCCGCCGAGATCCTCGGCTTTGACGCGCGGAATGCCGTGTCCGTAAAATTGATGCGATTTTTTCATGCGGCTTTGTCTTCTTCCTTTTCGTTGTCATCGCGTTCGTCCCGCAGTGACGGCGGCAACGGCAGCGGGCTGCGGCGCTTGAATTTCTTCAAATCAATCCGCTCGCCCACCAGTTTGCGGACGAGGACCTGCTGTTTTTCCACGTTTTCATTCGCGTCCATCGTCACGAAATTGAACTCCTGGCTCATCGCCATGTATTGCTCCAGGATGCGGCCCTGGAAAATCTTGAAACTTTCAAACGGATCGGCGGACAGCCGCAAATCCATGCCCGCCTCGAAAAATTTTAATTTCGGCCGGCCTTCCAGAATCCGGTTCAACGACACCTCCAAATCCGCCTTGAAAAACATCGTCAGGTCCGGCGCGCAGGCGAAGCTGTAATTGCCGCGCACCCATTCCGGCGGGCAGCCGCGCGTCACGTCGCGCGCGAACGCGGTGAAAATATACCGGTCGCACAGCACGATGTAGCCCGCGCGCAGCAGCGGCACGAGATGCCGTTCGTAGCGGTCGGCAAAATCCGTCGCGTGAATCAGGCTGAAGGTCGTCGGCGTGAGCAGCTCGCGCTTTTTGCCCTTGCTCGTCGCAGACTTGACCAGTTCGGACGAATTCCATTCGCTGAAATAGACCTTGATGCCCTCGGCCTCCAGCCATCGTTTGAGCAGGTAAATCTGCGTGGATTTGCCCGAACCGTCGAGACCCTCGACGGCGATCAGGCGGCCTGGAAAATTGGATTCGGCAAAAGTTTTCATGGTTCGCGCCGCGCGCGTTTATCAAATCTAGCCAGTTTTTTGTCCGTCACAAGCCCAAGTTTGCAACCATTTTTTGTCATTCGAATGTTAAAACCCGGCTATTGAAGCTCTGCTTGTGAAAAAAATCACAAATTTGAACTTGCCCGTTTTTAGCCCGGCGGTTAGGCTTGGTTTGCGCTTTTTCAGGCGCAAATTTTTTAAGGAAATGCAGACGCAAACCGAATACGGTTACAACTCAAAGATCGAAGGCGACGTCGTCCTCACGACCGTTGACGCCGCGCTGGCGTGGTTCCGCAAAAATTCCGTCTGGCCCATGCCGATGGGACTCGCGTGCTGCGCGATTGAACTGATGGCCGCCGGTGCGAGCCGTTTTGACATTTCCCGTTTTGGCTCCGAAGTCATGCGGTTTTCGCCGCGCCAGGCGGACTGCATGATTGTCGCCGGCACGGTCACTTACAAAGCCGCCGGTTTTCTCAAACGTATTTATGATCAGATGCCGGAGCCGAAATGGGTCATCGCCATGGGCGCGTGCGCCTCGACCGGCGGGATGTATCGCAGCTACGCCGTGTTGCAGGGCGTGGATAAAATTGTGCCCGTGGATGTTTATATCGGCGGTTGCCCGCCCCGGCCGGAAGCGGTGCTTGATGCACTGATCAAAATTCAGGAGAAAATCGGCAAACAGCCCATCCTGCAGCAAACCGTCGCGGCGAAAATGCTGCATCTCGACAAATCGTAATTTCCGATGTCCGCCTTCGAATCCGCAAAAAAAATCAAGGCCAAGTTCAGCGCGCTCGTCGCCGAACCGACGGAATTTCGCGGCGAAATCTCCTTGAAAATTTCCGACGCGGAAAAGATTTTTGACGTTTGCAGCTTTGCCAGGAAGCAACTCGGCTTCGATTATCTCGTGGACATTTCCAGCGTGGACAATTACGGCGAAGACCCGCGCTGGACGGTGGTTTATCATTTGCGCGGCATCGCGAGCGGTGAGGAATTGCGTCTTAAAACCGATGTGAGCGAGGAAAAATCCGAACTGCCCAGCGTTTTGCCCGTCTGGCGCACGGCCAACTGGCACGAGCGCGAAATTTACGACATGATGGGCATCCGTTTCAGCGGCCATCCTGATTTACGCCGCATCTTAATGTGGGAAGGTTATCCGTATTTTCCGCTGCGCAAGGATTTCCCGCTCGCCGGCAAGCCGTCGGATTTGCCGGGCGTGGCGTTCACGCAAATTTCACCGATGGAAGGCGGGCCGTTCGTGACCATTCCAAGCAGTGGCGATGCGATTCGCCGCGAACCGCGTGTGCGCACGCCCGAAGAATAATTTTCATGGCCACCGTTCAAGACATTGAAATTCCCGATTCCGCCGCACGCGCCGCCGCCGTGGAAGAGGCGGAGGATATTCAGGGCGAGCGCATGGTCTTGAACATGGGGCCGTCGCATCCGGCCACGCACGGCGTCCTGCGCATCGTGCTGGAGTTGGACGGCGAAGTCATCACCAAGGCTGATCCGGATGTCGGTTATCTGCATCGCGGCGACGAAAAAATCGCCGAGAACATGACTTACACCCAGTTCATCCCTTACACGGACCGGCTGGATTACCTCGCGCCGCTGGCGAACAATGTCGCCTACGCGCTCGCGGTCGAAAAACTGCTCGGCATCCATGACAAACTGCCGCCACGCTGCCAATACATCCGCGTCATGTGCGCGGAACTGGCGCGAATTTCCTCGCACTTGCTCGGCCTCGGCGCGTTTGCGATGGATACGGGCGCGGTCACGGTTTTTCTGCTGACGTTCACCGAGCGCGAAAAAATTTACAACCTCGCCGAGGCCGCGAGCGGCGCACGTTTGACGACGACTTACACGCGCATCGGCGGTTTGATGCGCGATATTCCGCCGACGTGGTGCGATCAAGTCCGCCAGTTCCTCAAGGAATTTGCCGTCGCGCTCGCCGAAGCGCACACGCTGCTCACGCGCAACCGCATCTGGGTGGACCGCCTGCGCGATCTCGCCGTCATCTCAAAGGAGAAGGCGATTGACTACGGTTTGAGCGGCCCGAATTTGCGCGGCAGCGGCGTGGATTGGGACTTGCGCAAGAACCAGCCGTATCTTTGCTACAAGGATTTGGATTTCGATGTCGCCCTTGGCAGCGTTGGCGATTGTTACGACCGCTATCTCGTGCGCATGGAAGAAATGAAGCAGAGCATGAGAATTTTGGCGCAGTGCGTGAACAAGATTCCCGGCGGCGACGAAAACAAATCGCACGAGCCGGTCAACGTCGCGGATGGCAAAATCACGATGCCAACGAAGGAAAAAGTGATGTCGAGCATGGAGGAATTGATTCATCAGTTCATGCTCGTGACCGAAGGCGTGAACTGTCCGCCCGGCGAAATTTATTTCGGCCACGAAAATCCGAAGGGCGAACTTGGTTTTTACATCAACAGCAAGGGCGGCGGCACGCCGTATCGCCTGAAGATTCGCGCGCCCTCATTTATCAATTTGAGCATCCTCGGCGAACTGCTGCCCGGCTGCATGATCAGCGACGTGCCCGTAGTGCTAGGCTCGCTTGATTTCGTCATGGGCGAAAGCGACCGCTAAAACATTAACGAACATGGCAAACCAAATCGTCTGGTGCGACATCCCGGTCAAAGACCTTGACCGCGCCATAACCTTTTACAGCGCGGTGCTGGGCGGGACAGTTGCAAAACTTTCAGTGGAGGACATGACTTTCGGACTTCTGCCCGACGCGGATAGCGGCGTCAGCGGCTGCCTCATTCTTGACGCCAAGCCATCGGCTGATGGTCCGATGATATATTTGAATTGTGAAGGCCGTCTCGATGCGGCAGTCGCCATGGTCGAGAAGAACAGCGGGAAAATTTTGAAACCGAAACATCAAATCGGGCCGCATGGATTTCGCGCCGTGGTTTTGGACAGCGAAGGCAACCGCATCGCTTTGCACTCGAAATGAATTTGACGCACATAGAACCGATTCCGAATCCGCTACAACATCAAAGTGGCTTCACAGTCACATCTGCACTCGAGGCGGAGGTGAACGAATTGGTCACGCATTATCCCGAAAAACGTGCGGCGTCGCTCATGGTGCTGCACGCGATCCAGGATCAGTTCGGCTGGATTTCGCAGGAAGCCGTCGAGTGGACGGCGAAGAAGCTCGAATTGCAGCCGATCAATGTTTTCGAACTGCTGACGTTTTATCCGATGCTGCGCGCGCAGCCGATGGGCAAATATCAGATCAAGGTCTGCCGCACATTGAGCTGTGCGCTCGGCGGCGCGTATGAATTGCGCGAACATTTTTGCAAAAAATTTGGTTTGGACGCGCACGCGCACGGCGCGCAAACGACGCCGGACGGAAAATTTACCGTTGAATTCGTCGAGTGCCTCGCCAGTTGCGGCACGCCGCCGGTGATGATGTGCAACGACGATTTTTATGAAAATGTTTCGCACAAGAACGCGGATGAGATCGTGGCGAATTGCGAATGAAATTTCCGCTCAAGCCGCTGGACTTGCTGCATGAGCCGGCAATTCGAGCAGCGTTGAATGAAGCGTGGAAAGAATCGCATCCGGGTTTGGCCGGCGGGCATGAAGAAGGCGGATTCATCACGCTCGAAAATGAAAAATTGAGCGTGCGACGCTGGCCGAAAGGGCGAAAGCAATTTGATTCGGGTGCCGAATCATTCGGGATGCGCGATAGACGGACTGCCAATCGTGGCGACGTTTCACACGCATCCGAACACGGGTTCGGATTTTTTGCAAGAGCCGGGCGAAACGGACAAGCGCGGCGTGAGAGACGATGTAAATTTGAAAGGCTCGCTTTACATCGGCGAGTTTGTGATTGCGAGCGAAACGGTTTATTTAATAACGCCAAGCGGCGCGGTGCGCGAGATTGATGCGCGCGCGGAATTGCCCGGCTGAATGAAAGAAAATTATGAACACGACATTGACAGCGGAAGATTTGGCGGATGAATTCGTTGTGTCGCTGGCGCACATTCTGGCGACGGCAAACCGCCGCGCGCGCCAGCTTGGCTGCGACGTTTCACAAAGCCTTGTGACGATTTCCGAGCATTTTGACGGCGGAAAATTTTGGCGCATCAATTATGGCGTCAAAAATCCGGTTGCCCAGCGCGGCGGAGATTTGATTGTCGAGGTCAACGCCGAAAATGCGGAAGTGAAACGGGTTTTGCGCGGCCAATGAAAATCGAAAGTCGAAAATCTGAAATCGTAAATGGTGTTTGGTTGCCCGACGTGGATTTGAACCACGACAAACAGATTCAGAGTCTGCTGTGCTACCGTTACACCATCGGGCAGATGGGCGGATTAAACTAGAGAATTTTATTTGAGAGTCAAGAAATGCTGAATACGTCGAAAATCATAAGTTTTGTTGCGACCAAGAATCCTGAAATCGCGCGGGAATTCTACGAAAAAACTTTAGGTTTATCGCTGGTCAGCGACGATCCTTTTGCTTTGGTGTTTAATGTGAACGGCACGATGCTTCGTGTCGCGAAAGTTCAGGAACTTACTCCAGCGAAACACGCGGTTCTTGGGTGGGACGTTCAGGATATTCGAGCCGCAATTAAAGAATTGTCGAAACAAGATGTTCGTTTTGAGCGTTACTCAGGTCTCCCGCAGGATGAGCAAGGTATTTGGACATCGCCAATCGGCGCGAAAGTGGCTTGGTTCAAAGACGGAGATGGCAACACGCTTTCTCTCACACAATTTTAACAATGGCGCAAGAATACAAATTGATTTTGAAATACGCCGATGAACCCGGTTACACGCGGGACATCGAATGCTATTTGCGTCATGGCGGCTACGACGCTTTGAAAAAAGCGCTCACCATGCAGCCGAAAGATTTGGCCGACGACAAAAAACAATCGCCGCAGGAACAAATCCGCGACGCGGTGAAAACTTCCGGCTTGCGCGGTCGCGGTGGCGCGGGATTTTCCTGCGGACTCAAATGGAGTTTCGTTGACCGCAAAAGTGGCAAGCCGATTTATCTGATTTGCAACGCCGACGAATCCGAGCCGGGCACGTTCAAGGATCGCCAGATCATGTATAAGGACCCGCATCAGTTGCTCGAAGGCATGATCATCTCGTGCTTCGCGAACGACGTGAAGCTCGCCTACATTTATATCCGTGGCGAAATGGTGGACGGCGCGAAAATTTTGAACGAAGCGTTGAAAGAAGCCCGCGCGAAAAATTTTCTCGGTAAAAATATCTGCGGCAGCGGTTACGATCTGGAGATGCACGTTCATCGCGGCGCGGGCGCTTACATTTGCGGCGAAGAAACCGGTCTCATCGAATCACTGGAAGGCAAACGTCCGTATCCGCGCATCAAGCCGCCGTATTTTCCGGCGGTGCTCGGTTTGTGGATGTGTCCGACCATCGTCAACAACGTCGAGACGCTTTGCAACGTGAAGCACATCGTGGAAATGGGCGCGGCGGAATTCGCAAAACTCGGCACGCCGAACAATACCGGCACACGCATCGTCAGCTTGAGCGGCCACGTCAAGAAACCGGGCTATTACGAAATCGAAGTCGGCAAAGCGACGATTGGCGAATTGATTAACGATCCAAAATTCGGCGGCGGACTTCGCGACGGAAGAAAATTGAAAGCAGTAATTCCCGGCGGTTCGTCCGCAAAAGTTTTCAAGGCCGGCGAAAAATTCAAGCTCAAGAAAAAGGACGCCGAGGGCAAAGAGATTCTGGTCGAGACCGACATGCTGGATCTGCCTTACGATTTTGATTCGCTGTCCGCCGCCGGTTCGATGAGCGGTTCCAGCGCGATCATTGTGATGGACGATTCGACCGACATCGTCGAGGCGCTCGCGAACATCGCCGAATTTTACGCGCACGAAAGCTGCGGCCAATGCACGCCGTGCCGCGAAGGTTCGCTCTGGATGAGCAAGGCGCTGCATCGCCTCACGCACGGCGAAGGCCGCGCGAGCGACGCGGATTATCTCGTGAAGATCGCCGACAACATTCCCGGCGGCCGCACGATCTGCGCGTTCGGCGAAGCCTGTTCCTGGCCGGTGCAAAGTTTTGTCGCGAAATTCAAAGACGAATTTGTCGCGAAAGGCCAAGCCGACGAGGAACGTCGCGCGAAAGAAAATGTTCAGCCAGTGAAAGCCACGCCGCCGGAACGGCATGAATTGGTGACGGCGTGTTGAAAATGTCATGCCAAAACTTTATGAATATCTGGGCATCTCGATTGATTTTTATTCGAATGAGCACGAACCAGTTCACGTGCATGGCAAACACGCCGGACGCGAAAGTCGCGCGGAAATCATTGTGCGGAACGGGCGCGTCATCGACATCGAATTTGGAAACGTCCCGGGCAAACGCCCGCTGGAAGGACAGAAATTGAAGGATTTTGAAACACTTGTGAACGCCAAAGCGGAAGAAATTGTTGAACGATGGATTAATTTTTTCGTGCATAATGTTCGCAGCAAGCCGGAAATTATTACGCGCCGGATTAAATGAAAGAAATCGCAACACCATATCTTGAAGTCGTCGAAGCGAAATACGTTTCGGGCTACAAGTTATTGCTGACGTTTAGCGACGGCGCAGTTCGCGCCGTTGACTTTGGGACGTTTCTTGTCAAGGCTCAAAATCCCGACACAACCGACTATCGCGACTTGAAAAAATTCAAGAGCTTCCGCATTGAATATGGCGATTTGATTTGGGGCGATCACCAGATGATTTTTCCGATCATGGATTTGTATCACGGAACAATTCTAAAAAGTGAAGAACTGGCATATCAACTGAACGACCACAGCGCGGGTAAAAAATTACACGCGTCCGTCAAAAGTGTCTCTTACAGAAAATCGCTGAAGCGCAAAAAAAATTTGCAGCATGTCTAACAGTTCAATCACTGAAACAAAACCCGCCGCGCCACCGATTGAAAAAATCAAGGTGAAGGTGGACGGCCGCGAAATCGAAGTGCCGAAGACGACGCCCGACCCGATTTCCGGCAAGCCGATTCCGACCACGATGATTCAGGCCTGCGCGCAATTCGCCGTGGACGTGCCGCATTATTGTTATCATCCGAAGTTGCCGGTCGCGGGTAATTGCCGCATGTGCCTCGTCGAATTCGGAACGCCCGCGCTCGGACCGGATCGCAAACCGATTTTGAATTCCGACGGCACGCCGAAAATTGCGAAGTCGCCGCGCCCGGCAATTGCGTGCGCCACGCCGATTTCGCCCGGCATGGAAATTTACACGAACACGCCGAACGTGAAACAAATGCGCGAAGGCGTTCTGGAATTTCTCCTCATCAACCATCCGCTCGACTGCCCGATTTGCGACAAGGCGGGTGAGTGCCGGTTGCAGGAATACTCGCTCGACTACGGGGATGCGCGGAGCCGGATGGTTGAACCCAAGGTGCATAAACCCAAGGCGGTTGACCTTGGGCCGACCATCGTGCTCGACGACGAACGCTGCATTTTGTGCACGCGCTGCATCCGGTTCACGAAGGACATCGTCGGCGACGACGCGCTGGGCATCGTCAATCGCGGCAGCTACAGCACGCTCACGGCATGGCCGGGAAAAGTTTTCGACAACAATTACACGCTCAACACCGTGGACATCTGTCCCGTCGGCGCGCTCACGTCGAAGGATTTTCGTTTCCAGATGCGCGTCTGGTTTTTGAAGGAGACCAAAAGCGTCTGCACGAGTTGCGCGACGGGATGCAACGTTATCGTCAGCTCGCGCGAGGAAAAAGTTTATCGCTACGAACCGCGCCAGAACGACGCCGTCAATTCCTGCTGGATGTGCGACGCGGGCCGTTTGAATTACAAATGGGTTGGGCGCGAAGATCGTCTGAAAGACGTGATGAGCGTAGGACAGGCGTCGCGCCTGTCTCATTCTTTAGAAAAATCAGAGACAGGCGCGACGCCTGTCCTACGAAAAACGACGTGGACGGCGGCGCTTAATGAAATCGGCGACAAGCTGAAGAAAGCGCCGCAAGGTTCGGTCGCAATTATCGCTTCGGCGCGGCAGACGAATGAAGAATTGTGGCTGATCTCAAAATTGAAATCGAAGCTCGGCGCGATCAGCGATTCTGTTCCGCGAATCGGCGAAGGTGACAGATTGCTCGTCAGCGCGGACAAAAATCCGAACAGCAACGGCGCGCGGCTTACGGGAATTTGTTTCACGGAAATGGGAACGAATTTGCCGCAAATCGCCAGCGGAATTTCGAGCGGAAAAATTAAAACTTTAATCGTGTTTGGAGAAGACGTGACGAAACACGGCATCGGCGCGGATTTGCTCGGTAAACTGGAGGCGCTCATCGTCAGCGACATTTTGCCAAACGCGACGACGAAGCTCGCGCATTATCTTTTGCCCGGTTGCGCGCATGTGGAAAAGCGCGGCACGTTCACGAACACCAAAGGCCGCGTCCAGAAATTCATGAAAGCCGTCGAAGCACCGGGCGACGCGCGCGCCGAATGGGAATTTTTGCATGACCTCGTTCACAACGTCACCGGCCAGAACGGTTTTGTGACGATTGAAGGTTTGTTCAATGCGATGGCGGCGGACGTTCCGGCGTTCAAAGGTCTGACGTGGGCGACTCTCGGTGATACCGGCGTGACGGTGCAAATCTAAAATGGATTGGAACTTTATCATCTTCAGTTTGGTCAAGATCGCCATCGTCATCGGCGTGGTGCAGGGCATTGTCATGTATTCCGTGCTGGCCGAGCGCAAGATTTCGGCGTGGATTCAGGACCGCGTCGGCCCGAACCGCACTGCGCCGCCATTCATGAAATATGTTCCCGGTGGACAATTTTTAACCCGCCTCGGAATTTTCCAGCCGCTCGCGGACGGATTGAAGTTTCTGGTCAAAGAAGATTTTACGCCGGCGGGCGTGAAGAAAATTTATTTTTTCCTCGCCCCGGCCATCGCGGTGATTCCGGCGATGCTGACCGTGGCCGTCATTCCGTTCGGCTCAAACCTCGGCGCGCAAAAAATGGTCATCGCAGATTTGAACGTCGGTATCCTCTACACGTTTGGCATCGTCTCGATGGGCGTGTATGGCATTGTGCTGGCAGGCTACGCGGCGAATTCGAAGTATCCCATGTTCGGCGGAATCCGTTCGAGCGCGCAGATGATCTCGTATGAAATTTCCATGGGCATGTCGGTCATTCCGGTGCTGCTGATCGTCGGCAATTTGAATTTGAGCCAGATCATCTCGTGGCAATCTACGCATGGCTGGATGGTCGTGTATGCGCCGATTTCATTCATCATTTTCATGGTCGCGTCGTT
>Ga0075522_10001578_pt1 | contig 17281 bp, 19 predicted proteins | sample NGEPerA_FD_74796 | JGI IMG/M metagenome (GOLD analysis project Ga0075522, IMG submission 74796) | Arctic peat soil microbial communities from the Barrow Environmental Observatory site, Barrow, Alaska, USA - NGEE PermafrostL2-A | ecosystem: Environmental > Terrestrial > Soil > Wetlands > Peat ... | reverse complement strand
GACGGATTTCTGACCACCTGGCCAGTCGTCCGGCGCGTTGACAGCACGGCGGGCCCCGACCATGCTCTCGGCCCGGAGGCAGCGCAGAATGGATCAGCGAGTCACGCGGGTGCAGGAGATTCTCGGATTGCGGCGGCTGCCCATCAAGATCGGCTTTCTGGATGGGCTTCCGGCGGCGCTGCCGCGCTGGGCGGGGGGGCCGGTGGCCGCCGGTTGTGTCTTCTGGGATCGCGCGATGGAAGGCAAGAGCTTTTACACGCTGCCCGCCGACCACTGGAACTGCGCGGTCGGGAGCCACACGCACAAGATCGCGCTGCCGGCCGAGCGGGCCAGCGAGCTCGGCGCCGCGGTCGGCTTCATGGTCGAGACGCGCTACCTGGACGCGGCGGAGGTGCCGGGGATCCCGACGCTCGACGAGGCGCCGGGTGCCGTGGCCTATGCGCCGGCCTCCAGCGACGCCTTCAAGGCCGACGTGGTGCTGCTGGCGGCCACGCCGGTTCAACTGACCTTGGTTTACGAAGCGGCGCTCAAAGCCGGGCTCTCCAAGGGCGCCGCCGAGGCCACCAGTCGCCCGAGCTGCGCCATATTGCCGGCCGCTGCCAAATCCGAGATCGTGGCGCTGTCGTTCGGCTGCCGCGGCAACCGGACTTTCACCAAAGTGGGCGACGACGAGATGTACATCGCCGTACCGGGCGCCAAGTGGGACGAGCTCATCGACCGCCTGATCGAGGTGCAGCGTTCGAACCTGACCATGGGCACCTACTACCAGGCCCAGAGCGCCAAGTTCGCGGCGACCAAGTAGAGCCGGGCGGGCCCAGCCGTGCAGGTGGCACCGTCATGACCGCGCCGGTGCTCTCCGCCGAAACGGTGCGCGCGGCGGGGCGGGCGGCGCGCTTCACGCTGGTGGGCCTGGCGCCGGCCGCGCCGCTCGATCCGGCGCCCCTCGCGGGCTGGCTGTCGGCGGGCTACGCGGCCGACATGACCTGGATGGCGCGGCGGCAGCCCGAGCGCCTCGATCCCGGCGGCGTGCTGCCGGGCGCGCGCACGGTCATAGCGCTGGCGATCGCTTACCACCGCCCAGGTGACGAGCGTGCGCCGGTCGCCCGCTACGCGCGCGGGCGCGACTACCACTACGCCCACCGCGACCGGATGCGCGATCTCCGCAAACGGCTGCTGGCGCTCGATCCGACGCTGGAGACCTACGCCTCGGTCGACACCGGCGTCGCCATGGAGAAACCCTGGGCCGAGCGGGCCGGCCTGGGCTGGATCGGCAAGAACGGCTGCCTCATCAACCCCAAGCTCGGCTCTTGGCTGACGCTGTCGGTGATGTTCGTGGACCGGGCCGTCGACGTCTACGACGCGCCCCATGGCCGCCGCTGCGGCGATTGCACGCTGTGCCTGGAGGCTTGCCCGACGGGGGCCTTCGCGGCGCCCGGCGTGGTCGATGCCCGCCGCTGCGTGGCCTACCAGAGCATCGAGAACCGCGGGCCGGTCCCCGAAGAGCTGCGGGCCGGTTTCGCGGGGCGCATCTTCGGCTGCGACGTCTGTCAGGAGGTCTGCCCCTGGAACCACCGCGAGGGGCCCCCGGGCGACGCACGCTTTTCGCCGCGGCCGCTTTCGGCCCTGTCGCCGGCCGAGGTCGCTGCGCTGACCCCCGAGGACTTCGAGCGACTGGCCTCCGGCATGGCGCTGGCGCGCGTTCGCTATGATGGGTTGCGGCGCAACGCGCTCTACGCCATCGGCGCGGCGCGCGATCGGGGGGCGCGGGCGGTGGTCGAGCGGCTGCTGGACGATCCCGCCCCGGTGATTAAAGAAGCGGCTACCTGGGCCAAGGGGCGACTCGGCAACTTGTGACCTCGGCTAAGTGCGCTACGATCGGCAATGAAACGGGCATGGCCAAACCGCGGGACGACCGAAACGACAAAGACGGGATCGGGACGCTCACGCGGCCGGTCGCGGAGCGCGAGACGATCACCCAGAAGAAGGTCGAGCGCCCACCTCTGTATGAAGTGCTGCTGCACAACGACGACTACACGACGCAGGAGTTCGTGGTCTACGTGCTCATGAAGTACTTCCAACACGACGGCGTGGCGGCCAAGAAGATCATGCTGCACGTACACACCAAGGGGATCGGTGTGGCGGGCGTGTTCCCGTTCGAGATCGCCGAGACCAAGGCCCACCAGGTCGTGCAGTTCGCCCGCGAGCACGAGATGCCCCTGCAGACCTCGTTGCGGAAGAGTCAGGAGTCATGAGCATGTTGACCACGGAGCTCGAGGCGGCGATTCGACAGGCGCTGGACGACGCGACCCAGCGCGGCCATGAATTCTCGGGGCTCGAGCACCTGCTGCTGGCCCTGCTCAAGGACGACAAGACGGCCGACGTCGTCAAGCAATGCGGCGGCTCGGTCGCCCGGCTGACCGCGAAACTGGAGACGTTCCTCGAGACCGAGATCAAGCCGTTGCCGGAGGAGGACCGCGAGCGGGCCCAGCCGACGCTGGCTTTTGCGCGCGTCATCCAGCGCGCCGTCAACCACGTGCTCGGGGCCGGAAAGAGCCAGGCCGGGGGGGCCAACGTCCTGGTGGCGCTTTTCGCCGAGCCGGAATCGCACGCGGTCGCCTTCCTGAAGGACGAGGGGATCGGCCGGCTCGACGTCGTGAGCTACATCTCGCACGGGATCTCCAAGCTGCTGCCGGCCAAGACCGGCGTACCGGGCGACGGAGACTCTGGACCGACCGATGAGGAAGCCGAAGAGGCGCCCGCCGATCCGCTGGCGACCTTCGCGGTCAACCTGAACGAGCGCGCGCGGGCCGGCGAGATCGATCCGCTGATCGGCCGCGGGCCGCAGATCGAGCGGGCGCTGCACGTGCTGGCCCGGCGCCGCAAGAACAACCCGCTCTTCGTGGGCGAAGCGGGGGTCGGCAAGACCGCCATCGTCGAGGGGCTGGCCCGGCGGATCGAGCTCGGCGAGGCGCCGGCGGCCCTGGCCGGCGCGACCATCTACGCCCTCGACATGGGTGCCATGGTGGCCGGCACCCGCTACCGCGGCGATTTCGAGGAGCGCTTCAAGGCGGTGTTGCGCGCGCTCAGCGAGAAGGACGACGCCATCGTCTTCATCGACGAGCTGCACACCATCGTGGGCGCGGGCGCGGCGTCGGGCGGCGCCATGGACGCCTCGAACCTGATCAAGCCGGCGCTCGCCAACGGCAAGCTCCGCTGCATCGGGACCACCACCCACAAGGAATACCGCAGCTACATCGAGAAGGACCGGGCACTGGCCCGCCGCTTCCAGGCCATCGAGGTGGAAGAGCCGTCGATCGAAGAGACCATCAAGGTCCTGAGCGGGCTGCGCTCCAAGTACGAGGAGTTTCACGGCGTCACCTACACCGACAAATCGCTGCGCACGGCGGCCGAGCTCTCCTCGCGCTACCTCAACGATCGCCGGCTGCCCGACAAGGCCATCGATCTGATGGACGAGGCGGGGGCGGCGGCCAAGCTGAAGCGCCGGCGAGGCAGCGCCAAGGCGGGGACGAACACGGTTACCAAGACGGCCGCCAAGTCGACGACGGCGGCGGGCGAAGATCCCACCAGCGGCAAGGTGACCGGACCCCGGCGCCGGGTCCGCAGCCGCGACATCGAGCAGGTCTTGGCGACCATGGCGCGCATCCCGTCCCGGCGGGTGGAGACCGATGACCGGGATCGCCTCTCCAGCCTCGAATCTGATTTGAAGGCCAAGATCTTCGGTCAGAACCCGGCGGTCGAGCGGGTCGCGCAGGCCATCAAGATGAACCGCGCCGGCCTGGGGTTGCCGGAGCGCCCGATCGGCTGCTTTCTCTTCGCCGGTCCGACGGGGGTCGGCAAGACCGAGCTGGCCAAGCAGTTGGCCGAGACGCTCGGCGTGCAGTTCCTGCGCTTCGACATGTCGGAGTACATGGAGCGGCACACCGTCTCGCGGCTCATCGGCGCGCCGCCCGGTTATGTCGGCTTCGATCAAGGCGGCCTGCTCACCGACGCCATCCACCAGAACCCGCACGCGGTGCTGCTGCTCGACGAGATCGAGAAGGCCCACCCCGATCTGTTCAACCTGCTGCTGCAGGTGATGGATCACGGCTCGCTGACCGACAACAACGGGCGCAAGTCCGACTTCCGCCACGTGGTGCTGATCATGACCAGCAACGTCGGGGCACGCGAGCTGTCGCGGCGCATGCCGGGCTTCGGCGCCGCGGGCGACGAGCGGTTCGGCGACACCGACGAGGCGTTCAAGCGGATGTTCTCGCCCGAGTTCCGGAATCGCCTCGACGCCAAGGTGGACTTCGCGCCGCTCGATCCGGCGGTGATGGAGCGGATCGTCGACAAGTTCATCGAGGAGCTGGCCAAGCAGCTCTCGGAGCGCAAGGTGAACATCGACTTATCGCCCGCGGCGCGCGCCCACCTGGCCAAGAAGGGCTACGACCCGCTCAACGGGGCGCGGCCGCTGGGACGGGTCATCCAGGACGAGATCAAGCGGCCGCTCACCGACGAGCTGTTGTTCGGCAAGTTGGCCTCCGGCGGCACCGTCCGGGTCGATGTGGTCGACGGCAAAGTCACCTTCGACGCCCAAGCTGGCTCCTGACGGCCGCGCGCAACTCTCATGGCATCGGCCGCGGCCCGTTCGGCCGTTCAGGCTGGCCGGGTGGGGAGCGCCGCGCGCAGCCGGTGCCGGGCGCCGAGCACCACCAAGATCGGCAGCACCTCGCCGAGGGCCGCCAATAGGAACAGCTTGCGGGGTCCGGTCAGGTCGTAGAGCGCGCCGGTCGCGAGGTTGCCGAGGCCGCCGCCCAGGTTGATGGCCATCACCAGCAGCGCCTGACCGGTCGCGCGCAACGGCGGCGGGACGGTGGCCGCGACCATCGCGATGGCGGCGCTCCAGAACATCCCGAAGGTCATGCCGTGGAGCGATTGCAGCAGGACCAGGGCCACCGGCGACCGCACGCGCGAGACCGCCAGCCAGCGCAGCGCGCTGGCAATGAACGCCGCCGCCAGCAAGGTGTCGAGGTGAAAACGGGCGTGCAGCCGGTGAAACCAGAGCAGCACCAGCATCTCGGCGACGACCCCGATCGAATACGCCAGGCCCCAGGCCACCGGCGGCAGCCCGAGATCGCGCAGGTAGACGCCCAGAAAGACGTTGTAGGGCGTCATGCAGGCCCAGTGCAGCGCGCCGGCCAAGAGCAGTACCGCCAGGCCCGGCGTGGCCAGCAGCGTCGGGAGATCGGCGGCGCGCGGGCGGGCGCTCGGTAAGCCTCCGCCGCGCTGCCGGGTGGCGGCCCAGAAGGCGCCGCCCAGCGCGAGCCACATGGCGAGCGGCACCATCGGCCCCGACAGCAGCGTCGGCGTCGAGCCGAAGGCGCCCAGCGCCGCCCCCGTCCCCACGGAGGCGAGCACGAAGCCGATCGAGCCCCACAACCGTATCCGGCCGTAGAGCGCGCCGGCCCGCACCCGCACCACCGCCAGCGCATCGGCCAGCCCGCTCGACCCGACGTTGAAGATCGCATACGCCAAGTACCCCGCGAGGATCAGCGAGAAGCTGCGGGCCGCGGCCCCGCGCAGGAACACCAGCGGCGAAAACCCCAGCCAGGCGCCGCCAGCCACGATGCGCAGCACACGGTCGTGGCGGCGCGTGCGATCGGCCAGCCAGGCCCACCCGAGCGGCACCCCCAGCGACAGGACCGGCGCCACCGCCAGCGCCGTCGAGATCTGCCGCCCCGACAGCCCCAGCGCCCGCAGGTGCGCCGGCATGTACGCCATGTTGATGGCCGTCGACTGAAAATAGAAAAAGTAGAAAAGCTCGATCATCGCGGCGGCCGGCCGGACTATGCCTTTTCGGCTCCGAAAAAACCCGATTGATCCAGTCGATGCAGACGCTTGTATCGGAGACATCGTCTTGACGAAAGAACGTCGATAATGCCGCCACAGTCTCGATTTTGCGGTGTGCTCGCACGATGGACGGTGGACGTGATCGGGGAAGGCCGCCCAAAGGCTCGCGAGAGCTGGCTTCGTCTTTTCTCCTTCGCTGGGTTTGAAACGACCGATGCAAATAACATTTCCCTGCGCGCCGCGGTTTTCTTCGCCGTTGAAGACGACCATCTAGGGTGTCCGTTAGTCTGCGGGGTCGGTGTCCCCGGCGGCCCGGAACGGTGAGTGTTTGGTGTATTCGGCGGCGGTTTCGATGACGCCTTCGGCTTCGCGTTCGACGAAGCCGCCGATGGCCTCGGCCAACCCCGCGTGGCGGATCCAGTGCGCGCTGTGGGTGAACGACGGGACGAGGCCGCGTTTGAGCTTGTGCTCGCCCTGGGCGCCGGCCTCGAACAGGGTCTGCTTCCGCTCGATGGCGCGCTCGATGAGGCGGTAGTAGCAGAGCTCGAAATGGAGCATCTGGAAGTCGTCGAGGCAGCCCCAATAGCGGCCGTAGAGATGGGCGCCCTTTTCGAAGTTGACCGTCCCCGCCACCGCCTGCGAACCCCGGTAGGCCAGGGTCGCCACCAGCCGGTGGTCCAGCGTCTCGCGCGCGATGTCGAAGAACGCGTCGCTCAGGTAGGCGATGCCGCCGTGGCGGTCGACGTTCTCCACGTAGAACGCGCGCAGCGCCTGCCAGTCGCGCGGCTCGAGCTCGGCGCCGGTGGCGGTGCGGAACGTCAAGCCGTGGGCCGCCGCGACCTTGCGTTCCTTGCGCACCTGTTTGCGGTTCTGCGAGCGGAAGGTGCTCAGGTAATCTTCGAAGCTCTCGAACGGCCGCTGCCGGTTGTGCCAATGGAACTGCATGCTCAGGCGCGGGTAGTATTGGTGGGCGGCCAGGAAGCGCTTCTCGTCCTCGGTGCAAAACAGAAAGTGAACCGATGACGCGCGCTCGCTGTCGGCGACCTCGCGCACCCCTTGCAGCAGCGCCGCCCGCACGATGGCGGGATCGAGATGCGGGAGATCCGGATCGTCGCGCACCAGCAGCCGGTTTCCGGTGGCGGGCGTGAACGGGATGGCGGCCACCAGCTTGGGGTAGTAGCGGACGCCGGCCCGGTGGGCGGCGTTGGCCCACGACCAGTCGAAGATGAATTCGCCGTGGCTGTTGGTCTTGAGGTAGAGCGGCACCGCGCCGCAGAGCCGCCCAGCGCCGTCGCGGGCCAGCACGAACCGCGGCACGCAGCCGGCGCGGGGCCCCACGCTTGCCGAGGCCTCGAGCGCCGCCAGGAAGGCGTGCTCCAGAAAAGGATCGTCGTCGCCGGCCAGCCGATCCCACTCGGTGGCGGCGACTTCGGTCACGCTCTCGACGACATGCAGATCGATGCCCCGAGCCTAGCAGAGGATCGCGGCGGAACCCGCGCTCCGTCGTCGGAGTCACTGGCCTGCGAGGTCCCGTCGTGGAAGAGTCGGCCGGTCCGTCGAGATGGAAATCGCCAAGCACCTAATCATCGCGCTCATCGGCCTGCTCAAGCGGGGCGGGATCTGGTGGGGCGTCGCGATTTCGCTGTCGGCCGCGGTGCTCAGCTTCGCGGTGGCGGTGGCGATCGTGGTGGGCTGGGCGCCCGATCGGTTCAGCGCCGCCGGGCCAGTCCAGCGCGGGCCGCGCCGATCGTTGCCGATCCGGGTGCTGGGACTGGTGGCCAAGAATTTGGCCGGCGTGGTGCTGGTGTTGCTGGGCCTCATCATGGCGATCCCGGGCGTGCCGGGGCAGGGCCTCTTGACCGCGGTCATCGGCATCACGCTGCTCAACCTACCGGGCAAGCTGAAGGTCGAGCGTCGGCTGCTTCGGATGGCGGCGCTGCGCCGGGGGCTCAATCGCTTGCGCGCGCGCTGGCACCGACCGCCGCTGGAGATCGACTGATGGGTTTGCTGGGGATCCCGGCGCTGCCCGGGATCGCCTTTGCCGTGTCGAACAATCGGCGGCGGGCGCTCAACCCGCGGATCCTCGGCTGGGGCCTGGGGCTGCGATGCTCATCAGATGACGACCAGCCACCCGGCTAACCGGGCGTGCCGGGCGCCGGCACGCGCGCGGCCCGGCAGGCGTCGCAGGGGCAGTTCCCGCGCAGATCTCGAAAGTTGTAGATGCCGGTGGTGTGCCCGTCGCTCCACTCGATCGTCATCGCGTAGTTGCCGAGCAAGCTGATCCCTTTGGCGCGCACGTTCTCGGGAACCTTGGCCGGCTCCAGCAACGGGCGGCCGGAGGTCTCCTCGATGCAGCCGGCGCATCGGCAGGCCAGGCGCAGATCGCGCGCCCGGTAGCGGGTCTCGTGGCCGTCGGGCCATTTGAGCGTGATGGTCGATCGCAGCAGACCCACGATCTCGTCGGGCATCGGCATGTCAGCGCGTCCCTTTCTGTCGTTGCAGCAGGAGCTTGAGCAGCGGTGCGACGTGCAGCGCCTGCAGGAAGCCGCCGCTGTCGATCAAGGCTTCAATCTCGGTGAGCGGCACCAGGTGGACCCGGATGTCCTCGCTGGCCTCGGGCGCGGCGGCGCCGAGCGCGGTGGCCCCCTCGGCCAGGTAGGTGTAGGTCAGGTTGTTTTGCAGGGCGGGGTTCGCCGACAGCGTGGCCAGCAGCGACCAGCGACCCCCGCCGTAGCCGGTCTCCTCGGCCAGCTCGCGCCGTGCCGCCGACTCCAGCGAGCTGTCTTCCGGATCGGTCGTACCGGCCGGCAGCTCGTAGTGGACGGCGCCGATGCCGTGGCGGTACTGACGGATCAGCACCACCTGCTCGTCCGGCGTGATGGCCACGACGTTGACCCAAGGGGCATATTCGCTGACCCAGTACTCGGGGATGATGGCGCCGCTGGGCAGCTCGACGCGATCGACGCGCACCGTGAACCAGGGCTTCTTGGCCAGGTACTCGCGGGTGAGCACCTTCCAGATGCCGGGATCGTCCGGGAACTTCGGCTCAGAAACGGGACACCTCGGGCATTTCGATGAGAGCGCGGGCTTGGGTGAACACGGCCCGCATCATGGGCGCCGTCAGCTTGCCGGTGTTGGTGTTTTGTCGGCTCGGGTGATAGCAGCCGAGCAATGTGGGCAGGCCGGGCGGCAGGCGCGCCCGGCTGCCGTGCCCGAACGCCGGCCGCGGGCGCGGTCGCACGCCGTGTTCCGCCGCCAGGTAGGCGAGGTATCCGTCGTGTCTAATCTTGCCCAGCGCCACGACCACGCGGACGTGGGGCAGGGCGGCGATCTCGGCGGCCAGGTGGCGGCGGCAGCGCACGATCTCGTCGGGGGTCGGCTTATTGTCGGGCGGCGCGCAGCGGACCGCGGAGAGCACGTAAGCGTCGCGGAGGGTCAGGCCGTCGTCGGCCCGCCGCGAGGTGGCGATATTGGCGAAGCCGGTGGCGTGCAGCGCGTCGAACAGAAAATCGCCCGAGCCGTCGCCGGTGAAGACCCGCCCGGTGCGGTTGGCCCCGTGCGCGGCCGGCGCCAGCCCCACCAGCAGCAGGCGCGCCTGCGGATCGCCGAACCCAGGCACCGGCCGTCCCCAATACACGTCGTCGCGGTGGGCGGCCTTCTTCTCGGCCGCCACCCGCGTGCAGTAGTCGCGCAACCGCGCGCAGTCCGCGCAGCGCACGATCCCCTCGCGGGCCGCGCCCAGCGACACCGCGCCGCCGAGACGGCCAGGTTCGATCGCGTGGACGGAGCCGGGCTTCGCCCGGCGGAGTCCTTCGCGGGAGGGCGCGGGAACCCTCTTAGGGTTCCCGGTCAACTTCATATCCCGCTTCGCGCCAGGCGCGCATGCCGCCGTCCATCGAGACGACCTGGGTGTAGCCCATCTTCTGCAGGCTCTCGGCGGCCAGCGCCGAGCGGAAACCGCCCCCGCAATACAAGACGATCGGCGCGTCTTTGTCGGGGATCAACGTCTCGATGTCGCGCTCGAGCACGCCGCGCCCGATATGGCGGGCGCCGCGCGCGTGGTCGACGGCGAATTCGTCGTCCTCCCGGACATCGACGAAGCTGAACCGTTCGCCGGCGTCCAGGCGGGCGCGTACCTCGGCGATGCCGCACTCCGAGATGCGGCTCTTGACGTCTTCGACCAGGGCCAGAAATCCCGGGCTATGCTTCATGCTCGAAAGATACCACCTGCGCCCGGGGACGATTTGACACCATCGGGATAGGTCTCTTACAAAGGTTGTTCGTGTCCGACAAACGGGATTACTACGAAGTGCTGGGCGTGGCGCGCGACGTCGATGCCGGCGACCTCAAGCGCGCCTACCGCCGCCTGGCCATGGATCTGCACCCCGACCGAAATCCGGGCGACGCCGAGGCCGAAGACAAGTTCAAGGAGGCCTCCGAGGCCTATCAGGTTCTCTGCGAGCCCGAGAAGCGGGCCCGCTATGACCGCTTCGGCCACGCCGGCGGCAACGCGGGGATGCCCGGTGGCTTCCGCGACGTGGGCGATATCTTCTCGACTTTCTCGGACATCTTCGGCGACATCTTCGGGATGGCGGGCGGCGGCGGCCGGCGCGCCTCGGCGCACGGCGCGGACATCGAGACCCGCGTGCTCCTGACGCTGGTCGAGGCGGCCAGCGGGGCCACCAAGGAGGTCACGGTCATCCGCAACGCCGCCTGCAGCACCTGCGGCGGAAACGGCGCCGCGCCCGGCACCGAGGCCGAGACCTGCCAGCACTGCGGTGGCCGCGGTCAGGTCATGCACTCGCAGGGCTTCTTGATGATCTCGTCGGCTTGTCCGGTCTGCCGGGGCGAGGGGCGCGTGATCCGCCAGCCCTGCCCGCAGTGCGAGGGCAGCGGCCTCGAGCAGGAAGAGGACACCCTGAAGGTCGCCGTTCCGCCGGGCGTCGAGGACGGGTCGACCTTGCGTCTCATGGGCCGGGGCGAGGCGCCGTCGCGCGGCGGACGGCCCGGCAATCTCTACGTCGTCCTGCGCGTGGAGCCCGACGAGCGCTTCGAGCGCGACGGCGCCGACCTGCACACCGAGGTGGTGGTCAGCTTTCCGCAGCTCGCGCTGGGCGATCGGGTGCTGGTCCCGACGCTGGACGGCGATTCGGAGATCGAGATCCCCGCCGGCACCCAACCCGGAGAGACGATCGCGCTCGGCGGGCACGGGATGCCCCGCCTCAACGGGCGGGGCAAGGGCGACGTCGTGGCGCACCTCAAGCTGGTGGTCCCAAACGCCATGTCGGCCGAAGAGAACGAGCACCTGCGGGCCTACGCCGCGGCCGGAGGCCAACGCGTGAGCCCGGAGCGCGGCGGGTTCTTCCGGCGCAAGAAAAAGAAGTAGTCGCTCGCCCGCGGGGATCTAAAGGACCACCCAGGGGCCTTTACTCGACAGGCGCCCGGCCGCCGATCCGGCGGACACGACGCCAGCCGACGCGTTAGCCCTTGCGCGGCTGGTGGAGGTTGGCCCGCGCGTGCTCGGGGCGCTCGGCGCGTTTGCCGTCGCGCTTGCTGTCGCCGTGTTGGCTGTCATCATGCTTGCTGTCATCGTGCTTGCTCGCGCCGCGCGCCCGCAGCGGCAGCGGCGGAACCGGCTTGCTCCCGTAGAGCCAGGCATAGGTGAAATACGACGAGAGCACGCGCTTGGTGTAGTTGCGGGTCTCGTCGTAGGGGATGGTCTCCATGAATTCGTCCATGTCGAGATCGCCGCGGTCGCCAAGCCAGTGATCGACCGCGGCCTCGCCGGCGTTGTAGCCGGCGATGGCCAGCGGCGCGGCGGCATCGAAATGCTTCCACAGAAAACCCAAGAACCGCGCGCCGAGCTCGATGTTCTTGGCCGGATCGAGGAGCACCTCGCGGGTGACCGGCGCGCCATCCGAGAAGCGCTTGGCGGTCTTGACCAGCATCTGCGTCAGGCCGATCGCGTTGGCGAAGGACTCGGTCTTGGGCGCAAAGGCGCTCTCCTCGCGCATGATGGCCAGCTCCAGCGCCTCGGGGAGCTGGTTGGCGTGGGTGTTCTTAGTGACCAGGGCCGCGAAGGCCCGCGGGTAGGCCAGCTTCCACTTGGCCTCGCCGATCCCCTTCGGATACTCGCCCCGATAGCTGGTGACCCCAAAGCGTGGCAACGAGTGCGAGGCGCTCCAGACGCCGGCGCGATCGAGCAGGATGGCGGTGATCCAGATGAGGTCCTGATCCTCGGCGCGGGCATCGGCGGTGGCGTGCTTGTCGACCGAGGTCGCGAGGCCCAGCTTGGCCAGCTCGCGGCGGGCGTCTCCGCCCTGTCCCATGCGGGCCAGCTCCACCGCCCGCAGAAAGCCCGGGTCGGCATAGAGCGCGCGCGGCGGGAAGGACCAGGCCGGCACGTCGTGGATCTCCTTGCGCAGCGCCGCGACCAGGGTCTTCTCCGCCTCGGGCGCCATCGCGTGCAGCCGCGACAGTCCCAAGAGCGCGTAGACCGAGAGCGGATATTCGCGCACCGCGCGCTCGTACCAGGCGCGCGCGTCGTCGGGATGGCCCTGTTTTTCGAAGACCCGCGCCTTCCAGTATTGGACCCGCCCCTCGGCGTACCAGATCTCTTCGTGCGGGACGAGCCGCAAGTTCTCGTCGAGCCAATGCGACGCTTCGTCGAGCCGGCCCCCCCGCCAGGCCCCGAAGGCCAGTCGCCAGAGCGCCTCGTTCAGCAGATCGCCGGTCGGGTAGCGGGTCGGCACCTCGGCCAGGATCTTGGCGGCCCCCGCCTCGTCGCCGGCGTCCGTCGCCAGCTCGGCCATCCGCACGCGCGCATCGTCGGCGTAGCTGTGATCGGCGTGCTCGGCCTCGATGCGGGTGTAGCGCGCCATTGCCGCCTCGCGGTTCCCCATCGAGGCGTACGAGCGGGCGCCCTGGTAGAGCGCCTTGGCGTGCAGGTCGCGGTTGCCGGCCCGTGCGCAGGCGCCCTCGGCCTCGTCGAACAGCGGCGCCGCCCGCGGGCGTTGCCGCTCTTTCCAGACCGACTGGGCCCGGAAGAAACGCGCCTTGCACTCCAGGTCGGCGTCCAGGCCTGGCGCGCCCAGCGCCGCCGTGAAGGCCGCCTCCGACTCCTGGTTCCGGTTGCGGTCGAAGAAGATGTTGCCGCGCGAGCAGAGCTCGCCGGCGGTGCGCGCGTGGATGACGGCCGCCTCCGCCAAGGAGAGCCCGGCGGCGATCTGATCGAGCCGCTCACCGGCCCGCTCGCCCCAGGGGTCGAGCGGGGCTTCGGCCCACACCCGTCGGTAGATGGCGGTCACGTCGGGGCCGGCCGGCCGGGCGTCGGCGCTGCCATGGGCCTGCGTCCGCTCCATCACCTCGGCCCTCTTGAACAGCGCCTCGGCGTGGCGCGGACCGCTCGGGAAGCGCGCCAGGTAACCGTCGATGGCACCGAGCGCGTCGTCCCAGCGCCCAAGCGTTCGCAGCGCATCGATGCGCACCAGCTCGGCTTCTGCCTCGGGCACGCTCCCCTTGGCGACCTTGTCCGCCCATTCGATTGCGCCGGCGTTGTCGCCGCGCCGCAGCCGGCAGCGCGCGGCGTTGGCGGCGTGGTAGGCGGCCAGCTTCGGATAGCTGGTGTAGAGCTCCTCGAACAGCTTGCCGGCGTCGGCCCAGTTCGACTGGCCGGCGCGGGTCAGCGCCAGCAGATAGGTCGCCGCCAGCCGCTCCTCGCTCTTGCGGGGCAGACCACGCACGGCGCGCGCCAAGCCGGCCTCGGCCGCTCCCAAGTCATCGGCGCGATATTTCTCCACCGCCGCTTTGGCCGGCCCGCTCTTGAAGAACGGCTCGAGCCAGGCCCGCTCGAATGGCACTGCCTTGCCGGCCGCCCTACGGGATGGGGCAACCGGCGCGTCGGCGGGCGGCAGGTCGATGTCATCTTCGGCGCCCCAGGCCGGGCCGACGAAGACCTGGGTGGCGACGGCCAGGGCGAACGTGAGCAGCCCCGCGGTGAAAGGGGGCCGGTGCGGGGGCGACACCCCTAGAGACTACGAACCGTTGGCGCTCCCCGCAAAAAAACCGGAATCGGTGCCGCCAGCGGCTACGTCGGTTGATGGACGGTGACGCGGTTGCGGCCGCCGTGCTTGGACTGGTAGAGCGCCTTGTCGGCCAGGCCGACGAGGTCGCTGGCGTCCTTGACGGCCGGGTTGGGTAGCCCGGCGACCCCGATGCTGATCGTGATCGGGATGTGGGTCCCCTCGTAGACGAAGCGGTTTTGCTCGACCGCCTTGCGCATGCGCTCGCCGACCACCTGGGCCTGGGCCAGGTCCGAGCCGCGGCAAATGACCGCGAACTCCTCGCCGCCGTAGCGGGCGAAGACGTCTTCGGCGCGCAGCGCCGCGGTGAGCAGCGCCGACAGCTCGGAGAGCACGAAGTCCCCAGCTTGGTGGCCGTGGGTGTCGTTGACCTTCTTGAAGTGGTCGATGTCGAACAGCACCAGGGCCAGCGGCGCGACGTGCCGGATCGAAAACGTGAACTCGCTCTCCAGCCGATCGGTGAAGTACTTCTTGTTGAAGGCCTTGGTCAGCCCGTCGCGCAGCGCGGACTCGTACATCTGCTTCTGGAAGATCTCGTCCAGATTGTCGTGGTAGGTGAACTTCAGGATGGTGGTCGAGCCGACCAGGATCTTGTCGCCGTCGACCAGCTCCTTGCGATCGACCTTGAGGCCGTTGCAGAAGGTGCCGTTGGTCGATCCGAGATCTTCGAGCAGGATGTGGCTCCCCTCGATCACCACCTGTGCGTGCTCGCGCGAGATGCCGTCGTCGAGCAACCGGACCTGGGCCCGCTGCCCGCGCCCGATGATGGTCTTGTCGGCCTCGATCTTATACATCTCGCCCACGCTGGTCCCGGCCAGGACCACCAGGTAGGCGCGGTCGCGCTTGACGCCGCCGCTGGGCTCGGCTTGCGTCTCGAACAACCGGGTTCGCTCGTCGGCGGGCATCCCTGCCGGGATGGTATCACAGGTCGGTCGGGCCTACGGCAGAAGCGCGCGCGCTATCTCGACCAGGCGAGCCGAAGCTGCCGAAGCTGCCGTCGGCTGCCCGTCGCTGCGGGGCGATGGCGCGATGTCGGTGACCGTCGCACAGGCCTCCGCCACCAGGGTCAGGAGTCGTTGGTGGGCGGTGGCCCGCAGCTCGGCGTGCTCGGCATCGTCCCGATCGTCGGCGTGCTGAAAAGCGATCCCATAGAGGGTGCCGAAATGCCCGAGCGCCGCTACCGTCTCCGGCGGGGCGCCCGCCACCTGGGCGCCGACCTCCAGAGCCGCACGGAACAGCGCGGCCGTCTTCTCGCCGTGGAGGATCTCGAGGTCGCCCAGCGTCGCGGGGGGCGCTTCGCCCAGATCGCGCGCCTGACCGCGCACCATGCCGCGCGGTCCGGCACCCTCCGCCAGTGCCCGCGCCGCGCGCAGGTAGCCCTCGGGATGGGGTGCCCGACCGCCCGCCTCGGCGATCCACTCGAAGGCCAGCGTCAGAAGCGCGTCGCCCGCCAAGATGGCGGTCGCTTCGCCGAAGGCTTTGTGGTTGCTGGGCCGCCCGCGCCGGAAGTCGTCGTCGTCCATGGCCGGCAGATCGTCGTGGATGAGCGAGTAGCAGTGCACCAGCTCGACCGCCGCGCAGGCCAGCCGCACCTGATCGTCGGGCGGCGCGATCATCTCGGCGGCCGCCAACGCGAGCAGCGGGCGGATCCGCTTGCCGGGCGCCAGCAGCGAGTAGCGCATCGCCTCGACCAGACGCCCCGGATCGCCACCTTTTGGCTGCGCCAGGTGCCTGTCGTAGATCCGCGCCAGCTCTTCGCGACGGGTCTCGAGCCACCCGGCCAGCGTCGGACTGAGGGCTGGCGACGTCCGGCCCGACGACGACGTTGCCGCGCCCGCGTTCGCTGCGTGCTCGAGGGGCGTGGAGCGCGCGCCACCGCTGTCCGAGCGGGTCATCCTTCGGGGCTCTCGAAGGGGGCGATGCGCGGCGCGGAGGTGCCGCCCAGCAACGTCTCGACCTTCTTCTCCGCGCCGTCCAGGATCGCCGTTCCACGCCGGCACAGGTCCATGCCTTCTTCGAACGCGCGCAGGCTCTCCTCGAGAGGCAGGTTGCCGCCTTCGAGACGCTCGACCAGGCCGCGCAGCCGCAGCAAGATCTCCTCGAACCGTTCGGGCGGGGCGCCGGGGGGGGCGGAATCTTTTTTTGTATCGGGCACCATCGGGGCATTTGTACACCGATTTGGGCTAGTATTCTTGGCCGCATGGCCGTCGAAACGCCCCCAGCGCAGATCGGGGTTCCCTGCCCGGACTTTCGTTTGCCCGCCGTCGATGGGACGACCGTCGCGCGCGACGATCTCGCGCCCGCGCCGGTGCTGGTCGTGATGTTCATCTGCAACCACTGCCCCTACGTCAAGGCGGTCGAGGATCGCCTGTTGCGCCTGGCGCGCGCCTTCGAGCCGCGGGGCGCACGCTTCGTCGCCATCTGCTCCAACGACGCCGAGAGCTACCCCGACGACGCCTTCGACAAGCTGGGCGATCGCTGGCGCGAGAAGGGCTACGGATTCCCGTATCTGCACGACGGGTCCCAGGCGGTGGCCCGCGCGTTCGACGCCGTCTGCACGCCCGACATCTTCGTCTACGATCGGGCGCGACGCCTGGCCTACCGCGGTCGGATCGACGATTCGTGGAAGGACGAGGCCAAGGTGACCCGCCACGAGCTGGCCGACGCGATCGAGGCGCTTCTCATCGGTCAGACGCCGGCCGCCGTTCAGCGGCCCTCGATGGGGTGCTCGATCAAATGGCGACAGCAGGCAGCGTGACGAAGGGCGCGACTCCGGCGCGGGCAACGCCGGGCGCCGATCCCAAGGCGCACTGGCGGAGCTATCTCGAGCGCAAGGGGCTCAAGACCACCCAGCAGCGCGAAGCGATCGTCGACGCGTTCCTGCGCTCGTCGGGTCACGTGGCGCTGGAGGATCTGCTGTCGTCGGCCCGCCGCAAATACCCGCGGGTCGGTCTGGCCACCGTCTACCGGACGGTCAAGCTGCTGGAAGAGGCCGGCATCGCGGCCGCCCGACACTTCGGACCCGGGCAGACGCTCTACGAGGTGTCGGAGGGGCGCGCCCACCACGACCACCTGATCTGCGACGCCTGCGGCTTCATCGTGGAGTTCGAGAGCCACGAGATCGAGAAGCTGCAAGACTCGATGGCCAAACGGCAGGGGTTCAACATCCTGCGCCACCGCCACGAGCTGTTCGGCCTTTGTGAAAAGTCGCGCGGCATCCCGGGCGGTTTCTGCCCGGGTGAGGCCGCTGGGCGCCGCGCCCGTTCCTGACGGATTCCCGAACGGACCCGCGACCGGCTGGGCGGCCGCGACGGCTTCCCGATGCGGCCGGCGCCGATCGGCAGAGTGGG
>Ga0075522_10001575_pt1 | contig 17299 bp, 11 predicted proteins | sample NGEPerA_FD_74796 | JGI IMG/M metagenome (GOLD analysis project Ga0075522, IMG submission 74796) | Arctic peat soil microbial communities from the Barrow Environmental Observatory site, Barrow, Alaska, USA - NGEE PermafrostL2-A | ecosystem: Environmental > Terrestrial > Soil > Wetlands > Peat ... | reverse complement strand
TGGCCGAGTACAAACTGCGTGCTGCCGACAGCCTGCGTGAAGTGGAGATGATCCAGAAGATGGGCGTCGAGTTTCGGTTCGGTGTGAGCGTTGATTCGGCGAGTGCGTTACGAGCGCTTGAAGCGGAATTCGATTACATCTTTCTTGGGCTGGGCCTGGGCGCAATGCAGCGTCTCGGAATTCCCGGCGAGGAATTGGAGGGCGTGGTCAACGCGCTTGAATTGATTGCGGGCTACAAGATCGGGCACATTCGCCAGGTCCACGGCACGGTCGTTGTTGTGGGCGCAGGCAACACGGCGATCGATGCGGCGAATGCTGCGCGACGGCTGGGTGCGCAGAAGGTGTATATGGTTTATCGTCGTAGCGAAAACGACATGTCGGCTTTTAATTTTGAATACGAACATGCAAAGCAGGAAGGCGTGCAGTTCCTATGGCGCATGCAGCCGCTGGCCATAAAGCCGGACGCGCATGGGCGTCTTCAACTTGAAACTGTACAGATGCAGACGGTGAATGGAAGCCTCGTGCCCGTTCCCGATTCACAAACAACGATTGACTGCGACATGGTGGTGCCGGCGATTGGGCAGTCGCCGCTTGCGCAGCTGGTTCAGGACTTGCGCGGCGTGGAAGTGCGCGAAGGACGCATCGTTGCCGATCGCGCGACGGGGAAGACGGGAAACCCGCGTTACTTTGCGGCGGGTGATTGCGTGAATGGAGGGCGAGAAGTTGTGGATGCGGTGGCAGGCGGGCAGCGCTCGGCGCGCGCGATTCTGCAATCTGCGGGGGTGACATATGCCTGACATTCGAGTTCGTGGATTTGCAGGAGGCATCAATTCGCCCAATCCATTCTGGCTTGCTTCAGCTCCGCCAACCAATACCGGCGAGATGATCATGCGGGCGTTCGATGCGGGCTGGGGCGGTGCCGTTTGGAAAACCATCGGCGAGCCGATTACGAATGTAAGTTCGCGCTACTCGGCAACGGATTGGAATGGCCTGCGCATGATGGGCTTCAACAATATCGAGCTGATCAGTGACCGCAGCATCGAAATAAATCTGCACGAGATGATGGAAGTGAAGAGGCGTTATCCGCAGCATGCGGTGATTGCGTCGTTGATGGTGGCGTCGAATCGCGAGGCATGGCACGACATTGTGGCGCGGACAGAAGATGCGGGCGCGGATGGTTTGGAGCTGAATTTCGGATGCCCGCATGGCATGAGCGAGCGCGGCATGGGGTCGGCGGTAGGCCAGGTGCCGGAGTATGCGCAGATGATTACCGAATGGGTGAAGGAGAAAGCGTGCACGCCTGTGCTGGTAAAGCTCACGCCAAACATTACGGACATTCGCGCAGTTGCGCGTGCGGCCAAGCGTGGCGGGGCTGACGGATTGTCGGCGATCAACACCATCAATTCGATAACGGGGATTGACCTGGACACACTGACGCCGCGGCCGAATGTGGACGGCAAGAGTTCGCATGGCGGATACTGCGGGCCGGCGGTCAAGCCGATTGCATTGAACATGGTTCAGCAGGTGATGTCCGATCCGGATGCGGCGCTTCCGTTTTCAGGAATCGGCGGCATTGCTACGTGGCGTGATGCGGCGGAGTTCATTTTGCTGGGCTGTGGCACGGTGCAGGTTTGCACGGCGGTGATGCACTACGGCTATCGCATAGTCGAAGACATGATTGAAGGTCTCGATAGTTGGATGGATGAAAAGGACTTCAAGACGATTGAGGATTTTCGCGGCCGGTCATTGCTAAAGGTGACTGAGTGGAAGCACCTGAATTTGAATTACAAAATTGTTGCGCGCATCAGCGAACAGAAATGCATTGGCTGCGATCTATGCCACATCGCCTGCTGGGACGGAGCACATCAATGCATTCATCTTGATCGTGAATCGGGGCCAGTTGATGGGCATGTAGAAATGCATCCCATTCCTGCGATGCGCGAGATGGTGAGTCGCGCGGCGATAACAGAGACGCCGGTGTCGCGCAAAGAGCGGGCGACAGCGGGTTTGGGATCGGATGCGACGCCGCTCAGCCGCATTCCGCGCGTGGATGAAACCGAGTGCGTGGGCTGCAATCTCTGCTCGCTGGTGTGCCCTGTGGATGAGTGCATTACGATGGTGCGGGTTGACAATGGGCTGCCGGCGGAAACATGGGATGAGCGTACTCGTAATGCGGCATGCGAGGGCCAACCTCAAGCCTGAAGCTGAACGTTTTGCGAGAGCAGGTTCAAAGATATGGCGAGCGTACTCATTCAGAACGGAACCATCGTTAACGTTGATTCAACAGTGCATGCAGATCTGCTGATTGATGGTGCGACGATCAAAGAAGTTCGCGCCGGTATTCCTGCGAGCGCCGCGCAAACGGTGGTCGACGCGCGCGGATTATTGCTGCTGCCTGGCGGTATCGATGCACACACGCATCTTGATATGCCGTTTGGCGGATCGAAGTCTGCTGACGATTTCGAAACGGGCACACGAGCGGCGGCAATCGGCGGCACCACGACGATTGTGGACTTTGCAATCCAGGCACGCGGAACAAAGATGCGCACAGCGCTGGATACGTGGTGGAAGAAAGCTGAAGGCAAAGCATGTATCGATTACGGTCTGCACATGATTGTGACGGACCTTCCTGACGCGGGTCTTGAAGATATGGACGAGATGGTGCGCGAGGGAGTGGCGAGCTTCAAGTTGTTCATGGCCTATCCGAATGTGCTGATGGTGGACGATGCCACGATTTTCAAGGCGCTTCGGCAGACTGCGAAAAATGGCGCGCTGATTTGCATGCACGCTGAAAACGGCTCTGTCATTGATGTAATCGTGCAGCAGGCTCTGGCGGAGGGCAAGACTGCGCCCATCTATCACTCGCTTACGCGGCCGACGGTGGCTGAAGCAGAGGCAGTGCATCGCGCCATTGCGATGGCGGAAATTGCCGGCGTGCCGATTTATATTGTTCACCTTTCAAGTGAAGACGCATTGAACCAGGTGCGCGAGGCTCGCGATCGCGGCTTGCCTGCGTTTGCTGAAACCTGTCCGCAATACCTTTTGCTCTCGCTGGAGGACGTTGCCGATATTGGCTGGGAGGGTGCGAAGTATGTGTTCACACCTCCTCTGCGCGAGCGGCGCAATCAGGCCAAGCTTTGGGACGGTTTGCGCGCCGATCATCTGCAGGTGGTTTCGACGGATCATTGTCCATTCTGTTTTGCTGACCAGAAGGCGCTTGGGAAAGATGACTTCACAAAAATTCCAAATGGCGGCCCTGGTATCGAGAATCGATTACAGCTATTGCATCATCATGGCGTAGGGCAGGGAAATTTCTCAATCAACCGCTTTGTTGAGCTGGTTTCGACTGCGCCGGCGCGCATCTTCGGCATGTATCCCAAGAAGGGCGTGCTGGCCGAGGGCAGCGATGCCGATCTGGTGTTGTGGGATCCGGCTGAGGACTACACGATTTCGGCGGCAACGCACCACATGCGCGTGGACTACTCGATGTTTGAGGGTTTTCGCGTGCGCGGCAATGCGCGCGATGTTTACTCGCGCGGCGAACTGATCGTTTCAAAGGGAGAATTTATCGGCAAGCCAGGTCGTGGGAATTACCTGCGTCGCGATGCGCGCGGAGGAGCCTGGACATAGGTCGGCGGAAGTTTGGATGTACGGGCTGAAGCCCGCACCCTTCAGGAGGTCCCGTGAGCGTTCACGACCCGTCACTTTCAAATTCCGACTTGGCGCCAACTACGCTGGAGCAGCGGAAGTGGGGCTTTTATAACTACACGGCGCTTTGGTTTTCAATGTGCATGGAGATCACGACATATCAGCTTGCTTCTTCGCTGATTGCCAAGGGTATGGATTGGAAGCAGGCGCTTGGCACGGTACTGTTGGGCAATTTGATTGTGCTGGTTCCCATGTTGTTGAACGCACATGCGGGCGCCAAGTACGGCATTCCGTTTCCTGTGTTTATTCGGGCGCCGTTTGGAGTGCGCGGGGCAAACATTGCTGCGCTGCTTCGGGCTGTTGTGGCTTGCGGCTGGTTTGGTATTCAGTCGTGGATTGGCGGAACGGCCATTCACGCCATGCTTGCAGTGATCTGGCCTGGCGCAGCGAGCAATCAGGGAATATTGTGGGCTTGTTTTCTCGGCTTCTGGTTGCTGAACATGGTGGTGGTGTGGCGAGGCGTGGATTCGATTCGGCGCCTGCAGGCCTTCGGCGCGCCATTTATGTTTGTGATGGCGGCCGCGTTGTTGATCTGGGTGCGCATGAAGGCGGGCAGCTTTGGCGAAATGTTGTCCACGCCGAGCAGTTTCCATTCAACGAGTGAGTTTCTTGCCGTGTTCTTTCCGTCGCTGACGGCAATGGTTGGCTACTGGGCAACGCTCGCGCTCAACATTCCCGACTTCACGCGCTACTCGAAATCGCAAAGCGCGCAGTCGTGGGGACAGGCATTCGGGTTGCCGGTGGCGATGGTGCTCTACACATTTGTAGGCATTGCTGTAACGTCGGCCTCAGTGGTGCTTTTTGGTCGGCCGATCTGGAATCCTATTGAGTTGATTGGCGCATTTCATCAGCCAGTTGTCGCGTTTGTGGCGTTGATCGCAATTCTGATTGCCACGCTCAACGTGAACATTGGCGCGAATGTGGTTTCGCCTTCGAATGATTTCTCGAATCTCTATCCAAGACTGATCAGTTTCCGCACCGGCGGGCTGATTACGGGTTTTCTGGGGTTGGCGATGTGTCCATGGAAGCTGCTGGCCACGCCGGATGCTTACATCTTTGGATGGCTGGTGGGCTACTCCGGCCTGCTTGGACCGGTGGCCGGCATCATGGTTGTGGATTATTTTCTAATCCGCAAAACGGAGCTTGATGTGAACTCCCTTTATCATCGCGATGGCATTTACTACTACACGAAGGGCGTGAATCCGCGCGCGATGATCGCGCTGGTTCTAGGTGTTGTGGTCGCGCTCATCGGCGTATTTGTGCCCACGCTGCACTTCCTTTACGACTACGCGTGGTTTGTTGGGTTCTTTGTCGCGGGCGGCGTTTATCTGGTGATGATGAGGGCGACGGCAAGCGCCGTCCTTGCACAGCCCGAAGAGAATGCGGAAGAAGTGGCGTAGAAGTCGGGGCCAGCTTCGAAGAGGTCACATGAATACTTCAGGGTACCCGTAATAGAGCCCTCAGGGGCTAAAGCCCGAACAAATTTTGGGCGCTTTGCGGCACGAGTAAACTCGTGCCCTGTTACAAAACTCCGCCCAAATGGGATCCTTTAGCAGGCAGTCAAGCTGTGCCGCTTTAAGACTGCAATCCAAGCGCGGATTCTACTCTTCGACCAACGCATCGGCGATGGCGAGATGCTCGTCCAGTGCTGCGATGCCGAGGTCCAGTTCTTCTTTGGTGACAATCAGCGGTGGCGCAATGATGAAGTGGCTTACCCATGCCTGGATGGATACACCGCTTACCATCATCTTGCCGGCGATCTGATCGACGACGAGCGGCTTGCCATCGACTTTATCGCGCATGGTGTTGAAGAGCTGTTTTGTTTTGCGATTCTTCACGATCTCAACGGCGAAGAAGAGTCCGAGGCCGCGCACATCGCCGACGGAAGGGTGCTTGGCTTTCAACACTTCGAGCTTGGCACGCACATATGGCTCCAACTCGGCAGCGCGTTCGACAACTTTCAGGCGTTGCATCTCTTCGATGGTTGCAACCGCCGGGCCGAGCGTTAGAGGATGCGCTTCGTACGTGTGCCCGTGCGCGAAGTAGTGATCTTCAAAATACTCGGCAATCCTGGTAGTGGTTGCACACAGGCCTAGCGGAATGTATGCCGTAGTAATTCCCTTGGCCGTGACGAGGATGTCGGGCTTGAGGTTCCAGTGGTTGACGGAGAACCATTTGCCCGTGCGGCCCCATCCAGCCATCACTTCATCCGCAATGAGGAGCACGCCGTGACGGTCGCATATTTCGCGCAGCCGTGGAAAGTATTCGGGCGGCGGAACAAGCACGCCGTTGGTGCCGACGACGGGTTCAACGATGACAGCGGCGACATCACTCTCGTTGCGGATCATATGCTCGAGGTAGTCGGCGCATGCAATGTTGCATGAGGGATAAGTGTGCTTGATGGGGCAGTCGTAGCAATTTACTTCTGGCGCGAAGATGCCGGGCATTTTCCCGGCCGGCTCCATGGCCCAGCGGCGCGGATCGCCGGTGGCTGCGAGAGAGCCTGCGGTGGATCCGTGATAAGAGCGATAGCGCGAGATGATTTTATTTTTGCCTGTGACCATGCGCGCAATTTTGAATGCTGCCTCGTTGGCCTCGGTTCCGCTGGTGGCAAAGAAGAATTTATTAATCCCCTCAGGCAGCACTTCGAGCAGCTTTTCACTCAGTCGTGCGCGGGCCGTGGTTGCGTAGCCTGGTGTCACGTAGCAGAGTTCTCTGGCCTGCTGGGCGATGGCTTCGATTACGCGCGCGTTCTTGTGGCCGAGATTGACGCACATGAGCTGTGCGGAGAAATCGAGATAGCGTTTGCCTGAGCCGTCGGTAATCCAGCAGCCTTCGGCATCGGCGATGTGGAGAGGCTTCCAACCCTTCTGGTAGCGCCATGTGCCGTAGTTGGTTTGCCGCGTGATGTTGGAAACTTGCTCAGTGGTCAGCTTGTCTGCGGGGGAATGGTCGCTCATGATGCTACAAATGCTACCACTGCCGTGTGATTGTTTGAGGGCACGGGTGTTGTCACAGATTGGGCAACACCTCAGCTTTCAGCCCACAGCTATAAGCCGTCAGCTTACTCCTGCTGGCATCGAGAGCTGCGATCTCGCTGGTTGGATATGGATGTTGGTGCTATCCCAGGTCCGAAAATCTGGACCCTGGGGCACCCAGCTTTGTGCGAGAACTACGGGGCTGGTGAGCTTTTGTGCTGCCCACCCATCGCGATATGGCCGCGATGAGTGGGGCAGGGAGCGTATGTGGCATGACGGACCTTTTGCGATAGATCGAACTAGCGGGTGACGCGATGCAGAACTAGTGGAATGATCGCCGGCATCGGCCGCGAAGGTCCGCGGGAGGGATCGGAACCATCAGGTGCGGGGCCGATGGCTGGACCAGAAGATGGCGCGGGGGGATTGTCTTGCTGGGGCGGCATCTTGCGTTCGAGTTCGATGCGATCACCCTTAATTGTCCCGGCGAAAGTGCTGTTGCCAATTTTGAAGGAAACGATGTTGCCGTCGACTTTGCCTTCCTCGATGGGTGTTCCTCCGTCGGCGCTTCCAAAGAAGCTTCCGCCTGCGGATTCCATGCTTCCAGTGAGTTGACTGCCATCCTGACGCAGGGTGTAGAGGTTATTGCGGTCGGGTGCGAGTCGAGCAATCGCCTCATCGGTTGCAGGCACTGGGCGCCAAAGGCCGGTGATGCCGCCTCCTGAAGGTGCTTCGCGCTCCCAGACTGCAACCTGCGGGCAAAGCTTGATCTGCTTTGCCGTGATGGATACGCTGGCTGACTCAAGACCTGGAGAGGTTGCTTCGACAGTGATGTCGCCGCCGCTCTTGGCCGACTGCACGAGGGCCATGCAATAACCGCTGAAGGCTTTGCGCGACGATCCTTTGTCGGGCTGCTGGTTTGTCGGATCGCCATTGCCGGTGCCGATGAGTTTTCCCACGCCGGAGACTTTGAACGTGACATCGTTGTCGGTGATGGGAAGAACGCGGCCCTGCGCGTCATGAACTTCAACGGCAAACATGGCTACGTCTTCGCCGTCGGCGGAGATGTTGGGACGGTCGGCGGTCATGACCAGCTTTGCGGCTTTGCCGGTGGTTTCGCGCTTAGTGGTGGCCACCTGCTTGCCATCTTTGTATCCGCGCGCTTCAATGGCGCCGGGTGCGTACTTCACGTTCCATGCCAGGTGCCCGTCCTTCTTCATCTCTTTGGCGCCGAGGCTTTCGCCGTTCAGGAACAGCTCAACCTTATCGAGATTCGAGTGCACCCAGACGGCGATTTCCTTTCCTTCATAGCCGGGCCAGTTCCAGTGCGGGAATAGATGAAGGACTTGCTTGCCCGTCCACCATGACTGGTAGTAGTAGAAGGTGTCTTTTGGAAACCCACACATATCGATAACGCCGTATTGCGAGCTGATGTTTGGCCAGCCGTTGGGTGACGGTTCGCCGCGATAATCAAAACCGGTCCACACAAAGCCGCCGGCAAGCCACGGGCGGGAGTTGCAGAAGCTCCACCAACCTTCAGCGGAAGCGCGGCCGGTAGTGGTATAGGGATCGTAGGAGCTAACGTAGCCTTTTTCGAAATCGGTTATGTAGATGCCGCGCGTGCAAACGGCGCTGACGGTTTCTGTGCCGATCACCGGCTTGTCCGGATGCTCCTTGTGGTAGGCCTCGGCCCCGGGGTCCATGTAGTTGTAGCCCATCACGTCGCACTCCACCAGGCCTCCGACGCCGATGGCGTGAATGGGAGCGATCGAAACGGGCCGCGTGCCGTCGTGTTTCATCGCGGTGGCTTTCATGGCGGTAAGGATGTGCAGGCCCACGGGCGTGTTTGCGGTTGCTTCCTCGTTGCCCATGGACCACATGAAGACGCTGGGGTGATTACGATCGCGGCGAATGAGATTCTCAAACTGGCTGATGCCCTCGGGATTCGACGACATCATGCGCGTTTCATCGAACACCAGCATGCCGAGCTCATCACAAACGTTCAGCAATTCCGGTGTGGGTGGATTGTGCGATGTGCGCAGTCCGTTGCAACCCATCTCCTGCAGCTTGTGAATGCGGTAGTACTGCACTGAGTCAGGAACAGCGGCGCCCACGCCGGCGTGATCCTGGTGATTGCAGGTTCCTTTCACCTTGACGGGCTTGTCATTCAGGAAGAGGCCCTTCTCTGCGTCAAAGCGAATGCTGCGGATACCGAACGGCGTTTCGTAACGGTCGACGATGTCGTTGCCGGCGCGAACTTCAGTGATCAGTCGATAAAGATTGCGTTCTTCAAGCGACCAGATCTGCGGCTGCTTTACTACGATTTGCTGCGAGTAGGTTTGCTCTGCCTCACCGGCGATGGCCGCGAGCGGCGAAACGGCTTTGCCCACTTCCTTGCCGGCCGGATCAAGCACCGTGGAGATGACGCGGGCGTTGGCTGCGGCGGTGGCATCGTTCGCCAGCTCGGTTTTGATAGACAGAGTTGCCTGTCCCGGCTTCACTTCAGACGAGACAAATGTGCCCCACTGCTTAACGTGGACTGGGTTTGTCTTGACCAGCCAGACGTGGCGATAAATTCCCGCGCCCTCGTAGAACCAGCCGTCGCTTGAAGTGGCGTCGACGCGGGCAAGCAAAACGTTCTTTCCGCCGGGGTTGGCGAAGTCAGTCACATCGACGGTGAACGGATCGTAGCCGCCGCTGTGCCAGGTGATGTAGTAGCCGTTGAAGACGACCATTGTCTCGCGGTACGAGCCGTCGAACTCAATGGTGATGCGCTTGCCGGCATCTTCTTTTGAAAGCTCGAACACGCGCCGGTACCAGCCCACGCTGGTGGCCGGGTAATTTCGTCCGAGCGGATAGTAGCCTTTGCTGTTAAGCGCAGGATCGTTCTGGAAGGGCAGTTCAATGGCCCAGTCGTGAGGCAGGTCCACGGGCTTCCAGTCGCCATCGTCGAATGCGAGATTGCCTGCAGGAAGGAAATTGCCTGTCTTTTGATATGTCCCGGTGCGTCCTGAGCCGTAGGAAAAATCCTTGGCCGCATCGCTTGCATGGCCCAGATGGAAACGCCAGCCGAAGTCGAGCAGCAGCCGCTCGCGCCCTGCACCCGGCAGCATCGTTGCGGGCGAAGCGCCGGATATCTGCGGATGTATTTCTTCTGCAAGAGCTTCAGCGCTGCCAGCCAGGGGAGCGAGCCCGTTTGCCGCGACCGCAGCCGGAGCCAGCAGGCTGGTCTTTAACATATCCCGACGTGAAAAGGTTTTCATTTCGTTCCTCGCAAGGTCTTTTTCGACCGGATAATACTACCAGTTTCGATGGCTCTACTGGCCAACGGCGGGCTTGCGCGCCACCTCAACGTTGGCCAGCTTCTCGTAATAGCGAACGATTGCAGAGTGATCCATTTCGAGCATTCCGTCAGCCTTGAGCGACTGCAGAATTTCCATGACGCTCGCCGTCAGGGGTAGCGGTACTCCCAGCTCATGACTGGTTTCAAGAACGTTGCCAATGTCTTTGATATTGATGCGAAGCGTTCCTCCCGGCTTGAAATTCCGGTCGAGCATCATCGGCGCCTTGGCTTCCATCACGGCGCTGCCGGCAAGCCCGCCTCGAATGGCGTTGAACACAAGTTCGGGATCGACATCGGCTTTAGTGGCAAGCACCAGCGCTTCAGAAACGGCTGCAATGTTCAGTTGAACAATAATCTGGTTGGCAAGCTTGGTGACGCTTCCGGCTCCGTTAGACCCGGTGAGCACGGCTGACGAGCCCATCGCCTTGAAGATGGGCAGCACCCGGTCGAAATCCGCCTGGCTGCCGCCGGCCATGATGGAAAGGGTGCCATCGATCGCCTTGGGCTCGCCGCCGCTCACGGGCGCGTCGATCATGTGGATACCCTTTTGCGAAAGGGATGCAGCAATTTCCCGGCTTACCTGCGGCGAAATGGAACTCATGTCAATCACGATCGAGCCACTCCGCGCGCCTTCGATTACACCGTCTTTGCCCAGGATGACGGTTTTTACAATTGCCGAGTTGGGCAGCATGGTGATGATGACTTCGCTCTTTGCGGCAACGTCGCTGGGAGAGGCGCCTGGCTGGGCTCCCACGCTTGCCAGCTCATGGATTGCGGACTGGTCAATGTCATAGACAACCAGTTGATGGCCGGCCTTGAGCAGATTTCTGCTCATCGGCTTGCCCATGATTCCGAGTCCTATGAATCCGATTTTGCTCATATGCAAGGTGACCTTTCATTCCTGACAAGAACCATAATGCATTCGTCTGCGGTGGGCTGTACTCTAGTGGCAGATTAATCGGGACTTGTACAACACACTTGACGATGGTATGACCATTTAGTCTACTCTTCTGCATGAAGATTTAAGGGATAGACTTGCGAGCTATATGAAAGGCAAGCGGTTCTCCTATGAAAATGCCACATCGATCCCCCGTGGAATCCAAGATCAAGCGGGTCACAAAGATATCGATCAGCGAAGAGATTGCCAAGCAGATCATGGACCTGATCTCCAAGGGCGAGCTCAAACCGGGCGACCATCTGCCGTCGGAGCGCGAGTTGTGCAAGGACTTTGGCGCCAGCCGTTCTTCACTGCGCGAAGCACTTCGCTGCCTTTCGATTGTGGGCGTGTTGAACGCGCGGGTCGGCGAGGGCACTTCAGTCGCGGAAGACGGAGAAAAGTTTCTTCGCAAGATTATCGAGTGGCGCTTGATTACCGAGGCGCACGATATGGAGAACCTGCTTGAAGTTCGCATGGCTCTCGAAGGGGTGTCGGCTGCCAATACGGCGCGGCACGCGACAGCCGAACAGGTTGAAAAGCTCCGCAAGCTTGTGGCAAAAATGCAGGCGGCGATCAAGGACGAGAAGGCGTTTGCGGCGCTCGATCTTGAGTTCCACGTAGCTATCGCGGAGGCCTCAGGCAATGTACTGGTGTCTGACCTGATTGCACTGGTGAGAGGCCAGCTGTTAAAGGCCCTGCACAAAGTGCTGGTGGTGCCGCATGCGTTGCCGGCCACGTACAAAGAGCATTGCGCTATTTTCGAAGCCATTGAGCGCCACGATCCTGATACGGCGCGCAAGGCCATGCAGGCGCACCTGCAGGCGCATTTGTTGCGCTATACAAAAGCGAATAAGAACGGCAGTAAGCCGGACGCGAATGCAAGCGCAAAACCGGAGGCCGCTACGGCGGAGCTGAGTGTGGCGAAGTTGGATGTTGCCAGGCCGCGGGCGCGCAAGCTGCCGCCGCCGCGCACTGCTGTTACCACTTTTCAGGCGGATCAGCTGGTCGGGAAATAGCAGGCCGGTTTCCTCGACCCGAACTCCTTACGCCTTCCAGTCGAGCGACGCGCCCTCTGTTGAGTACCACGGCTTAATGCGAATGCGCCCTTGCGTCTTTTCACCAAGGATGCGCACGGTTTTTTCTTCTCCGGGTACGATGTTGAAGTAGTTGTCATCGAAAAGCCAGCCGCCACCTTCGCCTTCCAGCGTGACGCAACGCGCAAACTTGTCGGTGGCAATCGTGAGCGTTTTGCCTTTTGCCTGTGCATCCAGCCGAGCATCGGGGAATGAGATGCGGCGCTCGATGTCGGCCAATGCGCTGGAGCGCGCGAGCACGCAGCCGGAGTTCGCAGTGAATGTGCCGAAGAGAATATGTTCGCGGCGGAATGAAGCGATGCCGGCCTGGTCGAGCCGAACCACTGCGGCTGACTCACCGGGAGGCACTGTTACTTCGCGCGTGATCTCCCTGGTAATTTCATTGCGATCCAGGTGAAGCAACTGGATTTTGACCTTTCCGCTGACCGGTTCAGTGCTATCGTTTACGACCCATGCGTAGATATATGTGCCGATGTCGAAAGAGAGCAGCACCGGCGCATAGGCACGTCGCAGTGCGTAGTAGACATGGTAAGGCTCTAGAAAGTAGTCCACTTTTGCGCTGTAGATTTGTGGCCACGAATCATGGAATTTCCAAGCGAGGTAACCGCCGCACCTGCGTTGACTGGTGGTGTCGGTGGCGTCGCGGCCACGGCGTTGGCGCTCAATCGTGTCGCGATAATAAAGTGAGGCGGACATGCCGAGGCGATAGACAAGCCCCGCGTCGTCGGTTGCGTCGTAGAACTGTTCTACCGGCCCGGTTTTCTTCCAGCTTTCTGATGTGGTGTATTTGAGCCAGGTTTTCGGGTAGGGAATGTGATTATTGGCCAGCATCATGGTGGAGTAGCCGGCGGGCCAACGATCCTCTGGCGTCATAAATTTCTTCAGGCTCTCAACTGTGGGCGCGGTAATGCGTGTATCTTCTGAGGCGAAGTTTACGAAATCGTAACCAGGCACGAACCAGATGTTCGTGTAGCCGTGCGTGTTGCCACCCTGGGGATCGTTTGGAAATGCGCCATTGTATGGTGTGCTTGGCTGGTAATAGCGATCCGGGTCAAGACGCTTGCAGATTGCGCCCACTTCCTCGCCGGCCGCCAATCCAGGCCAGGGGCCGTGATCCTTAAAGTCGTTGTTGTAGTCCTTATAGAACCACATGGCAGCTTCGTTTTTGCCGCACCAGCACAGAATGGAAGGATGATGTTTGAGCCGCTTGAGGAACAGTTCCGACTCGCGCCGGCAGACGGCTCGGCTTTCTTCGTCTGGAGCCAGAGGCAGATCGGTGAAGTCCTGCCATAACAGAAAACCGTGAGCATCGGCGAGCTCGTAGAAATCATCTCGTGGGGAGACGACCTCGCCCCATACGCGGATGGTGTTGATGTTGGCGTTTTCTGCAAGTGCTATCAGCTTCTCGACTCGGGACTGATCCCACACTTCAGTTTTCCAATCGGGCGTGACCCAGTCGGAGCCCCAAAGCTTTACCGGAACTCCGTTGACCACAAAGTGCAGATGTTCCGGCATGGTGATGCGGCGAAAGCCGATGGTTCGGCGTTCAGTGTGAAGGGGGCGCCCCGCAGCTAGTAGGGAAATTTCGGCTTGGTAGAGCGGTTGGCTGCCATAGCCACGCGGCCACCAAAGTTTTGGGTGATCTGTTTTTATGAGCACGCTCGCGGTGAACGTTTCGTTTTGCAGTTTTACAGATTTGGATTCTTCACCGACGGAGTATCCGTCCGGGTCGATGAGACGCACGTGGACATCCAGGCTGGAGATATGACCAACGCCGGTGACATCGACCTTGACCGCGCCTTGTGTCAGCGATTCGTCCAGCGAGGCGCCGGTTACGATCTCGGTCATGCGAGCTTCATCGCTTGTCTCCAAAAGCACGCGGTCATATACGCCAACACGCGAGAATGACGGAAACGGCCCGAGGTAGTTACCGTAGTTCTGGGCAGGCCGGCGCACGGGGCGCGACCTGTCGCCATCCAAATATTCGATCGGAACGGATTTGCCGGCGGAGTGATCGAAGACGGTATGGAAGTGAAGCACGAGCGTATTCAGCGCAAGCAGCTTGTTGCTCACGTCCACTTCGAGCGGCAGGTACATGTTCGAGTGGCTGGCGATCTTCTTGCCGTTAAGGTAGACGTCCACAATCGTGTCGAGTCCGAGGAACCGCAGTCGGGCCTCATGTTTTTTTACATCGGCGCTGAACGTGGTTGCGTATAGCCAGTCCTGCTCAGCGACCCACTGGCATTTTTCAGCGCGGCCAGGCAGCCACGGCTCTTCAATCCGGCCTTGTGCAAGGAGCACGTCATGCACCATCGCCGGCATTAGAGCTACGCCAAACCATCCCTCTCCACGGCCTGAGGCAGCTTCAGTCAGAAGCGATGGGTCAAGAGATGCGCGTGGCGATATCGATTTCACTCGCCAGCCTTCCGCCAGTTCTTTTTGCTTAAAACCAATGGTGGTGTGGGAACTGCCTGCCACGAGTGTCTTGCTCGAGATACCAACTGCGAGGCTGGTTCCTGCCTGCTTTAAAAAATTACGCCGAGTCATTGCGCGCATGGCCACTCCTGTCACAACAAGGTTACTCGCGGCACCCAGATCATCGGGCGTTAGTGTTGGCCATAGCTTGCCAGCAGAGCTGGCGTGCTGCATGTGTCGGCAGACACTTGTGGTGGATTATTGGGGGCGATGATTGGGGATCGAGCGACTCAGGCTTCTACGCGCGCGGGCTCTGGTTCGCCCACAGGTATCGCGGGAATTTCCTGAACTTGCCTGATATACCGTTTCCTCAGTTTCAAGAACGGCGATTCAATAAAGCGGTAGCTCAGGTATCCAGGGACGTACATCAGCAGGTAAAAGAGAAGTGACCAAACACAAGCTATATAGAAGTTGCTAAGGCGCATGATGTGCGCATCTACAAAGACCGCGGCGCGAAAGATAAAGAAGCTATGGAGTAGATATATGGAGTACGAGTACTCGCCCATGCGGCCAACGAACTTTGAAAAACCGGTGACTGCCGGGGCAAATGAGTTGTCGTACCAGGCAATCATAATCGCGTAGGCTGCCCCCTCGATGGTGGGGAGATAGATCCAGATAGGGTTTGTCGACGGAAATGATGGATTGCGATAAAAGCCGCCGCGAAGATCGAAATACCAATAGAACAGCGTGAAAGCAACGAACGTTGCAGCAGCGATGACGTGTTTTTTGGCGAAGTGCGAGCGGAACTGGTAGACGAGCATTCCGAGAGCGAACTGATCGATGCGCCCGACGATTGTCCAGTACGCCAGGTATTCAACTGTGCCGAATCGGTGAAAGAGAAACGCACGCAGCGCAATTGCAACGATGATGAACGAGAACGGCCACCATTTGGATTTTGATAAAAGCCAGAGGAACAGTGGAAGCAGCAAGTAGTAGTGGAACTCTACCGTGATAGACTAGTGCCGTGACCGCTTGAATGAGTAATTAAGTTTCTGGCGCGCCAGCTTTCTGGTGAACTTCCATTGGATCTTGATTTTGTCACGGTTGGTGCGGCAATTCCAGGCCTTGGCTTGGCATCGCAGTGTGGAGATATCCCCAATCCTTCGCTTTCCAAGGCACTGGCGACTGAAGATGCCAATCTCAATTTCAGCCTGGTTGAGCCAACTTCCATGCTTCGGCGTGTAGTGAACGGTAAAACGATCCCACAACCATCCTCCCGCCGCTTCGCCGAAGCGATCCACCAACGCCTTGCGGGTATGGGTGCTCAAGTTGTCCATGACCAGATGGATGGTGTCGGCGGCGGGATAGTGCGCGGCGATCTCCAGGATGAAGTCGGCAAACTCGGGGGACGCGCGCGTCGGCGTCACTTTGGTGAAATGAATGCCAGCCTTGGGCTCAATGCCGCAAAAGACGTTGGCCGTACCGCAGCGCTCGTACTCATAGTCACGTCGTGCCACTTGTCCGGGCTGCATGGGAATCGAAGGCCTCGTATCCTTATGCAACACCACAGGCTTTTCGTCGACGCAAACCACAGGCTCGCGTTCTGACAGCGGATTTTCGTATATTTTGAGCACGTCTTCCATCTTGGAGATGTACTCATCATCCAACTCTCCCACGCACCACATTTTTTTCCCGCCATGGCTTGAGGTCATGGCTTTCCAGCAGAATTCGAATAGTCTCTCTGCCCACGCGGGGAACAAGTTTGCGTTTGATCACTTCCTCGGTCAACAGTCGCACCGTCCAGCGGGCACGCCCCTCTGGCGGCGCCGAACAGACCACGGCGATAATGCGCTGCTGCTCCTGCTGATCCAGACCGGGAGCCTTGCCAGGACGGGATGCATCAAACAATGCGCGCTCCAGGCCGCCATCGATGTATCGTCTTCCGATCTGCCACACGGCCTTGGCAGAAAGCCCGAGGTTGACACCCACCGCGGGCGTGGACTGCCCCTGATCCATTTGACGCAAGGCTAATGCGCGCAAGGTTGTGCGCACTGCTTGCAACCCGCCCCCCAATAACTTCTCTACCTGCTGCCGATCTCGTGGCTTCAGCTCAATCTCAAGTCGCTTGCCTCTGCTCATACTTCAGCAATACAGCCTGAAATGGCCACCGACAAGTACCTACGTTGATTACCTTTATATGCGGTCACGGCACTAGCCGCCGCCGGGAAGATAGGGAAAGATGAGACCGAGCGCGGTATTGTAAGAGTATTGAAGTAGACTTCCACCGCGCCAAACGCTCACAACGCCATAGATGAGAATGATGACGGCAAGCAGCGGCAGCAGACGCAAAACGCGATTCCAGATGAAGGCGCGATAGTTTATTGATTTGCCGGAGAGCAGCTTGGCAAACAAGTATCCGCTAAGCACCATGAACAGAGCTACGCCGGTATGTCCCTCATCGAGAATGGAAAACGGAAAAAAGCTGGGAGAGTAGCTATACGGAATGGGGTAGCCTGGGGAGGCTGGATAGCCAACAGGTCCATGACAGAAGTGCCATACGAGGACCAGGAAAGCCGCAAATACTCTCACGTGGTCAAGAGCGATAAAGTGGGCTCCGGTTGAAGATCTCATTGTGCCTCGTATGTGCGACTAGCTAGGGTTTCCCTGAAATCTGAATGCTTGAGCGTTAGTCTATGTGCTCAATAGCCCCAGCGCAATATTTCAAAAGATGCCCACGGAAAGCTGCTGTCGTGGAGGATAAGTCGCATACACAAGCCCCTGAGACAAAAACGTTTAGATAGGCTTTCCTCCGGATTGCGTTTTTTTT
>Ga0075522_10001570_pt1 | contig 17320 bp, 10 predicted proteins | sample NGEPerA_FD_74796 | JGI IMG/M metagenome (GOLD analysis project Ga0075522, IMG submission 74796) | Arctic peat soil microbial communities from the Barrow Environmental Observatory site, Barrow, Alaska, USA - NGEE PermafrostL2-A | ecosystem: Environmental > Terrestrial > Soil > Wetlands > Peat ... | reverse complement strand
CAGTGCGAGCATGCCCCCATACGTGAATAAAAGCAGGCCGAGATCCACCAGGGCCGCCAGCCGACGCTCCGGCAGCGAAGCTACCGGATACAAATCCTTATCCGCAAGGCCGTCCACGGCCGCGGCAGCTTCGACGTTTGAATTATTTTCAGCGGACGGCGAAAGGTTCAGCTCGGGCAATTCGATTTCAAACCGCTCGCTGAGAATTTTGCGCGGCTCGCGATCTTTTTTTGCGGGCTTTTCGAGGGGAACATTTTCACGATAAATCTTTTCGACCGCGGACCGTTCCGGTTCAGGCGCAACCAGCGGCGGAGCAACGTCCACTGGCTCTAATTGTTGTTGGGCATCCGCTTCAAAGGGAAGGACGGTTTGCAACTCGGCGGTCACTCCGCTGCGGCGCGCGCGGTACTGGCGAAGTTTTCTGGAGACTTCGAGACGCCAATCGGGTTCGGCGGGCAGATCGCCGTCGGTTTGGGTCGCAACCTGGCGTGAAACAGGCATACGACTGCGACCACCCAATCGGGCGTCACAAAAACAACAGATATTGTCCGCTTCGCCATTTACGGCGCCGCAAGACTGACAGGTTTTTATCACCGCTCCGTTTTGCGCTGCGGATGTCTCGCCGAACGGAAATCGGGAGTCAGTCATATTCTACCAGCGATCCTCTGCCTCAACAGGACTAAGGGATATATTTGCGGCGGTTTGTCGCGAAGTGAATAACCCAGGCAGCCCATTGCGCCCGCGCGTAATCTATAGAGAACGAAAACCGAAAGGCGGAACGATTGTAAGCCTTACGGGGGAATGCTAGGCTTACGAGCTATTTTCAGGGGAGCCTTTTGCAAAAATTTTTCCGCTCTTCGTGGAAGTCCGCGAGCGGCGAAGGATCATGAAACTCGGCCGCAAATCTATCGTCGCAAATTACCGGCGCATGCTCTTGGCGCTGGCCTTGCTCATTTTCTTGGCGATCCCCGCGTCAGCGCAGGAAGTTGTTGCGCCATCCGCTACGGGAGAGGCCAGTGTGCGTCTTGAGGCCGAGCAGCAGCGCAAGGAAGGCGACCTGTATTTCGCCGACGGCCACGTTGAAATCCAATATAAGAATCTCCACCTGCATGCGGATCACGTGCAATACAACACGAAGACGTATCTCGCGACGGCGAGTGGAAACGTAGTGCTCGATGTGGACACGCAGCACCTGAACGCGGATTCCGCCGACTTTAACGTGGTGAGCGGCGAGGGCCACTTCGAGCATGTGCGCGGGTCCGTGATGATGGAGCACGCAGCGAATGCCAACGTCCTGGTCTCACCAAATCCGCTGGTATTTGAAGCGGAGGAAGTACGGCGCGTTGATGCCAACACGTATTGGATCGAACATGCATGGCTGACGGTATGCGAACCGGATAAGCCCAACTGGAAATTTTTCAGCCCGCACGCCACCTTGCAGGTGGGCCGCAAAGTGGCTTTGCTGAATGCGAACTTCCGCCTGTTCCGCATCCCACTTTTTTATTTTCCGTATGCATCGGTTCCCGCAGGGCGAAGAATTCGGCAGTCCGGTTTCATGATCCCGGAATTTGCAGACACCTCGGTAAAAGGTGTCGTTCTCGGTGACGCCTATTACTGGGCTCCGAAAGATTGGACCGATGTGACGCTGGGAGCTGCATATCTCAGCCGGCGCGGCTGGCAGCAAAACGGAGAAGTGCGCATGAAGCCGTGGGAAAACGTTACGATTTCCGGAAGATATTTTGGCGTCATCGATCGGGGCGTCGCAACTCCTGTCCTGAACTCGCAAGGATTACCGGTGACGAACTCCGCCGGAGTTGAGGAAACCCAGTTGCAAAGCCAGGGCGGGCACAGCGCCCAGTTTCAGCTCGATGCGCAACTGCATAATGGCTGGCGCGCGGTGGCCGATTTTAATCAGCTCACCTCTCTCATTTTTCAACTGGCATTCGCGCCCACCTTCGGCGAAGCGGTGAATTCCGAAGTACGCAATGCCAGCTTTCTGACGAACAATTTTCGCGGCTATAGCATCAATTTCGCCGCCACCAGTTATAAAAACTTCGTGAACGCACAGCCCCAGGTGAGCGCGGACGTTCGCAGCGCACCGGAAGCGCGGTTCGCCTCCGTGGATCAGGCACCGTGGAAGAAATGGCCTGTTTATTTCGGCATGAATGCGTTCACGGGCGCTGTGCACCGGGACGACGAAAATTTGGTCACGGATCCGACGACCGGAGTGCAAACCGTTCAGCCGGGCATCAACACAGGAAACTTTGTGGAGCGTTCGGAAATCGCGCCTCGAGTTGTGGTGCCGCTTCGCTGGGGACCGTGGATCGGCGTCACTTCGAGCTTCACGAGCCGCACCACGATTTATGGCGCGCAGATGGTGAATGGCGTCGTACAAAATGACTCGCTGCGCCGCACGACGGGAGAAGTGAATATCGATCTGCGGCCCGCTGCGCTCGAACGCGTATGGGAAACGCATAAGGGAAAATGGAAGCACACGATTGAGCCGGAAATTGAATACAACTATGTCGAAGGCGTCGGCCAGTTTAACCGCTACATCCTTTTTAATGACGACGAAACGCTGACGAATACGAATGATTTCGTCTACTCGATCACGCAGCATCTGTTTCAGCGTGACGGAGACGGCCAGGCCAAGGATTGGGCCAGCTGGAAACTTTCGCAGGCGTACTACTTCGATCCGACATTCGGCGGCGCGCTAGTGCCCGGAGCGCGCAACGTGTTTCAGGCGCTTGACTCCATCACGCCGTTTGCGTTCGCGGACGAACCGCGGCGATTTTCACCCATCAATAGCGACCTGATCATTTCTCCGGGTGGAATTTACGATGCAGAGGTTCGGCTGGACTATGATACGGTGCGCCACCGGGTGACCACCGCCGAGGCGCTTCTGAAAATTCGCCCGACTGAAAATTTTAATTTCACGGTGGCTCAATTTTCCATCGACAACACGGCGATTCTTCCACCATATAATTCCGTGCTCCAGCCGGCGGCGAATCAGATCCGCGCGCAGATGGGCTACGGCTCATCCAATCGCCGAGGGTGGAATGCCGAAGCGGGCGCGAGTTACGATGTAAAGGAAAGCCTGCTGCAGAACGAATTTGTAGAAGTAAGCTATAACGGATCCTGCTGCGGCATCTCCGTGGAATATCGCCGACTGTCGCTTGGTGAAATACGCAGTGAAAATCAATTCCGGGTTTCGCTGAACATCGCGAATATCGGAACATTTGGAAACCTGCGGCGGCAGGAAAAAATATTCTAAACAACCTATGACTGACGAAAATAAGCTGGCTTATGCCACCATCGAAGAACTTGCCGCGCTGCTGGCGAAGCGCAAAATTTCTCCGGTAGAACTCACCAAACTTTTTTTGCGCCGCATCGAGCGGCATAATCCTGCGCTGAACGCGCTACTTACAATTACCTCAGAGCAAGCGCTGGCGTCGGCTCGCCTCGCGGAAAAACTATTTCTTCATCCCCGCAGTTCGCGGCGCGAGCAGACGCCGCTACTCGGGATTCCGGTCACCATCAAGGACAATATCTGGACGCGCGGTATTCGCTCCACCTCGGGATCTAAAATTTTGCGGGATTTTGTTCCGTCGCAAGATGCTACGGCCTTCCGAAAAATCGCGCGCGCCGGCGCCATCCTGCTTGGCAAGACGAATCTGAACGAATTCGCCTACGGCATTACGGGGAGCAATGCACACTACGGCGCGGTGCACAATCCGTGGGCCCTGGACCGCATTTCCGGCGGTTCCAGTTCCGGATCCGCAGTGGCAATTGCTTCGGGATTATGCGTGGCTTCCGTCGGCACCGATACAGGCGGCTCGATTCGCGTTCCGTCTGGCTTTTGCGGCATCACGGGTTTGAAACCGACGTTCGGCCGCGTCAGCGTATTTGGCGTGCAGCCACTGTCTCCATCGCTCGATCACGTCGGCCCACTCGCTCGCAGCGTTTTGGATATCGCGATCTTGCTGCAGGTGATTGCCGGGCGTGATGCGCTCGATCCGACTTCGTCCAAAAACCTAGTGGAAGATTTCCGCGCCGGGCTGAAAAAACCCGTGCGCAAGTTTCTGCTGGGCCGCCCGCGCGAACATTACTGGGAGAAACTCGATCCCGAGGTGCGCCGCGCGGCCGATGCCGCGGTTCGTGATATGGAAAAGCGCGGAGCCGTTGTGCGCGAAGTCTCCATACCGCACTTGAAGGAATCCCTTGGTGCCGCGACCGATGTTTCGACCGCCGAAATTTATCACGTGCACGAATCGGCTGGATATTTTCCGGCGCGCGCCGCGGACTACGGGGAGTCCGTCAGAAACCGCATCGCCGCCGGCGCAGATGTCCCGGCGCACCGCTTCCTCGCGGGACTCGATGTGCGCAAGCGCTTGCTCGCCGAGTTCGACGCCGCGTTCGAAGAAGTCGATGCGATTGTCGCGCCAACGCTTCCTGTTCCGGCTCCTCACATCGGCGCGGAGGTTATACAGATCGATGGCGAACAAGCCGGCGTGCGGCCCGCCGTCGTGGGCCATGCGCGACCAGCCAATTTTACGGGGCTTCCGGCGATCTCGATTCCCTGCGGATTTACGGATGCCGGGCTGCCCATTGGCTTGCAGTTGATCGGACGCGCGTTCGATGAGGCGACTCTGTTGCGCATCGCGTACTCGTATGAGCGCGAACACGAGTGGAACAAGCGTCACGCGATTCAGTAGGACAGGCTTCAGCCTGTCTTCTTTTGAATTTTCCCGATGCCACAAAATTCAAACGAAGACAGGCTGAAGCCTGTCTCACTTAAATCTCTTCGCCGTTAGAATCTGTCAAATTTTGATTTTTTTAAAAACTGCTTTGCTGGCGCAGCAACTATACTCAGAAAGCTGCTTTTGTTCGCTGGGAGAATCGGCGAGAATCTGTGCGCATAGCTTTTTGCGTGCGCGTGAGCGATTTAAGGGGGAATTAGCGTGAAACTGGCGGTTATTGGCTGCGGATACGTGGGACTTGTATCGGGAAGCTGCCTGGCGGAAGCCGGGCACGAAGTAATCGCAACGGATAACGATGCCGCGCGAATCGTTGCGCTGCAGGCTGGAAAAATTCCAATTTACGAACCGAGTCTGGACAAGGTCCTGGAAGGCGCCGTGCGTGACGGGCGGTTGCGCTTTACGGCCGATGCGGGCGAGGCTGTGCGCGAGTCAGACGTAATTTTTATTTGCGTGGGAACTCCGCCAACCGAAACGGGCGAGGCAGACCTGTCGGCCATCGATAACGTGGCGCGCATGATCGCCAAGGAATCGCGCACGCCCAAGCTGGTGATTGAAAAAAGCACCGTGCCTGCGCAAACGGGCGAGCAGCTGAAGAAAGCTTTGGAAGTTTACGCCACAAATCCCGGCGCAAAGTTTCGCGTGGCCTCCAATCCGGAATTTTTGCGTGAAGGCACGGCCGTCGAAGATTTTTTTCATCCAGATCGCATCGTCGTTGGCGTGGAAGAAAAAGAAAGCGAACAGCAGTTGCGCGAGGTATACAGGCCGATCCTGGAAGGCCGGTTCCGCTGCCCCGTTCACCAGCCGAATTGCCCGCCCGTGGCGACTCCGGATTTTGTGGTGACGACCATTGCCAGCGCGGAGCTGATCAAGCACGCCTCTAATTCTTTTCTCGGCCTCAAAATTTCCTACGCCAACGTGCTGGCGGATTTGTGCGAACGGCTTGGCGGAAACGTCGAGGAAGTGACGCGCGCCGTTGGCCTTGATCCTCGCATTGGCGGCCAGTTTCTGAAAGCGGGCCTCGGTTTCGGCGGATTTTGCCTGCCAAAAGATATTCAGGCTTTCATCAAACTTGCTGACCGTGCCGGTGTGGATTTTGGTTTGCTGAAGGAAGCCGAGCGCGTGAACAAGCAGCGCGTGGACCGACTCCTCGAAAAAGTGAAGAAGGCATTGTGGGTGATGAAGGGCAAGCAGATTGGCGTGCTGGGCATCGCGTTCAAGCCCAACACGGACGACATTCGCCTGGCACCTGCCATCGAGGTGATTCGCCGCCTGCTGGCGGAAGGGTCGCACGTGCGCGCAACGGACCCCGAGGGGATGGAGCGCGCGCGCGCCGTTTTCCCCGATATTTGCTACTCGGCGGACCCTTATGAAATTGTGCGCGGAGCGGATGCATTGCTCGTGCTCACGGAGTGGGAACAGTACCGGCGTCTGGATTGGAAGCGCGTTCGAAAAGAAATGGCGCGCCCCCTGGTGATTGATGGCCGCAACATGCTGCGTCCCGCGGAGATGCGCAAGCTGGGATTTGAATATATGAGTTTCGGACGGCCCGACACAGTAGCTGTAAGTGGCGGACAGTAGGACGGGCTTCAGCCTGTCTGCTTTTGAATTTTGTGACTGTGATAGAAAGTCAAAAGAAGACAGGCTGAAGCCTGTCCTACTGACGCGATTCCGCGAATTGCTTCTTAAATGATTCCAGTGTAATTTTCAAACCCTCTTCCAAATTTACCTTCGGCTCCCAACCCAACACGCGCCGCGCCTTGGAAATATCCGGGCAGCGTTGCTTGGGATCGTCCTGCGGCAAGGGCTCGAAAATAATCGGAGTGGTCACGCCCATCAAAGTGCGAACGCGTTCAGCGAATTCAAGAATCGTAATTTCCTGTGGATTGCCCACGTTCGTAGGTTCATGCTCGTCGGACATCATCAGGCGGTAAATCCCCTCGATGAGATCGGAGACATAGCAGAAACTGCGCGTCTGTTTTCCTGTGCCGTACACGGTGATGGGCTGTCCAGTCAGGGCTTGGTAAACGAAATTCGGCAGCGCGCGGCCATCATTCAGGCGCATGCGCGGGCCATACGTATTAAAAATTCGGACGATGTGCGTGTCCAGGCCCTTGGCGCGATGGTAGGCCATGGTCATGGCTTCAGCAAAACGTTTGGCTTCGTCATACACCCCGCGCGGCCCCACGGTATTCACGTTGCCCCAATAGGTTTCCGGCTGCGGGCTGACGTGCGGGTCACCATAACACTCCGACGTCGAGGCCAAAAAATATTTAGCTTTTTTCGCGAACGCCAAGCCCAGGGTGTTGTGCGTTCCGAGGGAACCGACTTTCAATGTCTGAATCGGAAGTTTTAAATAGTCGACGGGACTGGCGGGCGAAGCGAAGTGCAGAACATAGTCGACGGGGCCAGGGACGTCGATAAACTTGCTGACGTCGTGCTGCATCAGGGAGAAGGGCGCGTTCTTTGGAAAATCGCGCAGGTTGGCTGGAGTGCCCGTAACCAGGTTGTCGATCGCGAGAACTTCCCAGCCGCGATTGAGGAGGTATTCACATAGGTGCGATCCTAAGAATCCAGCTCCCCCCGTGACTACCGCGCGCAAGGAACCAGCCTTCCGCTGCCAAAATTTCCCTGACGTTCCAATTTCTTCATGATCTGATATCCCTCGAGGGATCGATGTTCTTCCACTCACTGCATTTCATTGTATCCGTTGGACCCCCTACTACAAAGGGTAACTCCAACCCTCCAACGCCATTCCGCAAATATTGTCATCCAGCCCGTGAATTGGAATTTTGGACTCGGATGGACAGTATTTGACCTCGAAGGCCGGGCGGGTTACGATTTCCAGGCCGCCCCTACGACCATGTCTCACAGTCGAGTTTATTTGCTGCGATGCTGTCCGGCTTGTAAGAGTCTGGATGTCCGGCGTTCGCACCGGCGCGGATTATTCGAATTGGTGATCCTGCCATTTGTTTTGCTGAGGCCTTTTCGTTGCGAGGATTGCACCAAGCGACACTATAATCTGTTTTTTACCAGGGCTCTCCACGAACCCGAAGACGCAACTCGCCGGAGTGCTTCCAGAGCGAGCAGTTAGTTTCGTGGTGCAGCCGGGCTTCAAGGCGGAAATTTGACCGATTTAAAACTGGGTAAGCGCCGCTGGTGGATTGGCGGCGGGATTTGTATCGTGCTGGTAGGTATCGCCGCTACGGTATTTTTCACCGTGGGCAGTTGGCTGGTCGTTGAAGATCCTCTGTCGCACGCGGACGTCATCCTCGTTTTGAGCGGCCGCCTTCCGGAACGAGCCGTGGAAGCTGCCCGCGTTTTCAAGGATGGTTACGCGGACCAGGTTTGGATCTCGCCTCCCGTTTCCCCTGTGGATGATTTGAAAGCAATGAATATTTCTTACCTAGGCGAAGATTTTTATAACGAAAAAGTTCTGCTGGCACAGGGAGTACCGGCGGACGCCATTCGCGTATTGGACCGGCCCGCCGCGAACACCGAGGCGGAAGTCCGCCAAACGGTGGAGGAATTGCGCGCTTTGAATTATCATTCCGTGATTATTGTGACTTCGAAACCCCACACACGCCGCGTGCGAACGATCTGGCGCAAGCTGGTCGGGTCCGACCCGCACATGATGGTGCACTACGCGCGCGACGGGGCCTACGACGGCGCGCACTGGTGGCGCCACACTGCGGACGCCCTGGATGTGGTTCGCGAAACGTTAGGGCTTCTCAATGCCTGGGCTGGTTTTCCTCTGCGCCCGGCGCAGAACTAACCATGCCGTCCCGCCAACGTAAACCAAGCGAACTTACGCAGCAGACGATTCCCCTGCTTCTGCTGGGCATTGGCCTGATTACTACAAATAACGGTTCGGTCTTCGTCTCTGACGAGGCCACGATGCTCGGCGATGCCGTCCGGCCCCTGACCTCGATACTTGGCGCATTTTTTTCCGGCGCTGCCACGCATGAACATTCTCCGCTCTTCCAAATCCTGCTGCACTTCTGGCTGAAGGGCACCCAGGGGAATTTTGATTTTCTTCGCGTCCCGTCCATTTTGTTTTTTATTGCCGGGCTTTTTTTTCTGGCCCGCTCCACGCGCTATTTCACCGGAACCAGAGGCGGCTATGCGGTGATCTGGCTGGGAGTCCTTTGGCCGTTCGGTTTCCATTTTGCGCGTCTGGCTTCCTGGTATTCATTTTCGTTTTTTCTGGTTGCAGGGATAACGCTCTCCTATTTCAAGTATCTCGAATTACAAACGCTTGGGCGTTGGGTGCCGCTGTTTCTCTTCAGCGCGGCATTGTTATGGACCAATCCGTTTGGCTGGGCAGTGCTCGCCTGCCTCGCGCTGGACCAGATGATTCGCTGGCGTCGCAAGGAGCCTGCGGGATCCGCCAAAGGTTTGATCGCAACGGCGGCCCTCCTGCTCGTCATTTTTATACCGCTCATTTCTCCTCTTCGCGCTGAGTTCTCGCGTGGAATGCCGGTGCACGGAGGCCCGGTTGCGATGGCTGCCAATCTGGGTTTCCATATTTTTTCGCTTTTCGTGAGTGAATCGATTGCGCCGTGGTTTTGGTGGCAAAGCATTCCCGTAGCGCTCGCAATCCTTTTTTGCCTGACGATGATGGCCTGGTGGATACGGGCTGCTGCGCGGCGTCTGCTCGTGTACAGCGGATTGCTATTGATCGTTATGGCCTTGCTTGGGATATTGCAGTCGAAATATTTGCTGATGATTTCCCCTTGGGTTTTATTGGCTGCGGGAATCGCGATTGAAACAGAAAAGCCCCGCTGGGCGACTTTCGGATTTGCCGGAGCGCTGCTGCTGATCGGCGCGATGGGCTGGTACGGAATTTATGCAAAGCGATTTTATTCCGCGCCTCAATTTATCGAACCCTGGCAGGAAATTGCGGCTGGCTCCGCCAACCAAATCAGTGCGGGAGCCACGGTGATTGCGGATCATCCCGCCTTTCTTTTTTATCTCACATATTATCTGCACTTGCCGCCGCAGAACGGACCGTGGAGATTTGAGGGTTTGCTTCCCGACGCCGTGACACATCCGCAAGTTTTTTCTTCGCAGGGATGGCTCGATTCCGGGCATCCCACTCACGGAAAGATGATCGTGGTTCGTGCGGGCCGTGAACCTGGCGAGAACGAACCGATCGATCAGGCAGTGGCGCTTCTGGATCAATCCTGCGGATCGATTTCGTCCCGCCTGCGCGCGCGTGACTCTGGTTATCTGTGGAAACGGCGTTTTCTGCCAGGCATTGGCGATCCGCTTTGGAGAATTGAAATTCGCGAGTACGACTGCAACGCAACGAATTCGAAACAGATTTATCCCCTGCCTCCTCAATAGCCTTTAGCCGCCAGCTGTTATCATCTATGTTAAGCAATTCATGCCGTAGGATTTAGCCCAAAAAACTTGTAGTACGCCAGGTCCATTGTCAGCGGCAGATGAATGTTTCAAACTGGATAGCGAAGGGAGACCAACATGAAGACGATGTTTATGCTTGGCCTCTCTGTCCTGGCTTTTAAGCTTTTTTTAATTTACTACTGGCGATCAGTCAGCCGCGAATGAGCAGGACGAAGTTCTAGCCAGGAAAGAGTTTTGAACCGTCATATCACTAGTACTCGACGTGCATCGGTTTAGTACGACACTACCATTGTGGTGCACAGCGCGATAATCGAAACTGTACTCCTGAGGAAGAAACTTAGATGATCGCAGTCGTCATATTAATCGTTTCGGTGCTCGCCTTCGCCCAGTTCTGGGTTTACTACTGGCGCGCGACGATGTCAGGGATTGCCGCACAGGCAATATCGGACACGATTCGCGTGGCTGCGGGCCTGACGAGTGAATCGATCAGCGGTCAGGACTTCCGTAACATTCTAATTCTAAAAGACTTGTCTCCTAGCTTGCGGGGCCCGAACGGGAGCATGTTCGCCATTCGCATGTACTTCTGCGCCGTCGAGAAGATGGGGCAAATCGTACCCGCCATGGCTGGCTGGGCCAGCGCCGAAATGGCAACGTGCTCACGGTATGTAGCTGTCCGGATGGATCAACACCTTCAACGCAATATTCTGTGCGCCGCACAAGTTCGCGGAATGTAGGTTCGGCGCGCAATACTGACGGGAGGGTTGCGCTTAGTAGGCCCACCGAAGCAGGACGCCGCCTGACGTATATCCAGCGCCCACCGCGATGAGCAAAACCAAGTCTCCCTTTTTCAGCCGCCCTTGTTCCACCGCGTCACGCAATCCCAGAGGAATGGTTCCGGCCGTGGTGTTTCCGTAGCGATCGATATTCACCATAATGCGCTCGTCTTCCAGTCCCAGACGCTCCTGCATGGCGCGTATGATGCGCATGTTGGCCTGGTGGGGCACCACCAGCGCGAGATCTTTGCTCGTGAAGCCATTGCGCTCCAGCATTTCGCAGGCGAGGTCCGCCATACGCCGCACGGCGTATTTAAAGACTTGAGCGCCCTCCTGATGCACGCAGTGCATTTTCTGGTCTACTGTTTCATGTGAGGCCGGATGAAGCGATCCTCCGCCGGGCATAAAAAGGTATTTCCCGCCTGAGCCGTCGACCTCATGGACAAAGTCCAGAATCCCCTCATCCTCGCGGTCGGTGTGTTCCAGCAGGACGGCGCCGGCGCCGTCTCCAAACAGCACGCACGTGGTGCGATCGCCGTAATCGAGAATCGAGGTCATAACATCGCTGCCAATGACCAGCGCTTTCTTCTGCGTTTCCGCGCCCACAAATTGAGCGCCCACGGTAAGCGCGTAAAGAAATCCAGAGCAGGCCGCCGATAAATCGAATCCCCATGCGTGCTTCGCGCCGAGATTGTCCTGAACGATGCATGCGGTTGCCGGGAACATCATGTCCGGTGTAACGCTCGCAACCACGATGAGATCGATTTCCTCGGCGGACATCTTTTTGTCGGCAAGGAGCTGGCGCGCGGCGGCCGTCGCCAAATCGGAAGCTCCAACACCCTTCTCCACGACGTGGCGCTCGCGGATGCCTGTTCGTTCACGAATCCAGGCATCGTCCGTATCCACCAGCTTCTCTAAATCCGCGTTCGTCATCACGCGGGGCGGCACATAGCCGCCCACACCGGTAATTTTTGTTGAAATGCGTCTGGACATTCCCTCTCCATGTGGCTTGTGGGTTCCGGTTAGAAGAACCGCGATTCTACGCAATCAAAGGCCGTGAAACAAGCATCGTGTGCAGACTCTGCTGATTTGAAGATCTGCACGGGTGGCTGGTCTAATGATTTTCAATTTCAAACCGAGACGAAATCGCGGCGGTCTTGCCAAGCATCGCCGCCACCGAACAATATTTTTCTTCGCTTAGCCGAACCGCATGCTGCACCGCGGTTTCTTCCAGGACGCCGCGAAGCCTGTACAGAATTTCAAGCTTTGTCCAAATACGGGGAGGGTGTTCCGATCGCATGCCGGATACTTCCACTTCCAGAGAATCGAGCTTCTGGCGTTTTTTTGCGAGGATGGAAACCATGTCGGTGGCTGTACATGCGCCAAGCGCGATCAGGAGTAGTTCCATTGGGCCCGGCGCCCCATTGGTAGACCGATCCGAATCCAGCGCGACCATGTGGCCCGATGGAGATTGAGCGATAAAGCGTTCCTTGCCCACCCACTGAACTCGAGCTGTATCCATACATCCCCCCGGAATGATTCTTCAGGCTTGTGGGCCGGTTACCGTGTCATCACGCCAGCATCTTGCTGGCAGTTTTACTGTGCAAGGAGCAGAAAACCGCAGGCGAGACGGCGACGCCACTTCGGGCACAATACCAAGTATTGAGATTAGCAGAGAGAATGAGGAGCGGAAACCAGGGTTGTCTGAAAACGATGATCTAGTGGAAAACTTCCGGTTCCTGAGAAACAGCTGGATTGAGGATGAGATGGTTGGGCAATTCCCGCAAGCGGGAAATAAAAATCTGCACTAATTCCGGATCGAATTGCGCCTGCCCACAACGATCTAATTCCTGGAAGGCTTCTTCCGGTGTTCGCGCCCGTTTGTAGGACCGTTCGGACGTGATCGTGTCATAGGCATCCGCAATCGCAATAATTCGTGCGCCCATGGGAATCTGTTCGCCGGTCAGTCCTTTTGGATAGCCTGACCCGTCATAGAATTCGTGATGATGAGCGACCATATCGCGGATTTTGTCGGTGCCTCGGAGCGGTTCGAGTAATTTGGCGCCGTATTCCACGTGGCGCTTCATGGTTTCCCACTCCTCGGAATTCAGCGGCCCATTTTTATTAAGAATCGATTCCGCAATTCCTACTTTTCCCACATCATGGAGCATTGCTCCGAGGCGCACCGCTTCCACTTCCGCGCCGTTCAGCCCCGCGGCTTCGGCAATCAAAACCGCGTAACTGGAAACTTTATGGGAGTGGCCCTGTGTGAATTGGTCCTTGGAGTCCACCGCAAAGGCAAGTGAAGTGAGCGTATCGAGAACAATAGGAGGCAAAGGCTCAAATGGTGAGTCGGCGCACGGCTCCGCGCTTTTATTTGCGCCCAATTGTTTGGTGTCCGATTCCGTCTGCGCGAGCGCCTTGGCGAATTGCTCGACGCGGCTGCGAATTTCCACAAAAGCGTCCGGGCCCGTGGCGAACAATCGCTTCAGGGTGACACTGAGATATGCGTCGAGCACCTCGCGCTTCCACTGCCTGCTGTCGTCCAGACTAAATTGATCCGCCGTGGAAACCGCATTGCCGCCCTGGTGCTTGGACAGATACATGGATGAATCGGCGACCTGAATCAGTTCCTGTGGAGTGGAACCGTTCAGTGGAAAGGTAGCGACTCCGAAACTGGACGTGACATTTTTCTCACGCAGTACGGTGTCCGAACAAATCCATGCGCGGAGCTTTCCCGCGAGCTGATTGCACTGATCTATGTCCGTTTCGGGCATGAGAATAATGAATTCGTCTCCGCCATATCGCGCCACGACGTCAGAACGCCGGCAATTCAGTCCCAGAATTTGCGCCACGCGCTGCAGTACCAGGTCGCCGTCCAGGTGTCCGTAAAAATCATTGACGAATTTGAAGCGGTCAAGATCCAGCAATACGATGGAGAAGGAGTGCCCCGCGCGCGTCGAGCGTTTCCATTCTCTCGTCAGGGCTTCCATGAAAAAACGATGTGTTTTCAGGCCGGTCATGCCGTCCGTAATGGCCTGTTCCTGCGCCTTTTGAAATGCCATGGCATTATGCAAGGCGCCCGAAATGATGTCCGCCAGCGTGGCGAGAAACAGGATTTCCTCCTGCGGAAAATCGGAAGTTTTGTCCGACTCCACATACAGCACGCCGTGCAACTGGTCTCCGTACACAATGGGAAAGGCAATCGCGGACTCGGATCCTTCGAGGATGGGCTCGCCAGTGGAGTTCTGGTCATCGTAACGGACGACTGCCATTTGTCCCGTGCGCGCAACATGACCCACAATGTTGCCGTCGAAGCGCAAGCGGCGTCCGAGAGCGCCCTTGCGACGGCCCGCTTCCGCCTGGATCTCCACTTCCTTCGCGGAATAATCCAACAGACCAATCCCGACGTGCGAATAGTCGAGGCAGGGATCCAATTGTTCGGCGATTTTGGCCAGCATTTCGTCCGGCTTCAACGTTGTGATGATATTTCGCGAAATCGTGTTAAATAAGGCCAGTCTGCGGGACTTGGCCCGCTCTTCCCGAAAGAGCCGCGCATTTTCGAGCGCGATCACGGCTTCACTCGCCAGAACGCGCATCATTTCCATGTGGCCGAAATCGAGCGAACGCTCACAAGGGCTTTGCAGAATCATGGCTCCGATGGGACGCTCGTACAACATCAACGGCACGCCGCAAAAACTTCCTTTATGCGCATGCTGCGGTTCCAAGCCCAGCTTTTTCATTTCCTCATTGTAATTTTCCCGAATCAACATGGGCTGGCGCGTGCTCATGAGATGTTCGACGGCTCGTTTCTCGCCAAATGGGCGAGAACGTTTGGGAATCACCTCGCCGTCTCGAACTTCCGCTTCAAATCGAATCTCGTTGTGAGCAGGGTCGTGGAGCGCCACCAGGAAGTAACTGACGTCGAACAGACGTTTGATTTCCGTCAGCATGGTATCGAATAACGTTTCCGGATCCAGGGTCGAACTGAGCGCGCGACCGATTTCATTGAGCATGTGCAGCTCTTGCGTACGCCGCGCACTTTGCTGAACCAGGTAGCTGTTCTCGACGGCCATTCCGATCTGATGGCCGAGCGCGAGTAGCAGGCGCAACTCCGCCGCTGAAAAGCGGCGCGATTCCGCGGTTCCCAGGAATAGGACTCCGAATGCCTGCTCTTTTGCCTGCAAGCTGATTCCGACCACCGTGCGCAGTTGCTGGCTGGTAGCCAGCTGCCGGAAGCGGCGAAACGCTTCCTCGCCCTCCAACGCGGCCCAGGAGGAACTCCGGCCGAGATCACGAAACACGACGAGACCTCCGAGGCGCGACACCATGTCTACAAAATGGTCGTCGAGGCCCTCCTCGTGAGCGACGGCGCAGAAATTTTCAGACAGGCCGACGGCTACCACGGAAGTAGGACCCTGCGCATGCCCATGATGCAGAAACAGGGCGCCAGCAGGCATCCGAACCACGCTGAGCACGCGCTCCAGGGCTTGGGAAAGCATTTGCTGAATTTCCGGGCCGACGAAGCTGGAAGTAGCCAGGTTTACGTTGGAAAGCGCCAACATGTTTTGTTCGACGCGGCGCTTTTCCTCTTCATAAAGTCCCATGACCATCAACATGGCGGCAAGCAACTGGGGCAGAATTTCGAGCACCCGCAAGGAATTGGCGATATGCGTTGTCGACAGCATTTGTCCGACGAGGATTGCGCCCCAGCTGAGGAATGATATTGCCAATAGCAGATCGGCAAATGTTTCGTGGCGCTGGGATTCTTCGTAGAACATCCAGGCAACGTAGGCCAGCACCGCGGCAACGCCAAGCTGTGGAGAAATTTTAATTACGTTCAAGTAATTCGCAGCTGACCACACCGCGAATCCGCAGCAGGCCGCAATTTGTGGCCTGACCCAGGGCTCACGATTCGTATAGACCTGGGCCGTGCTCAAAAAGAGCAGCGCAGCTGAAGCCAAAAGCCATTCGTCCACCGCGGCCTGCCACGGAGCGACAGAAACCCACGGCGCAAGGGCCGGGCTTAAGTAATGCAAAGCAAGCAGGCACCAGGCGGCACTCCAAAGCAGGAGATATGCCTGGCGACGTAAGCTGTGCATGTAGGCGAAGAAACCCGAAGTCAATGCTGAAGCGGCCAGCAGGGTAATCGCTAGTATGCTTTCCGAATTCATCGATTCCAATTCGCTGCCAATTGTTTAGATCGCATTTCTAATTGCTTGAAAATGGTGCACTGCCATCACGGAAATTAGAATCTAAGGGCAGACCGGCACATTCAAGCCATTCATCCGCCTCAAAATACACATTTGGCTGCGACAGAGAAGCCACATAACTCACGACAATTTGCCTACTTTTGCGAATATAGGGAGGGCAATCCAGGCGGTCAAGGGTACTGGGGTACCAGACGGGAACAAGTTACGTGCGTAATGAGACACACGATTACCAATGCTTATTTGGGGCCGGTTGCTTCCACGTGCCTCGATTTGTCCGACTGCTGCGTCTCGCCTTCCGTATCCGGTTCGGCTAATATGAAGAGCAATCAATCACAGGGGAGACTAGGCAAGGGGTATGTCTACGAATTCGAGCGCACAGGGAAATCCGGATGGAAAAATTCGCGTGCGGTTTGCGCCCTCACCCACGGGATACTTGCATGTGGGAGGAGCGCGAACGGCCCTGTTTAATTGGTTATTTGCGCGCAGCCGCGGCGGCACCATGGTACTGCGGATTGAGGACACGGATATTGAACGCAATCGCCCGGAACTCGTAGAAGGCATTCTGGATGGATTGCGATGGCTGGGAGTGGACTGGGACGAAGGACCTTTCTTTCAGTCTGAGCGCCTGGAAATGCATCGCGAAGCGGCGATCAGGCTGGCGGCGTCGGGTGCCGCATATTATTGCGACTGCCCGGCTGAAAAATATGCGGGCGGGGATGCAGTTGAGGAAACAGACGACGCGAAAAAGGAGCAGGGGCCGCGGCGCGTCACTCGATGCGCGTGCCGTGCGGGCAAGGCTGGACTGGACGCGAGCAATGCGGCGATCCGCTTCCGCGTTCCGCAAGGCGGAGTGACCCGCTTTGAAGATGCCGTGTTTGGTCCGCGCGAAGTTTCCAATGACGAGATCGAGGATTTCGTCGTGCTGCGCTCGCCGAAGGAAGGGCAGACGCGCGGCGGACCGACGTACCAGCTCAGCGTGGTCGTCGACGATATCGATATGCGCATCACACACGTGATTCGCGGCTCAGACCATATTTCCAACACGCCGAAGCAGGCGCTGCTGTATCTTGCCCTCGGTGCCAAGCCACCTATTTTTGCGCACGTGCCGCTGATTCTTGGGCCGGATCGCACGCGTTTGTCCAAACGCCACGGAGCCACGAGCGTAGGTTCCTACCGAGACGAAGGATTTCTGCCCGAAGCGTTCCGCAAT